>Ga0247841_10009411_pt1 | contig 13682 bp, 7 predicted proteins | sample LaCruzMarch2015__2_FD_192410 | JGI IMG/M metagenome (GOLD analysis project Ga0247841, IMG submission 192410) | Freshwater microbial communities from meromictic Lake La Cruz, Castile-La Mancha, Spain - LaCruzMarch2015_18m | ecosystem: Environmental > Aquatic > Freshwater > Lake | place: Spain...
GAAAATTGGTTGTCGTTGTGGGCGCTTGAGGCGACCCTGGCGCGCGCCCGTGATGCCGTGCAATGCGGCACCGGCACGCCCTTGCTGAAACTCATCACCGCCGGCAGTGACAATGTCGGCAATGGCCATCCGCCCGGCACACAAAAATGGCGCGGGACGAACGGCCGCGATATTTCCAACTATGTGATTGAAAGCCGCCGCCTGTTGCGCGCACAATATCAGCAATGCCAGCGCGAACTGGGTGAGCATGGCCGCAACGACGCGTTCCCGCTGACACTGCCAAGCATGGCGCAGTTGCGCACGACCTGCGCAGTGGTTGGCCGCACGACCATGCGCGCCGGCGAGGCCTGGCAGGCACACTCCGATGCGATCGGCTTGGTGGCGGACTGGCGCAAACCGGGCTTTGTCTGGGAGATGCCGTTTGGCGCATTGCTGCCGCGCGACGTGCGCGGCGTGCTGATGGCCGGCCGCTGCATTGCGAGTGTCGGCGACGCCTGGGAAGTGACGCGCGTGATTCCGGCCGCGGCAGTCAGCGGCCAGGCGGCCGGCGCCGCAGCGGCGTTGGCGGCACGGCAGGGTATCACGCCGGATGCACTGGACGTGGCGCAACTGCAGCAGCACCTGCGGGCGCGCGGCGTGCCGCTGCAGTATGCCGACGCCGGCCTACGTGCGCGTGCGGGCTAACCGCGGAAGCGGTCATCAGCCCCGCCGCAGCCTAAGTGCCTATTTGTAGGAATAGCGCTGGATGCTGCGCGCGTGGGTGGCAATGACCCGCCGGATTAAGAAAAAGCCTTTGGCATCTTTGTTGGCCGTGGGCACGTCCGGGCCAAAGGAGTAGTCTACGCCGTCGGCGGACGCGAAGGGCTCCACGACCGGATTCTTCAGATCGAATTGGTAGGCCTGGAACCGACCGCCCTTGTAGGCAACCACGATGACCTGCTTCTTGGTCATGTAGTCGGCGTAGGCCTCGCTGGCGCCGTCAATCGATCTCAGCCAGCGCTGCACGCCTTTTTTGTCGAGATAGATGACATAGGCGGTGGGCGTGACAGTATAGCAGACAATCACACCGCCTTGGCCGTCCGGCATCAGGTCGGACACGCTGGCATTTTCGGGCAGCGCATTGGTCCACAACAGCGTGGCGCCGAGGGTGCGCAGGGGCATGGCCAAGGCAATGAACGTGACAGCCAGCAACAGCGTGCGCGTCTTCATGCGGTCTCCTTGCGGGTCAACTACAGGTTAATCATGGTGGCTGCGGCAAATGCCGATGCATTTGAATACAGGCCACCCCAAGCATTGTACCACGGTTTTTTTTGAGCGGTCAATCACTCCGGCACTCCACTGAAATTCCGCTATAGGGGAAAATGCGAACCTGACGTAGCCAACATCTGTTGTAGGTCCTGCGCGTGCGTGGCCGGAGGGTGAGGTAGGGCGGTCAGGCCCTGACCGCCGTTGCTGCCTGCGCGCGCACGCCGGTGCTAGTGTAGTGTTTCAGTAATAACTTGACACATGACGCAACGAATTGTGGCAAGATGCAAGGCGACGTGAAGAGGCGATGCCGAAGCATCGGCGATGAGCGGCAACGCCGCAGATTGCCGCAAAGCGTTGCGCCCGTAGGGGTTGGCCTCTGTGCGCCACACTCGGCGTTGCCCCGCGCGGTCCATACCGTTCAGGTATGAACGCACGCGTGGCGCCTTGATTGTAACGCACATAGGCTCAATCATTTGTCAAGGTATTACTGAAACACTACACTAGAATGGTGCCGCGACGACCGCGGCGGTCAAGGGCCTGACCGCCCTACCGGTCTGCGCGCTCTACGCCGGCGGCTACCGTGGCAGGATCGCCGCACGGGAATGCGGCTCCCTTCTTAATAGCGGAATTTCAGACACTCCAGCAACGGCGGCACACCTTGCCGCGCAAGCCCGCAATGTGTTACAATATGGTTGTAGTTAGACAGCAACACAAGCACAATAATCCGGTTCGGTACACAAGGAGACCTTGGTGAACGCATATCGAAGAAAGACTGGCGCAATGCTGGTTGCCATGGCGGTATCTTTTGTCGCGGCAGTGGCGGCGCGCGCGGCTACGAGCCCGTATGCACCTGTTGCCTCGCCGGAAGGTGCGGTTGCGTCCGCTCCAAAAACCGCGGGGCCCGACTACGCCAAGGTGCAACCCTTGCTGCGTCAGCGGCTCCAGGAGAAACGCGCCGGCACAACCGCCGCGACGCGCGTGCCGGTACTCGGCAGCGAAGACCCGTCCGCCATCATGGTCGTGGTACGCATGCTGCCCGGCACCGATCTTGGCGGGCTGATTGCCCAGCCGGTGCTGCGCCGCAAGCTTGACGGCTTCGACCGGCAGGTCGTTTTGGGCAAGATTCCGCTCGCGCAGTTCGAAAAGCTTATCGCGCTCGAGGGCGTGGAGCGCGTGGAGAGCATCGAAAGCACCTTGATCCGCCCCGCGCCGCCCGAGATGGAAGGCGCCAAGCCGCCCGATCTCGCGCGGGCGCGCCAACGGCTGCGCGACTGCCTCGCGACCTACGGCGCCCGGCCGTGCAAAGCCACGCCGCAGCCCAAGGGCGACTGGTTCGAAGTCACCACCAACATCCACAAGTCGCAGGCCGCGTGGGGCAAGGGCTACACCGGCGCCGGCGTACACGTGATGGTCGCCGACGACGGCATTGATTTCGCGCATCCCGACCTGCACGGCACCTGGGCCACGGTCGCGGATCCCGCCTCGCCGTACTATGGCTGGCCCATGATGTTCGACTCGTTCTCCATGTTGCTGCTGGCACTCGACCAGCATAATGGCACGCACTATGTGGCCAACGTGTCGCCGGGCTGCATGTACGCCGCGACCACGCTGGCGTGCTCCGGCGCGACCTTCAGCTTTCAGCCGAAAGGCGGCACCAACCATGTCTACACGCTCCCCGGCACCAGCCAGAGCGGCACCTATTACATCGGCAACCATCCTGACTACCGGCTCGCGTATCTCAACCCTGCCTCCGCCAACGAAAATGTCGCCGTGCTCGTGGCCGACGAAAACAGCGCCGGCGTGTACGACACGGTTTATGTCGACCTCAACTACAACTACGTTTTCGACGCCATCGAGAAGTTCAACAAGGCGAATCCCGCCGTGCGGCTCGATATGACCGGCGACGGCTACGCGGATTTGAACGGCGGCCTGCTCTATTTCATCGCCGACGGCGTGCATCCGGTGCCCGCATCGGATTGGTACTGGGGGCTGACGGCGCCGCCGAATGGCACGCTGGTGTGCTTCGCCACCTGCAGCGCGGAGGGCTCCTTTTACTCGCACGGCACGCAGTGCGCCTCGGGCGTGGCGGGCCAGGGCGTGATTGACGGCACGCCGGCGGAAGCCGGGGCGTACCGGCCGGACTTCAAAACCCCCGGCACGGGCGTGCCGGGCTCCGGCATGGTGGTCGGCGGCGGCAAGCACGCGCGGCTCGTGAGCTGCGGCAATATCTACTTCAACTACAACTCAGAAGACGCGCTCTGGTTCGCGTTGCTGGGGTATGACGGCGTGTATGGCTCGACCGATGATGTGCAGATTATCAGTTGCAGCTTCGGCGAGAGCACGGTTGACAACGATGGCTGGGACGACAAGTCGTACATGTTTGAGCGCATCGTGCGGAACACGACGCTGAGCGTCTGCAAATCGACGGGCAACGGCGGCCCCGGCTACGGCACGGTCTGCCCGCCCTCGCCCGCCAGCGCCATTGCCGTCGGCGCCTCGACGGAATACGGCTCGACGGGCTGGGACTCGCCGGGCAGCGCCCAGCAGATCACCTACGGCGATGTGACGCCGTTTTCCAACCGGGGTCCCGGCGCGCGCGGCAACGCGAGCGTGGACGTGGTCGCGGGCGGCGCGTATTCCGCCGGCGATGTCAATCTCAACGACGCATGGTATCAGGGCCTCAATGGCTGGACGGCATGGGGAACCTGGGGCGGCACCAGCCGCTCCGCGCCCGTGGCGGCCGGCAATCTCGCCCTCGTCTACGATGCCTACCGCCAGAAGCACGGGGTGTGGCCGGACAACGCCACGGCCCGCGCCATCTTCATGGCCGGCGCCACGGATCTTCACTACGACCCGCTGACCATGGGCGCCGGCATGGTCGATGCCGACCGCGCCACGGACGTCGCCGGCGGCAGCGCGGCCGTCTACGCCACGCCGCCAAGTTGGAGTGCGGGCGCGTATCGCGGCACCAACTACCCGGCGTTCGCGTCCATCACCTTTCCCGGTCAGACCTGCACCCAGGCGTTCGCCGTGGTGAATCCAGGCGGCACCGTGGCCATGGTGGATCTGCGCACCAAAGTCCTGGTCAAGACCGGCACCAAGAAGATCAAATGGAAATCGAAAGATTACACCATCGAATCGCCATATGATTTCTATAAGCGGCCGGACTATCTGATCAACATTACCAAGTACATTCCCGACGGCACCGATCTCCTCGTCATCAAGGCCATCTATCCCTACGCGCAGATGGATCCCAACAACGATTACAACACGGACAACCGCTGGTACCTGGTTCCCTACGACTGGACGGACGTGAACGGCAATGGCGTGCTGTGGCACGACTTCAACGACAACGGGGTGGTCAACACGGGCGAGATCGAGAACAACGAGTACGTCCGGTTCAGCTACCACCGGCCCAAGGCCAATTCGCTCCAGCATCCCATCCAGCGCCCGCTCGAGCGCATGCACACCGGCATTTTCATTGGCCTGATGCACGCCACGCGCTCCGCGCTGGTCAAGCAGACGTCCATTAAGTTTGTGCTCGAATTCTACCGGTTCAAGCCATGGAAATGGGTGAACGTGTCGGCGGCGGGACTGAACGTACCGGCGGGCCTCACCGGCATCTTCAACACGGTCGTCGCGGTGCCCAAGAAAACGCCGCCCGGCCTGTATCAAGGTGCCATCGAGTACACTGAGGGCGGCCACGTGTCCACCATTCCCGTGACCGTGAATGTCGCGGCGCGGTACCACGGCGCGCCGCTCAAGCTTGCCGGCACCAAGGCCGCACGCTTCAACAAGAAAGACCGCTACAACAACGGCGTGGTCGAAGGCTGCCAGGATTGGTCTTGGCGCGCCGAAGCGGGCGACTGGCGCTTCTTCTTCATCGACGTCACCAACGCGCCGGCCGGCGGCAAGCTGCTCGCCATCAACAAATGGAAGGATGCCGCCCCGCATACCGACAACGACACGCTGATCTACGGCCCGGCGGATTTCCCCGCCAGCATCACCAGCACGCCGGCCTACGCCGAATACTTCGGCCCGTACAGCATGCGGCTCAAAGGCAAAAGCCCCAACCGCAACACCACCGGCGGCGTCTGGCTGTTCAACACCAGCACGGGACGCGGGGAGGACTGGGTGAGTGCGCCCCTGCAGAACGGCCTGCATGAGATCATGGTCCACAACGTCCTGTTTGAAGGCGACGTCGTCAGTGCCCCGTATGAAATCACGCTGGGCGGATTCAGCGTGACGCCCGCGGAGCTCGTCATCACTTCCACGGCGGCGAACATCGCGTTCAATCTCACCATCAACAGCAGCGTAAAACTGCTGGGCGGTGTGCGTATCGAGGCATCGGGCTTGAGCCCGCCGGCCACGAACATGCCTGACCGCGCGATCACCCAGGGCGCCTGGCAGAGCTTCCCCGTCACCATCGCCACCAATGGCGGCCTGATTGAAGCCCGCACCGCGGGCGGCACCGCGCCCGACGTTGACCTGAGCCTCTACGACCCCGCCGATACACTGGTCTCCAAATCCTCAGGCGGTACCTCGAGCGAGTACGTGGCCACACCGCGCCCCGTCAGCGGCACGTGGAATGTCCGGGTCTACTGCTTTGGATTCTCCGGCACCTACAATCTCGAAGTCCGCGCGGTGCAAGGCGCGGACATCAAACTCATGAATAAAGTCAAGATTAAGCCGGGCAAGGATGCCATCGCGACCTTCAACGTGGCCGTCAACGTGCCCGGCACCTATAGCGGCCAGGTCATGATCGGCCCGGCATCGTCGCCCGGCATCGTCACGGTGCCCGTGCAGATCATCAAGCAGTAATGGCTATTGCGCGCAACAGGCCGCGTGGTCAAAGTGCAGCCGGAGCAGCGTCATGGCGCGTGACAATCACCGGCGGATAGACACGCTCCCGGTCGCCGCTGGCGCCGGCGATTTGGCCGGCCACGCCGGGCTGCTGCGGCAATTTCATCATTCATAATTTACTGTTCGATATGCGTCATTCATCCACCCGCCCCGTCAGGGCGGGAATGCGCGGGATGTGCCACTACCCAGGGCGTTGCCCCATAAACTCTAAAATAAGGGAAAACACCGGTTCGCATGGGGCAGTGCCCTGATTATATGCGCCGTCGGATTTGGATGTGCCCGGTCTCATTGACTCCTGTACTCCTTGCGTACTGCTGCCGTATTTCAGCCGGCATCGACGCCGCGGATGCTTGTGCCAAAGGCGCGCTGCAGCCGCGCGCGCAGCCGGTCGCGCGTCTCGGGCTTTAAACTTTCGCGGTAATCCAGCAGCGTTTCCGCCAGGTGGCGCGCGAATTTCAGCTCTTCCTCGTCGCGCACCAAGTCGGCAATGTGCAGCGCCGGCAAGCCGGTTTGCTGCATCCCGAAAAACTCGCCCGGCCCGCGCAGCTTCAAGTCTTCCTCGGCAATGACAAAGCCGTCGTTGGTCTGGGCCATGACCGCCAGGCGCGAGCGCGGATTGGTGTCGAGCAATTCCGGCTGCTGCGGCGCCCGCGGCGCCCGCGCCGCGCGCCCGCGCGCCGGCCGCTCGTCCGGCACGTCCGCGCCGCCATCCACCAAAATGCAATGCGACTCCGCACCGCCGCGCCCGATCCGCCCGCGCAACTGGTGCAATTGCGCCAGCCCGAATTGGTGCGCATCCTCGACCACCATCACGGTCGCATTCGGCACGTCAATGCCGACTTCGATCACGGTCGTGCTGACCAACACCTGCACGTTGCCGGCGGCAAAGGCGCGCATGACCGTTTCCTTGTCCTGCGCGTGCATGCGGCCATGCACCAGGCCCACCTGCAACTCCGGGAAAATGCGCGTGCGCAGCTCCTCGTACATCCGCGTCGCCGGCTTGAGCGGCAGCGTGTCGCTCTCGTCAATCAAGGGATAGACAATGTAGGCCTGATGCCCGGCGGCGATTTCCTTGCGCATGAACTGCCAGACGCGCGGCAGGCGGTCGGGCTTGATGACATAGGTCTTGATCGGCCGGCGGCCGCGCGGCAGCTCATCCAGTTTGGAGACGGCCAGGTCGCCATAGACCGTCAGCGCCAGCGAGCGCGGAATCGGCGTGGCGGTCATCACCAGCGTGTCGGTCTGCTCGGCCTGGTCGCGCAGGCAGTTGCGCTGCATCACGCCGAATTTGTGCTGCTCGTCCACAACCGCCAAGCCCAGGCGCGGCATGCTGACGGCACTCTGAATCAGGGCGTGCGTGCCGATGATCAGCTGCGGCTCGCCGCGCTCCAGTTCGGCCACGACCATGCGGCGTTCGCGCGCCGGCGTGCTGCCGGTCAGCAAATTAATCTTCACCGGCAGGTCGTGCAGCAAGGCGGTCATGGTCTTGTAATGCTGCTGCGCCAAAATTTCGGTCGGCGCCATGACGGCGGCCTGGTACCCGCCCTCAATGGCCAACACGGCGGCGATCACGGCGACGATTGTCTTGCCGCTGCCGACATCGCCTTGCAGCAGGCGGTTCATCGGCGTGGGCGCCAGCAGGTCGTGCTTGATTTCCTTGAGCACGCGGGCCTGCGCGCCCGTCAGCGTGAACGGCAGTTGCGCCATGAAGCGCCGCAGCAGCTCGCCCGGCGGCGCGTGCCGGACGGTGTAGGGCAATTGCCCGGTGCGCGCGCGCTTGAGCAGCAGACCCATCGAGATCACGAAAAATTCGTCCAAGACCAGCCGGCGCTGCGCGCGCGCCAGCGTCACCGGCGTTAATTGCTCCACCGGATAGTTGCAGGCATGCATGATGCGATAGGCCTCGGGCAGCGGCACCAAGTCGTATTGTTGCAGGACCTTGTCGGGAAAATACTCGGCCAGGTGCGGCACGGCGCGTTCGAGCGCGGCGTGGATGATCTGGCGCATGATGCGCGGGGTGAGCTCTTCCGTCAGGCGGTAGATCGGCGCGAGCGTGCCTTCATACTCATCCGGGAAGAAATCCTCCGGCAAGACTTCGTAGAGCGGGCTGCTGAACGCCGGGCGCGGCACATCCTGCGGCTTGCCCGTCAGCAGCACTTTGGCGCCTTCCGTGAATTTGTCTTTCATCCACGACTGATTGAACCAGGTGGCCAGCAGCAGGCCGGTTGCGTCTTTGACGGCGATGCTGACGATGGTTTGGCGGCGGCGGGTCTGGCGCACGGACACGGCCTCGACCATGCCATAGACGGTGGCCGGCGTGCCGTTCTGCAGGTCTTTTATGGCGGTGATGCTGCGCCGGTCTTCATGCCGGAACGGGAAATAATTGGCGGCATCCCAGACGGTCTGCAAGCCGCAGCGGGCCAGGGCCGCGGCGCGCTTGGGCCCGACGCCGGGCAGGTACTGCAGCGATTGTTGTAAGGGATCGTCCATGGCCGCAGGCAACAGGCGGGGTTCAGGGTTCAGGGTTCAGGGAAAAATGGTTTTGCCACAAAACCATTTTGTGCAAAATGAATTGCCGCAATTCATTTTTATTGAGTGTTCGATATTGGATATTCATCAGGCTCCGGGTCTGGTACTTCGTTCTTCTTCAATCGTTGCTCGTCAATCATCAATCGTAGTGATTGACGAGCGGCAATCGGCGGCAATTGACGAGTGACGATCAACGAAGTGAGATGGATGAAGTGCGGCACGGGAACGGGATCGCGGCAGAAACAAACAAATTTGCCATGAAGGCACGAAGACACGAAGAAGAAACAGCAACAGAATTAATACTTTGGGTTGTCAAAGTGCAGCAGGCTGCGGTTGCACAACAACCAATTTCTGGTGCTGCGATTTCTTCGTGTCTTCGTGTCTTCGTGGCCATAATAGCTGAGCTGCGGCAGGTTAGCGATGCGCGATCACGCTTCACCCCGTTGCGGCGGGCTTGGCGATAAAGTCCACTTCGTAATTCAACTCGGTGTGCTTGCCGAGGCACGACTCGATCTGGAAGCGGTCGGCGCAGCGCTTGATGTTGGCCAGGCCCATGCCGGCGCCAAACCCCATTTCGCGCACTTTCTCGGTGGCGGTCGACCAGCCCTCTTTCATGGCCAGGCTGATATCGGCAATGCCCGGCCCGGTATCGACGGCGCTGACATGAATATGGTCCGGGTAGACGCGCGCGGTCATGCGCCCGCCCAGCGAATGAATGATGATGTTGATTTCGGCCTCGTACATGGCGACGGCGACGCGGCGAATGAGAGCCGGATCGACGCTGCGGGACTGCAGGTATTTCTTGACGGCGCTCGATGCGCGTCCGGCATTCTCGAAATCGTCCTTTTCCACGGTGTACTCGAGCACGGTCACGTTTTGGGCCGCATCGCGCTGCGCCTCGGTCGGCTGCAGCGTGCGCTCGCGCTTCTCGGCTTGCATGGCCACTTCCTGCAGCATCTCGAGCAGGGTGCGCACGACGTCCCAGTGCGTGATCAGGCCCACCAGTTCGCCGGCCTTGTTCAGCACCGGCAGGCGGCCAAAGCCTTTTTTCTCCATTTCGTCGATGGCTTTCACGACCGAGACATGCTCCTCGACGGTGAAGACATGCCGCGTCATTTTCTCGGCGACGGGCTTCTCGATCTCACCGCCATCCAGCGCGCGAATGATGTCGTCCAGGCTGACAATGCCGACCAGGCGCATGTTTTCGACCACCGGCACGCCGGAAATTTTGCGGTCGCGCATGATGTGCTGCACATCGCGCAGCGTGTTGGCGGGAGTTGCGGTGTACAGCGTGCGCGTCATCACGTCGCGCACCTTGAGCTGGTACATCAACTCGCTGACAATCGAGATATCTTGCGGGTCGGTGGTGGTCGGGAGCAGCGCGGATGTCGCGGTCATGGGGTGCCGCCCGCTCAGGCTTTCTCGAGCCCGTGGCCGGCCAGGCGGCAACAAGCCTCGAACAGCGGCAAGCGCGTGCAGAGCAACGGAATGCCATGCACCTTGGCCATGCCAATGGCTTCTTGCGGCGGATACTTTGCGCGGCAAAAGACAATCGCGACGCCGCCCATCAATTCCGCCGTGCGCACCACCTGCGGCGTGCATAAGCCGGTCAATAAAATGAAATTGTGCTTGGTCGTGGCCAGCACATCACTCAACAAGTCGGATGCCGCCACGGATTCGACGGTCTTGTTCAGATCGTCTTCACCGGCGACAAGTTCGGCGTCCAACTTCGCCATACATTCACGTACCGTCATGCATTATCCGCGTCATGGGCTATAGGCGTATAGTTTACACAATTACGCCCCGGCGCGCAAGCGGGCATGACGCCGGCCTGGCGCAGGCGCCGAAAACCGAGCGCCGCGCCGCCGCTTCTGTCAAATGTGGCCAAGCCGCCCGGCTTGGACGGCACAGCATGCGCGGCGTGCCCCGCGCGGAGCGCGTGGCGTACATGACAGCTGTTTTCAGTTTTCGGTTTGCAGTAATCAACATCCATGCTTCCAGCCCGCCATTCTTCGTGGCTAAAATTGCTGTGGCGCGCGGAACGCGCGCCGCACCGGCTTGGATGGCTGCCCCATAATTTCCCGCGCCGCGCGGGAAATTACGCGGGGAATTGCCCGTGTCGGAAAACGGCATGCAAAATGGCCGTTCCAACCAACAAACCCGTTTTTTCTGGTCGGATTTTGCTATTTACTTTTGCCCGTGCGGTGTGGTATAGTGTTCCCATAACATAACCGCGCCATCGGCAAAAACCCCGTGGCGCATGCTAACCAAACTCAATCACCACGCTTAGGAACCAGTTATGAAAGCAACCAGCTCTCTCGCAGCAACACTCGCCATGGCAGTCTTCATGTCGGCCGGCATCGCAAACGCCGCGGACTTCACTTGGGCCAATGCCGCCACCGCCAACCAAGACTGGTTTGGCAGCGGCAATTGGAGCCCGACCGGCGTGCCGAACAGCGACAGCGACACCGCCATCCTCAGCGAAATCGACACGTACGCGTCGTCGCGCGTACTGTTCCAGCGCGAAAACGCGACGGTCAGTGTCGTGCGCGTTGATTCCGCGACCAATATCTGGCAGATCACCGTGGACGACTGGTGGAGCGGCAAGCTCATGGTGCTTAAAGCCGCGAGCGGTAACGCCGTGGTTGAGGTCAAGAACTTCGGCGGCATAGATCCGGGCGGCTATTATGGCAACTTGCGCATAAGCACGGGCAATGGCATGCTGCGCTTTGAGAGCGACACCGACATCACCGTCACCAACGACAGCGTTAGCAAAGCGTATTTGGTGACCCCGCTGCCGTTGGCCGGCGGTGCAACGGTCAACAAGTACGGCAACGGCCAATGGACTGTCGAAAATCCCGACAGTGCATTCAGCGGCACGATCAATGTTTACAATGGCACGCTGGTGCTGGGCAACAATGGCAATGTCTTGAACAGCGCCGCCGCAGTCGTGGCCCAAACCGGCGGCAAAATCAACATGGGGACACAGTGGCAACCAACGCCCACCGTGTACAACACACCCGTGGCGCTGAACGGCGGCACCATGGTGAACGGCTCGTCGGACGAGCGCCAATACAAGAATGTTACGGTGCGGTCAACCGGCGGCGTTGATCCCGGTTGGGGGAAATCAACCTTCAATGGCGTTATTAGCGGTACCGGCACCTTCAGCCAAGCGGGCGATGGCGAACTGCGCATTCTCAACTGCGCCATCAAGCCCGGCTTCAGCACCGGCATTCTCAATTTCAATCGAACAAAGGGTGATTTCTGGTTCGCCACCAATGGCGCGCCGGTGACCCTCTCCATCGACGTCAACGGCAGCGGCGGTGTGCCTGTGCCGGGCGTTAATCACGACCAAGTTAATGTCACCGGCCTGCAGGCGGGCAAGGATGTTGATCTGGCCAATGTGAATGTCGTGTTCTCCGGCACCGGTGGCGGTGCGGCGACCAATTGGTTTTTCACGGCGAATCTGATCGTGAATGGCTCGGAGTTGGCCAGTGTCAGCAACGCGCCCAACCTCTACAGCACGATTGTGTATGATTACGATGGCAACCGTGTTGGCGCAATAGTCACTCCCGAGCCCACGGCGCTGCTGGCGCTGGCGTTTGGCGCACTGCTGCTGGGACGGCGGCGCCGGGTTTAACGTTAAAAAGTTTTAGGTTTAAGGCCTGAGAATGCAGAGCGCTTGCGCGGTGCGCCCGGTGCGCCGCGTAAGCGCTTTTTTTCGGATGCTGGCCAAGCCGCTTGGCTATGAATCGTGAATCCCGAACACGCCGCAGATCAGATAGTATGGCCACGAAGAAGCAACAGTTTTTTGGTCGTCAAAGCGCAGCATGCTGCGACTGTACAATCAACAATGGATGGCGCTGCGATTTCTTCGTGTCTTCGTGCCTTCGTGGCAACGTATTCTGCTTCTGCCATGAACCATGTTTAGTGCTCTTTTTCACACTCACCCAATGCCCAGCATGACCACGTTCTCAAAATTATTTGCCTGCCTGGCGCTGCTGCTGTGCCTCAGCGCCGCGGCGCGCACCAATCGCGTGTACTTCATCGGCAACAGCGTCACCGACACGATCCGCTATGACAAACTGCAGGCCTATGCGCAACTGCGCGGGCATGCCATGCCGTGGGGTCGCCAGATGATTCCCGGCGCGCCGCTCGAATGGCTCTGGCAGCATCCCGGCGACGGCTTTCAGGAGTCGCCGTACAGCTATCCCACCAATGCATTGCCCAATTACGAATGGGACTGCATCTCGCTCCAGCCGTTCGACCGCCTGCTGTATAGCGACACCAATGACGCCGGCAATTTCATCCGGATTTCGCTGCCCAAGAACACGAATTGCCAGTATTACATTTATTCGCGCTGGCCGCGCCAAGAAAATTTCCACCCCGATTTCGACGGCACCTGGCTGACCAATTACACCGGCGGCTGGGACAATACCAATGAGACGCGCGACTATTTCCAGAAACTGCTCCTGGCCCTGCGCGGCATGTGGTCCAACACACCCTTGGTGAAAACCCCCTTGATGGTGCCGGTCGGCGATGTGCTCTATGCGCTCAACCAGAAGATGAAAGCCGGTGCCATTCCCGGCCTGACCAACATTGTGCAGTTCTACGCCGATGGCATTCACTTCAACAACACGGGCGCATATGTCGTCGGTTGCACCTACTATGCGACCTTATTCAAGGAGAATCCCTACGGCCTGCCGTCCGAGTATTACGGGTTGACCAACACGGCCTTCGCCGGCATTTTCCAGACGACCGTCTGGGAAACGGTCAGCACCCATCCCTATTCCGGCGTGACGGTGCCGGAGCCGCTGGCCGGCGTGCTGCTGCTGGCGCTGGGCGCGCGGCTGCGCCGGCGGCCGCGGCGGTTATAGGCTGCTTGGAGTCCAGAACTCCTGACATGGGGGTGTTTAATGTCCGCTTTATTTCGTCAGAAAGCCGGCGATGTGTGTGGGAAGCCGCGTTGCGTTGACCGGGCGTGAAGGCTGCTGCCGCACCAACGGTGCGGAGGATGATAGCCCAGGGCAACGCCCTGGGAA
>Ga0247841_10009412_pt1 | contig 13681 bp, 12 predicted proteins | sample LaCruzMarch2015__2_FD_192410 | JGI IMG/M metagenome (GOLD analysis project Ga0247841, IMG submission 192410) | Freshwater microbial communities from meromictic Lake La Cruz, Castile-La Mancha, Spain - LaCruzMarch2015_18m | ecosystem: Environmental > Aquatic > Freshwater > Lake | place: Spain...
ATGAGTCAGCTCATCATCAAGCAAATTGGGCAATAAAAAAAGAATACCAGAGCTCTGCATCAACATCCTGGGTCTATCGATTCAAAGGGTTCATAAAAGGCGCAGAATGGGGCGTGGGCTCGCTAAACCTGGGCGAAATCAACCAAATACGAAAAAAATCGAATAAGGCATCGAGAGGAACCGCGCTATTTTTCGCCAGCAGCTCAACATCGAAGAGCCGATCTAAACCACCCCGAAAATACTCAACTCCGTATCTCTGAGCGATTTGAGCTTTTTTTTCCAATGTCTTAGGCCAAATTTTCGGAAAAAATGACGACCATTCGGAAAATGAAATTTTGCGATGAGTCAAATCATGCATTTTTAACCCAATCATCAGTTGTTGACGCAAGCTCGCTAAAAGGCCATAGAAAAAAGAGGAGTCACGCATATCAAGAGAGTCTGCACGAAAAATTTTGCCCCACACGAGATCATCGGCAACCTGCCAGAGCGTATGAATCCGGCTGGCGGAACAGATTTGTTCTACATCCGTGCGATCAATCGTCGATTTATGTGCGCAATAACAGAGCAGCTTGTCCATTTCAGATACGAGAAGCGCCGCATCGCGCTCCAGCCTTTCAATCATCCATAGCGCAGCATCCGGCGCAAGACGTTTTCCGGCGGCGCGAGCCTTCTCATGAAGCTGTTCGGTCCAGCGTTTTTCTTTCTCCCACGGTTTTTCATCCGTCAGACCAAGAATGACTCCGTGCATCTCGATAAATCGAACATTCACCTTATGCCTGGATCCGATAATGAGATAACCAAATGATCGAGGTTCTTTAAAATGAACATCCAGTTCTTCAATAAGTTTTTTATCAGCATCGTCCACGACAACAACGCTTTGAGGACTAAAAAGCGAAAAAGAATTTAAAGCCTCCATCACGTTGAGCACAGTGGCATCGCTGCCAAAAAACCGCGTGGCCAATCCATCCGGAGAGAGGACATAATGAAGAACAGCGTCTAATGCCTGCTTACGCTCAAAATCATCCGCCGATTGAATTAAATAAACGCGGCAAAGCTGGTGGGGCGCAGAGGCGGTCAGATGCTTTTCGAAACCTTTCAAATTCGTATAGCGCACGTCAAATCCCAAGAAACATCTTGAAAGACCTCGCCCTTAAGTGCGGGGTGTCCTCGTTAGAGGATGAATCAACTTTTGAATATACCTTAATGTAGATAAAAGTTCATAGTCGGAAGCTTGTCTTGTAATCAATAAACACTCAATGCTATCATTTACACGACGATTCAGTTTGATCAATTAAAGGATATAAAATGGCCGTAACATCTCAAGTTTTAAATTCTATTCGCGATATTTTTTTAACTGAAAAAAATGCAAACGAAATCAATGAAAGCATCCGCCTTCTGGATACGTCAAAAAAAGTGTTATTTGTCGCCTCTGCTGCAATCATCGGTCTCGCTATTTTCTCAAATTCAATATGGCTTCTCATTCCCGGATATATATGCGGAGAATCTTCCATGTTCGCCTCAAATGTCCAAGAAATCTATCAAGATGCAGCCACAACTCTAAAAGTAACTATTAGCAAATCAAAATGCCGAAATCAGCTGTTCAAAAACGCTCCATTATTTTCTCTGATCAATCGAATTGTTGGACCCTTTATCAATACAGAAAAGCGCTTACAATCGATGATCATAAACAAATTATCCCAGCAATGAAAAATAGATTATGATTTTTTTTAAAAAAACCACAAAGCCGGAAAAAAAACCCAAAAAGACACAACCACAGCGTGAAGTTGTAAATGTCAGGGTTCAAACTGTCGAAGGTTGGCGGCGGAGTCTTATCAAGAAACCTAAATATTCAAGCCGATAGTACATTTCGGATGATTATTTTTTCTCTTGCCGAATTAATTCTTCAGCCAATTTCCGATAATCTTGAGATCCATTGCATGTTTTGTCATATAGCGTAATGGGCTTCAGATGCAAGGGCGCTTCAGCCAAACGTATATTTTCTCGAATGACTGATTCGTACACCTTTCCTTCAAACCGGCTACGCAGCTGAGACAACACTTCCTGAGAATGTTTTGTCCGAAAATCAACACGGCAAGCAAGAATGCCGGCAATTTCAAGTTCAGGATTCAGGCGCTGTTTCACGAGAGTGATGGTCTTGAGGAGCTGAACCAAACCGTGCAAAGCCAATACATGCGCTTCGACCGGGACCAGAACTTCATTCGCAGTCGTTAATGCATTCAGAGAAAGAACGCCAAGCGTCGGCGGGCAATCGATGAGCATATAATCCCACGGTTTCTTCTTAATCAGCTCAAATTTTGTCTTCAAAATCGTTTCTGCTGCCATTTCCTTGGATAGGATTTTTTCAACACCGGCCAAAAGAGTTGATGAAGGAATTAATTGAACATTGTCGATCAGGGTATTTTCAACGACTTCTTCGATATTCGCATCTTCTGTTAAAACCTCAAAGAGTCCCTTACCTTTTTCTTTGAATCCATACCATAGAGATGCCGACGCCTGCGGGTCGAGGTCGATGAGCAAAACTTTTTTTTTCATTTCAGCTAAAGTGGCTGCCAGATTCACAGCGGTCGTCGTCTTGCCCGATCCACCTTTCTGATTGACAATCGCAATTGTTCTCATCACATCCCCCACAAAAGATTTTCGCACATCTGTAAAGCTATATCGAAACGGTGAAGAGCTGACAAGAAAAAAATTGAGCTTGGACAACGAAACTGGGTTTTAATAAAATGAATGCCCTACAAAGGAATTTTTATGCTGAATCTGGATCTTCGGGAAAAAAAAGCGTTCATTGCAGGTATTGGAGACGATCATGGTTATGGATGGTCCATTGCCAAAGCTCTTTATGATGCAGGCGCTGAGATTATCATAGGAACATGGGCTCCGATTGTCAAAATCTTTACGACCTCGTGGTCTATGGGCAAATTCGATGAATCGCGCAAATTTTCCGACGGTCGAATGCTTGAATACAAAAAAATATACGCGATCGACGCCGCGTTCGATAAGCCGGAAGATGTTCCCCAGGAGATTCGGGAAAACAAGAGATATTGCGAACTGAGCGGCTATACGATTTCCGAAGTAGCGAAACAGATCGAAAAAGATTTTGGACACATTGACATTCTCGTCCACTCACTCGCTAACGCTCCCGAAGTGACAAAAAATCTTCTCGAAACATCCCGTAAAGGCTACCTCAGCGCCCTCAGCGCATCATCCTATTCCTTTGTCAGCCTGGTTTCGCATTTTGGACCGATCCTCCATCCCCATGGCGCCGTCTTGTCTTTAACATATATTGCTTCCGAACGGGCTATTCCCGGTTATGGCGGCGGCATGAGCTCCGCGAAAGCGGCGCTCGAAAGCGACACACGTACTTTAGCGTGGGAAGCCGGACGCAAGTGGAACCTTCGAATCAATGCGATTTCCGCCGGACCTCTAAAAAGCCGCGCAGCGAAAGCCATTGGAATCATTGATAGTAGTATTGCCTATTCCAAAGCCAATGCGCCGCTCGTTAAAGATCTTGAAGCTGAGGAAGTGGCAAATGCAGCCGTATTCCTGTGCTCTCCCCTTGCCTCGGCGATTACCGGAACCGTATTCTACGTCGACAACGGTCTTCATGCGATGGGCATCGCAGTTGATAGCGCGTCTCTGCAAATCAAAGCGACTCCCTAGCTAATTTTTTTGAGAGCAAATCGAAGAGCATGGATGATTCCATGCTCGCTTGTTGGGGGCGCAACAATATGAGCAACACGCGTAAGGCTCTCCGGCGCGTGCGCCATGGCAATTTTAATATCAGCCACTTCCAACAAACTGGCATCATTTTCATCATCGCCAGCTGCAATGATCGTGCCTCGAGAACCAAATAAATCAATCGCCTTCTCTAAAGTCTGTCCTTTCGATGCCGCCTGATCTGAGATCAGTAAGAGATAATAATTTTCAGCATGGGGATCTCGAAGAATTGTCAAATTGAAATGATCATTACCGGAAAGATTCGTAACGATGCGTTTCATCTCGCATTGAGTGCCAAAACATTTGACAAGAGCGATGCTCTTCAGAGGAATTTCGTCAAAAGAATCAACAGCATTGAGCGGCACGCCCTGATAGTTTGCAAAATTCTCTACGTACGCTCTTTGTTCACTATCTAAACGGTTCGGACGCCAATAAATTTCGTCCTGATTTTCATAACCGCTAAAAAGCACAAAATCGCCAACAACTCCCTCAAAGGCCCTTTCAATTTCTTGAATGCGCGCTGTTGCAATATAGCATCTCAAAAGAATTTTTTTAGAGGGCATCTCGACAAGGATCGAGCCATTTTGCGCCAAAATGAGATAGGGAAAATCAAACTGTTTAAGTCCCATCAGAGCATATGTAAGCGGCCGTCCCGTTGAGATAGCCAGACGCCACCCACCCTCGACGCATTCGCGTAAAAAAGCAATGACCGGATCGGGAACGCTAAATTTGTCCAGAGTGATAGTTCCGTCGATATCGAGGGCAATCCAACCTAAAAACTGTTTGTTTTTTTGTTCCATAGCATGTGAAAGTATAATAGACTCCTTGCGTGACCAAGCTTCTGTCAATTTTGGGGTTTTTTTGAGCCGATTTTCGATTCTTTTTGCGAGGGATGTATCAACATCTCGTATACAGCCCTCGTAAAAAGAATCGAAAATCGGCCAAAAAAATCCCCAAAATTGACGAAGCCTTGGTTACGCAAGGAGTCTAATAAATCGCAACGAGGTTTGGACATATGCATATTTGGCTAGCCGGAAAAACAATCTTTACAGCCGACGCAAACGGTGATCCAATCGGACCAAACATTCCTATCCCCGAACTACCGCCCAGCGATTACGGCGCCGCTCTCGTCAAAATGTTTTTATCTCTGATGGCCATTATCGTTCTCTTAGCGATCACTTTTTGGTTTTTACGCCGCCTTATCCATTCAAAACTCCGTCGCGGATCGGGGAACGATTCCATCCAAATTCTCGAAAAGAAGATGATCAGTCCCAAATCAATGCTCTATCTTGTTGAAGTCGAGGGCAAAAAAGTACTTATTGCCGAATCACACCTCGAAATTCGCACGCTCCATACATGGCAACAGCCGCAAGAAGAATCGCCAAACAGTTAGGGAAACTCCTTAGAGATCTAGCGGCCGCAAAATTTCAGCAAAAATAAAAGCCGCGCGAGGATTCTTTAATAAATCGGATGGATGTATTTGCGCTTTTGGCTGAGGTAAAGCAAAAACCTCTGAACTGTTTTTAGACAGCACATCTTCCGTCAGAGGCTTTTTAAGTTTTGATGGAGGCAAAGGCGGCGTTTTCTTATCCATGAGGCGCCGGAGCTCCTGCTGTTGCGATTGCCTCGCGCATCTGCGTGTCGGCTTTCAGGTTAAGATATCGCTGATAATCGACAACGCCGAGCTGCCCACGACGAAACGCTTCCGATATCGCCAAAGGAATTTGTGCTTCCGCCTCACGAATCTTTGCCAAATTTTCCTGCTCGAGAGCAACAGCCATTGCTCGGCGGCCTTCTGCCGCAGCTCTCGCTACGCGCATATCGGATTCAGCCTGATCGGCGCGAAGACGAGCGCCAATGTTATCTCCGATCGAAAGGTCTGCGATATCGATAGACAAAATCTCATAGGCTGTCATCGCATCCAGACCTTTTTCCAATACCAGCTTGGAGATCCGTTGCGGGGCTGCCAACACTAACTGATGGGTATCCGTATCGCCGATGGCGTTAACAATCCCTTCGCCCACGCGCGCGATCACTGTTTCTTCTGTCGCACCGCCAACCAGCTGCTTAATATTTGTACGCACGGTCACTCGGGCGCGCACTTTCAATTCAATGCCATTTTTCGCTACAGCAAGGATGTAGTGCCCCTTATCAGGACAATCAATCACTTTCGGGTTAACCGACGTCTTGACCGCTTCAAACAAATCGCGTCCCGCCAAGTCAATGGCAGTCGCTTCCCGCCAATCCAGGGGAATATTCGCCTTATCTGCCGCAATCATCGCGCGGACAATGTCATTCACATGGCCGCCGGCCAAGTAATGCGTCTCTAAATCGTTGACAGTTAGATTCTTCAAACCAGCCTTGAAAGCTGTGATGCGAGCCATGACAATGAGGCGTGGAGGAATTTTACGCATGCTCATGCCAATAATGTTGATAAGAGAGATCGGCGTTCCGGAAACAAAAGCTTGGAACCACATACCGATATATTTCGCTGAGATCGCAAAAACGATTAGGCTTAAGATCACCAACATGATGATATAAATAGGCATAGAACCGATGTCAATGGCTTGCGCCAACGGTAGGTTGATTAACATGATGTATTTTCTCCTGATCTACGATTAAATGGGCGCCTTGCCCGCCAATAACACGTACGGTAATTCCCTTATCGATGTAACCTAATTTTGATAGCGCGGCAAAAGAACAGCCATCAATTTCGACATATCCCGAGGGCTTCAAATCCGAAATAACGCTCGCAGACCGCCCGATCATTTCTTTGGGATAAACACAGGCTAAAAAGCCTTCTTGATCCGATTTATGGAGCACTTTCCCGTTCTTGACACGCCGTAAAGCTAAGCGAATCGTAATGATCGTAGCAATCGCCAAAACAACAATATAGGCTAGAAAAAGCTCAATTCCGGGCACTTGATAATAAAACAACGTAAGAGAGGTCAAAAGCATCAGAGTTCCCCCGATAGCCAAGATGGCGCCAGGTAAGAAGAACTCGAGAAAAATAAACAAAAGGCCAGTGAAAGCGAGTAATGTAATCATAATGAAGAGATTATATGCCGTTAGATGGATAACCCAAAGTTAAAAATAAAATATTTATACCGAGAGTGATTCAAAAATCGGATTTTCGGAATATACTGCTGTCGGTCTGAAGCTTTGATTTTTGGCGACAAGATTTTGCGTTCCAATGTATTGCGGAGATCGAAGCCAACTTGCAGCAAGTTAGCGAGATCGAGCGAAATATTGGAGCGCAAAAGATGTCGATGAAAAATCAAACGTTCAGACCGACAGCAGTATAACTCCGAAACGCTATCAAATCTTTTTAATCAAAAAAAATTCCCTGACGTTGACCTAAAAGCAACACTCCCCTTACACTATCTTAAATTTACAAGGACATTAAAACATGTCAACACTAACAAAAGTATCTGCAAACCAACAAACTTCTTCTGAAATAGCTAATGCTTTAAACCAATATTTTACTAAAAATAATCATCCCAGTTTATCCGACTTAAACAAACAGGTTTTCTATATCACAGCTCAAAGAATCGGGAAGAACGTTATTGGTATCCTTGCTGGAGGAGTCGCTCTTTGGAGCAATCCCGGCGCTGCACTTATGGGAGGATTGATTTGCTCAATTAGTTATGCGTGCGATACAAATGAACGCAAAATTAAATTTATACCAAAATTTGAAGTCGATAATGGTCAAGTTGTACAAGTAAACGAAGACTTCACAAAAGAAGTATCTCGAAAAAGTTTAAAAATCTCAGATACGGTATGGATCGATATTATTTGCACAGGCGGCTTAGCTCTTAGCCATGCATATCCAACGTCAATTCTAGGAGCGCCTATTTTTACATTATTGGCGTCTTTCTATTTGGGCACTAGAGCTATAGATGAATTGCATGACATATCTCGTCAACTATTTGTTTAAATGAAGATTAAAAGATGCCAAACAAACTCCTTGTCAAATTACTGATTCGTTAAACAAAATTTTTCGTGAGGTTAAAAAATGACAATACAAGCAAAAACCGCTGTAAATCAACTCGCTTTACACCAAAAAGCAGAATCACTAAATCGAGTTTTTAATGAAAAAAAACCAATCAGTTTATCTGACTTACATAAGCAGCACCTCTCGATTAAAGTTTGTCAAGCCGCACAATCTGTTTTAAGTCTCCTCACCTTTGGAATCGCTTTATCAATTAATCCCACAGCGACAATTATAGGGGGGATAGTTGGCGTAGGTACGATGAGCGGCAGTAGCGATGCGTATCATCACTTCAAAAATTCTCCAAAATTCGAAGTGAAAAATAGTCACATTGTTCAGACAAATGAGGAATACATCAAAGAACTCAAACATTGGCATTCAACAAAGTTGGGCGTTGTTTTCCTCAACGCGATCTCTGCCGGATCTTTAACAGCTACCCATCTTTATCCAAATGTAATTGGAGGAGATGGTTTTTCCAATTGCTTCTCTTTTTATTCAGGAATAATGGGTGCAACCGAAATTTATTCATTCGCTCGTAAATTTATTTGATTCGGATTTTCGAGTTGCGTTCGGCATACACAAAAGCCCCTGCCGAACGCCCATTTTCAATTGAAAAATCATCTCAATGAGAATGCTTTCTTGACCCATCAAGCATTTTTTTGCAATATCACAGAATGATCACTATTGCATGGGAACCGTGAAAATCCGGATCCTTTTTTGGGTTTTATTTCCCTTCAGCATCTGGGCAGCCAAGCTCCAGTACGAAGTCCATTTTGAAGGATTGGATGATGCTGCCATTCTTGCGGATTTAAAAAACAGCTCCGATCTCATCTTGCTGAAGGATCGACCTCCCGCAACGGTAAATGGTTTACAATATCGAGCCCAGGCAGACATTCCCAAGCTTCTTCAGATTCTCAAGGCCTACGCCTATTACGATGCTCACATCACATATGAGATCCGCGTTGAAAATGACCTATTATACGTTGATCTATTCATTCATCCCGGACCGCCATATCGTCTGGGATCTTATGAAATTTTTCATGGAGACTGCCTCGATTCAACCCCCCTTCCCCGCTGCCCCGCCCTATCGCCTGGCGATATCGGGCTGAATTTGGGACAAATCGCCGATTCCACTTCGATCGTAAAAGCAGAGATGGCTGTGCTCACTCAAGTAGCTGGCTGCGGCTATCCGTTAGCTTATATCGATAAGCGCAAAGTCATCGTCGATATGGCCGATAAAAAAGTGGACGCCGCCGTTTGTGTTCAGGAAGGACCATTATGCCGATTTGGCCCCATCACATTTTTTGGCCTCAAAAACATCAACCCCCGGTTCATCGATCGAAAAATAACATGGAAAGAAGGAGAAATATTTAATCTCGACCGCATCGATGAAACGCAAAACCAGCTGCTCAAAAGCGATCTCTTTAGCTCCGTTCTAATCACCCATGCAGAAGAGCTGGATGAAGCGGGAGAGTTATCGATGAAAATTCGGTTATCAGAGGCCAAGCATCGCAGTATCAGCCTCGGGTTTTTCTATGCCACCGTCGACGGCCCGGGGGGTACTGTATGCTGGATCCACCGCAATCTGCGCGGCATGGGAGAATATCTAAGCCTCGAGAGCAACGTTTCCAAACGCTTCATTGACGGCAGCGCGACCTATCGCAAACCCGATTTTTTCCATATCGACCAAACTTTCAGCGCCCATGCAAAGGCGAGCAGAGAAAATATTGTCCCCTATTGCGCCTTCACCTATCTCGAATCGAATCGCATTGAACGGCAAATCAACTCGCGATCAACCGTTTCTGCCGGCTTAAATGGACAATACATCAGTGTTCACAAGAGCGTGAATAATGGTCATTTTTTTGTCTTGGGAATGCCTTTGTTTGCACAATATTCTACAGCCGACGCTCCTCTTGACCCAACGAAAGGGTTATCATTCACCTATACTGCCACACCATATCAATCTCTGAACAAGGGCTCTGTCCACTATGTCAAACAAAGACTCACCGGCAATTTCTATATCCCATTGACTCGAGAAAGAAAGGTGATTCTCGCCTTACGAGCGCAAGTGGGGTCGATTGCCGGAGCGGATCAAAAAGAGATCCCTTTGCCTCTCCTTTTTCTCGGCGGCTCCGAAGATGATCTGCGCGGATATGGATATAAAACAGTCAGCCCGTTAGGACGAAAAAAAGGCAGGGCAGACAAAGATACGCCGCAAGGCGGACGTTCGGCAATATTTACTACGGTAGAATTTCGTTTCCGCGTGACAAAATCAATCGGAATCGTTCCGTTTGCCGACTTTGGTACGGTTACGCTGAATGAATGTCCGCAAATCCATGCAAAATGGTTTAGATCCGTTGGCGGGGGGCTACGTTATTACACGTTTTTTGGTCCACTGCGGCTCGACATCGGATTTCCTTTAGATCGACGGAAAAAGATCGATACCTGGGGTAAGGTTTATGCAAGCATCGGACAATGTTTTTAATTTTCGAAAATGGATGTTCATCCTCGGGGTGATTTTATTGTCCCTTTTTGGTCTGCTTGGGGCCTTTGTCCTCGCAATGCAGAGCAACTGGGGGCGTCAAAAGATCGTCTCGCTCTTGACTGAAGCCTTGCAAGAGAGCGGCTGGAGCGCTGACATTGAAAGCACAACAGGCACGCTTCCCCATCAAATCGCCCTCAACAATGTCACTCTAAAATCTCCGCGAGGAGATATTGTGACAATCCAATCGATTCAAACGGAAATTTCCCTTTTACCTCTTTTCAAAAAAGAGATCGCCTTCACCAAATTCTACGCTGATCAAATCGAGTGGACTCCCGGCAAAGAAGTCGCCGCAATTGGAACACCAAAAGAAGCGAATCCGGCCGGCATTCCATTTATCATCTATTTTCCCGATGTGCGCTTAACTCATCTGTTTTCGCCCTATTGGCCAAATGGCGTCGATATAACAGGTCAGTTTAAAATCGGTCGATATAATCGGATGGCGTTTGCCAAACTTTCAGCCCATCTTAGCGATCTTCCCGACAACCATGCATCGATCGCTCTCCGTATTCGTCCCAACAAACAAACTCAGATCAAATTGGATTTGACTACTTCTTCCTTTGCTGAAATGTCTCCCATCGCCTTACCACTGCAAGCCAAAGGAGATATTCATTTCTATGCCAAAGGAAATTGGGATGCCTTTTCCGACTTCATTTTCAGCGGAGGCACCCATTCATCCATCCATGGTATGGTCCACGGATCGATTCACATCGAAAACATCACAGCTCCCGACCTTGCCAACAATCTCGTCAACGGCAGATGGCGCTTTGTTTCTGCCCTTGAAAGAGATCCAAATCAAGAACTTCGATTTTTTAATATCTCCGCTAAGGGCGATATCATTCAGACGAAAGGAATGCTAACGCTTTTCCCCAATGGCCAACTGAAAGAGTCTTCTCTACAGCTAACCATTGAAGATTTGAGCAAAACGCAGATTCCCACCTTAGACGGAATGATCGCAGCCACTATTAAAATGTCTCAATGGGATCAGGGAACAATGATTATCCAATCTCCCCTTCTCAAATGGGAAAATCAGACGGCTCAAAATCTGAAACTGACTTTCCGCATAGAAAAAGAGATGGGAAATTGGGGGGCTAACCTCGATGCGAATGCAACGGTATTGCAACATGATTGGGAAGGAAAATGCGATCTTCTCTGGAAAATCGGACACTCGCTCAGAATTGATGATTTTTCTCTGTTTTCACCATTAGCGAACCTTGAAGGAAATTTAGCAATTTTATCCAACCAAATGCTGATGGGGGAGCTGCGTTTACAGGTTGACAATTTGCATAATTTTAACATTCCTTACTATGGTTCGCTCGACACCACAGTCCGCTTAAAGATCGAGGAAGCACAAAATCGGTTAGAGCAAATGACCGAAATCGATGCAAAAGCGCAAAACTTCTTCTACGACAATTTGCAAATTGAAAAAGCTTTTCTCTACGCCAATCTTACAGGAACAATAAATCGCCCGCACGGCCATGCCTATATCGAAATCCAACAGGCTCAGTGGAAAAGCCTGTTTTTAGAGACAGGTACGATCGAAACAACGAGCGCTGATGACATTTGGCCCATCTTTTTCAAAGCCGAAGGAAACTGGAGAGAACCTTTTGAACTCTCTTTGAATGGATTTTGGCACACCGAACAATCGCATTTTCTCCTTCAGCTTCAGAATTTAACAGGCTCACTATTTTCCAGGCCCATTGCCCTCTCATCGCCTGTCGATTTAGAATTAGGTCCCGACACCCTCATGCTCGGCGATTTAGCCATTTCCATTGGCAAAGCAACCCTTCAAACAAGTATTGATCATCATCCAAACCAAACAAATGCCAAGCTCAAGCTCAACAGAATACCTCTTGATTTTCTCTCCCTCAATCCTTTGAATTTATCCGTCAGCGGCTTTGTGAATCTCGACGCAGAAATTTCAGAAAAAAACACCAAGACAAAAGGCGCACTGAATGCCGAACTCATTGATGTTCAGATTGCCGCCATTGGCGCGTCAGAACCGATCAGAGCTGAAGGGAGAATCAATGCTCACCTCGCAAAACAGCGCTTGACGTGCAGCGCGAATCTGCAAGTGAATCAAAAGCCTTTATTTGATCTCTCTGCCGATCTTCCGATGACATTAAAAATTTTCCCTTTCCAATCCGAGCTTCTTCTCCAGCCTAGCTGCAGCGCCAAACTCATTTTAGATGGCCGGATCGAGGAGCTGCTCGACTTTTTTAATCTCGGTGCGCACAGAATCGAGGGAGAATGCCGCGCGGATTTAGCGCTATCCAATAATCTTGCCCGCCCAAAGATTGATGGGTTTTGTCGTATAGAAAATGGACGCTACGAAAACTATTACAGCGGCTTCCAGCTGCAAAACATCACAACCGACGTCGTTGGAAATGGCCCGTCGCTCGTGTTACGCTCTTTTTCAGCGCAAGACAACCAGAAAAAAGGCCATATCTCGCTGAAAGGCCAAATTCAGGCGGTTTGGAAAGAAAAATTTCCTTTTCATTTTGATGGGGATTTTTCCCGGCTCAACGTGGCCGAAATCGATTGGATGCATGTTGAAGCGGGAGGAACATTACAAATTTTCGGCGACCTGGATGGCGCTCACATCACGTCCCAAGCGGCCATCTTGGAAAGCGAACTATCCATACCCGAGCGCATCCCTCCTCAATTACCTAATTTACAGGTCAAATATATCAACGCTCCAAAACCAATTGCCGTTGAAATGGCTAATATTCCCCAAGCAAAACCCTACCCTGTCTTTCTCGATCTGCACATCTATGCACCCGATGGGGTTTTTGTCTCCGGGCGCGGCCTGAACTCCGAATGGAAAGGTAACTTTCAAGTTGGGGGAACCTTTACGGACATTGAAGCCAAGGGCCGGCTCGAACTCATGGCGGGCGAATTTCTCTTTTCCGGACGCGGCTTCAAACTCACAGAGGGCTCGATCACCTTCAGCGGCAAACCCCATGAAATGCCCTGGATCAATCTTGCCGGCCAAATGAAGCTGCAGGATCTCAATATTTTGGCTCGGCTCAAAGGACCTCTCAACAGCCCGCAGATTGCCTTTCAATCCATTCCGCCCTTACCCATGGGCTCCATTATTTCGCAGTTGCTTTTCGGACAGGACCTTTCCGAAATCAATACGCTCCAAGCCGTTCAAATCGTCAATTCACTTGCATCATTTTCTCCGAACAGCCCCAACGTCTTAGGCAACACTCGCCGCTCCCTCGGCATTGACCGCCTTCGCGTCATTGCCACCCCCACAAGCGATGAAGGAGCGCAATCAATCGCTCTCCAGGTGGGCAAATATGTGACTCGAGGGATTCTCGTCTCTGTCAGCCAAGGGTTTGACGCAGGAAGCACTAACTTATCCGTCGAGGTCGATCTCACCAATGGCTTCGTATTCCAGGCCG
>Ga0247841_10009413_pt1 | contig 13680 bp, 4 predicted proteins | sample LaCruzMarch2015__2_FD_192410 | JGI IMG/M metagenome (GOLD analysis project Ga0247841, IMG submission 192410) | Freshwater microbial communities from meromictic Lake La Cruz, Castile-La Mancha, Spain - LaCruzMarch2015_18m | ecosystem: Environmental > Aquatic > Freshwater > Lake | place: Spain...
ATTATTTTCCAATCAAGCCAAAATGGCGAAAGCCACGCAAATAAAATTACTATTGTATGTATGATTGCTAAAATTTCTTCTTTCATCCTACATCCTCATCTTTTTTCCAAACTTTTTTGCAAGCTTCATCATCTGCTTTTGTGAAAATCCGCCTGCACCCAAATCTGATTCAGACATTCCGCCCTTTGCAAATTCTTTCAAAAGAGAGTATTGCTTTAGCAGTTGTCTTATTTCAGAGGTGGTAGTGCCACTTCCCTTCGCGATTCTTCCTAGACGTGTAGTTTGTTTTTCAATTATTTCAGGATTGTCAATTTCTTCGGGCGTCATAGAATTAATAATATGATTCCATTTTTTCATTTTATTTTCTTGACTGCCCAACATTCCTTCTGGAATTTTGTCTTTATTAATTCCGGGAATCATATCAAGTATCTTATCGAAACTTCCAATAGAACCCATTGATTTTAATTGTTCTTGAAAGTCTCGAAGATTAAACTTGCCATCTTCTAAATTTTTCTTTAACTTTTTTTGCGATTCTGAATCAACAGCATTTTGAACTTTTTCAAGCAATCCTTCTAAATCACCCATTCCTAAAATTCTTGATACAAATGATTTTGGGTTAAAACTTTCTATTTCATTTGCTTTTTCTCCTGTTCCTATGAAAAAGACAGGCGCCTTTGTTTCATAACAAGCAGTTAGTGCTCCTCCTGCTTTTGCGGTAGAGTCCATTCTAGTGATTATAACCCCATTGACATTGAGAGATTTTTGAAACTTTTCTGCTTGTTTTTTTGCTGCCTGGCCAATATCTGCTTGTATTACTAAAATCTTGTAATCTGGTTTTATTTTTTCATTTAATTCTTTTATTTCTGTCACAAGTTCTTTATCAAGGGAGTGCCTTCCTGCTGTATCAATTATAAGAATTTCATATTCATCAAGTTCTTTTTTGTATTTTTTCCAGATTTTTAAAGCATTTTTTTCTTCTTTATCTATAAAGCATGCAAGTTTGTTTTGTTTTGCTAATTGCTCTAATTGGTCTGAAGCAGCCGGTCTGTGAACATCAAGTCCAAGAAGAGCAACCTTTTTCCCTCTTTTTGCATAATAGAGCCCAAGTTTTGAGGCAGTTGTTGTTTTTCCTGCGCCATAAAGTCCAAGAAGAAGGATTATTGTCTGTTTTTTTTCGTTTAGTAATATTTCTTTTTTTTCTCCACCAACGATTTCAAGGATTGTGTCGTTGAGGTATTTTATTAGTTCTTCCTTTTTCTCAATTCCCTTTAATCTTTCATCATAAGCCCTTTTCCTTAAATCTTCTGTTATTTGTTTTACTAAAAAGACATTAACGTCTGCACTTATCAATGCTCTTTGAAGCTCTTTTATTACTTCTTCAACTATTTTCTTGTCTAGAAAGATAGCATTCGCTATCTTATTTGTTGTTTTTCTTAGTGCTTCTCCAAGTTTTTCTAGCATGTTTTATATAGCTTTTTTGGGTTTTTATGTTTATTGATAATGTGTATTTGCTTTGCTTTTTGTAGAAAACTTAGGAGGACCATTTTATTAATAATTATCAACATTTGAAGTGGGTTTTTAGTAAGTAGAAGCTTTTTTCGTTTTATAATAATTGATTTGCTAAAGAATTTTTTATGATGATATTTAAATAACTCTTGATATTGAAAATAATATGCTCTATGAAATTTTCCTTGCATTTATACAGGCCGCAACAGAGTTTTTTCCAATTTCTTCTTCAGGACATTTAGCATTAGCCGAGATTATCTTCAAGAACAAGCCGGACATGTTATTTTTTGTCGTTCTTCATTTGGCTTCTCTTTTGGCGGTTGCTATTTTTACAAGAAAAGAAATAATTAAGCTGATTAGTTTTGATAGAGAATATAGAAAAATGTGGGTGTATTTGATTATCGCGACTATTCCTGCGGCTATTTTCGGTTATTTTCTTGAATCAAAAATAGAAAGCTCTTTTTCTTCTCTTTTGTTTTTGGGTTTAGCATTTATGTTCACTGGAATTATCTTATTATCTACTAAATTTTCAAGTGTTTTTTCAGAAATTAGTTGGAAACACTCTGTTTTCATAGGGCTTTTTCAGGTTCTCGCTCTTTTTCCTGGTGTCTCAAGGAGCGGAATGACTATTTCTTCCGGGCTTTTTTCTGGGCTTAAGAGAGAAGAAGCAGTAAAGTTCTCTTTTTTGCTTTCTATTCCGGTTATATTTGGTGCTTTTTTACTAGAATTAATCAAGACTCCAATTAATCTGTCACAGACGACATCTTGGACTATTCCTTTTTTGGTTTGTGTTATCTTTAGCCTACTATTTTTAAATTTTCTTTATTATATTGTAAAGAGGGGAAATCTTTGGATTTTTTCTTTTTATTGTTTTTTGATAGGCATTTCGACTTTGATACTTGCTCTTATTTAGTTTTCTAGGCTTAATTTCAAAATTTTTTAGACTTTTTGTGTAGGAGAAACATGCTATTTTTCCATCAAAATATTTATAAACACTTTTTTCATAGATTTATTATACAAAATTGGTGATTCATGTAAAAAGTGGTGATTAAGAAATATACTTATAAGAATGGAAAAAAATATGGGCCCTATGTTTATTCTAACAAAAGGGTAGGAGAACACGTAGTTACAACTTATCTTGGGAAAACTTCTTCAAAAAAAAATCTTGTAAAAAATTTAAGTTATATGCTGGTTGGATTATTTTTAGTTTTTCTATTGGTATTTTTTCTGTATCATTCTTACTCTTCTACCGGAAAAGTTATTTTGAACATTGAAGATTATTCTAGTGTAGGAGAAACTATCCAGGGAAATATTAAACTTGGTCTTAGGGTAGGAGAACTGCTTCCAAAAGACACGAAACTTATTGCAGACTTTGGAAGCCAGGAAAAAGAGTTTCTTCTTTCAGATATTTTAAGCGAAAATCTTGTTTCAGGAGATTATTATGTTGAAAACACTGAGATTTCTGGTTCAGGAGAAGGTTATGGTGTTGCAGGGGAAAAGAAAGTTTATCCTGAAGTAGAGTTTGATTTGCTTATATTAACACCTGCACAAGAAGAAAATAATGATGGGGCCGAATCAGAACAAAACGAAACATCTCAAACAGAAACAACAGATGAAGGTTCAACTGAAGAGACGACGGGGGACATAATTACAGAAGAAACTCCAGCAGAAGAAACTACACAAACACCAGAAGAAATACCTACCGAAACTCCAACTGAAACTCCAACTGAGACACCAGAAGAATCAGCTCCTGAAGAAACTCCGGCAATAACAGGAGAAGCAATATCTGAAAACGAATTTATTATTCATGGAATAGCAAGTAAAGATAATGACTTTTCTTATAATCTCGAAAGCGGACAAACTGCAAGTATTGTTGAAGGAAGCGTTAAGACAAACGGAGAAGAAATTTCTGATTCAAACATTCAACTTGAAGAGAGCAATAATCAAGCTATTGTAAGTACGAATTATTTTATCACTGAATCTGGTTTTGGAGCAGATTATCTTGAAGATGAGACACTTTTAATACCAATAAAGCTTGATTCATTAAATCTCGCTTCGGAAAATGCTACACTTAATTTAGCATTAAAATATCAAGATAGCGTTATTGCAGAGACAAGCGAAGAAATTGACGCTATGCCTGAAGAAATAATTCAAAACGAGACAGAACTTGAAGAAATAATAATTCCTGCACTGAATGAAACAGAAACTAATCTTACTTTAATCAACGAGACAATTCTCAACATAACTTCAATAAAACTCGTAAAAGATATTCCCATAATAAGAATACAAAAGAATGAAAATGCTTCTTTGAATTTGAATGAATATTTTGAAGGTGCAGAAAGCTTTAGTGTAAGTGAGATAAGTAATATTGCGACAATTATAGAAGGCCAAATAATAACTTTTGCTCCAGACACAGACTTTAAGGGAGCAAGAAAAGCTAGAATTATTGCAACTGCAGGAAATGAAACTCTTGAAAGCAATGAGTTTAGTATTCTTATTTCATCTGGAGCAATCAGGATAACTACAACAAATAGAGAGATAAAAGTCGGAGAGAAGGTAAAGTGGACTTCTGAAGTTTCTCTTGATGTTCCTGAGAATGTTACTATTGAATTGCCAGTGTCGGCAGAGAACATTACTGTTACGAAAATTGAGAATGAAAATGTTCAAGAAGCGAATTCAGTTATAACCGGAAATGTTGTTTTGGATATTGAAACAAATCAAAAGTCGAGTGTTCTTTCCTTTTTTCAGAATATATGGGGGAGATTAACAGGAAATGTTGTTAGCGATACAGAAACTAAAACTGGGCAAGAAGACAAAAACAAAACTAAAGAAGAGAAAGATAAAGAAAAGAAAAACAAAACAGATTCTGAGGAAAATGTCACTATTGAAGTTGTGATAGATGATAATGCAACAGAATATGTTGTTGAATATTACACAGAAGCTCCTGTTGCAACAGAAAAGCTTACATCCTATGGAAAAGAAGTTGTTATTTATGCGTCAAGTGAGTTGAATTATACTGATGTTCTTTCGTTTACAAATATTTCAGAAATATTTGACGTTGGAGAAGAAGGCAATATAAAAATTTTCTGGAAAGAAAATAATTCATATATTCCTTTTGATGTTTATGATACTGACGGGGACGATAAGTTAGATTATGTTGAATGGGTAACTGCCCATTTGAGCAACCAAACATTCCAAATAATATTCATAACAAAAGCCGAACATCTTGACGAGAATAGAAATTTTATAGAGAATGTTTATGATTATGTTAAAACGCAAGATAATAATTTTACACTTATTCCTGCGGGAGATTATTTGAGAGTGACGTTCGAGCAGAATTTGACTTTAGGCAATGACATGACTATTTATGCAAAAGGTAGCGGGACTATTAATGTTCATAATGAAAATTCGGTTGAATCTATAGGGGAATTTGTTGTAGAAGGAGAAAAAGAATATAAAATTTATCCCGATTATACTAATAGCAATGTTTATGATTTAAAGTTTTCGGGAGACGTCGAGGTGGATTGGGTTGTTGACCCGTTGAAACTTCCATACATATACTTCAACGGACAAAAGCTAGATATACATCCAACAGATAATGCTGCCGGTGTACTTTGGGATGACCATACTTGTTCTGGTGACCCACTTACTTGTACTGTTACTGGCACAATATCACACACTAATGGTTCAGGAAATACTGCTGAGATAGTAAGCGCGTTAGGCGCAGGTAGTTATGCTGCTCAAGTTTGTTCTGATTTAAGTTATGGTGGTTATGATGATTGGTATTTGCCTGCGATAGATCAATTACAAGAGATGTATGCCCAGAGAAATAATGTAACTAAAGAAGATTATTCTGCAGAATGGGTTGATTTTACGAACTCTTATCCAGATGGTGATTATTGGGCATCTACGGAGGTTACAGATACCTTTGCAAATAGTATGCTCTTCCCCATGGGCATAGATGGTGGTTACAATAAGAATTATGGTAGTTGCTATGTGCGCTGTGTCCGTGATCATCCTGCGCCAGTAGCACAATTTTCTTGCGGAGCAAATATAACCTCAAGCATAACTCTTACTGAAAATCTTTCATGCGGAACAGACACTGCTCTTAATATTACTGCGGATAACGTCGTCATAAACGGCGTCGGCTTTACTATAACTGGAAATATTAACGCGGATGGTCCTTCTGGAGCTGATGCATATACTGGTTTAATTATTAATAATACTGTTGTTATTGGAAGTGTTTCTGCAGTTGGTGCTTCTCATTTTACTGGCGGGAAAAATGGTGGAACAATAACAATAATTAATTCTACAACGACAACAATAACTGCTTCTGGAGGAGATAATTTGGCTGCAGGAGCAGGAGGTTCGGGTGGAGATATAACAATAACTGCTTCTACAACAGGAGCAATAACTACAATAGGAAAAGCTGGGGGTGGAAATGGGGGAAATGGCGGAGTAGTAGTAATAACAAACTCTAATATTACAACAATAACAACAACGGGTGGTACAGGCGGAAATGGAAATCTTGGAACAGCTGGAACAACAGGTTCAGTAACAATAACAAATTCAAATGTAACAACAATAACTGCTCCCGGTGCTGATGAAAATTGTTGGGGTGGTTCTTGTTCTGCTGGAAATGGTGGAGTCATAAGTTTAACTAACTCAAACATTAATTCGGCTGGATTTAATATTGTTGGAGGAACTTGTAATTCTTATGGAGGAACATGCACTTCTCCAACAGGAACAACTGGAGCACTAACATTAACTCAATCATCTTTAAAAAATAGTTTTGGAGATATAAAGTTTAGTTATGTAAGCACGACGCAGACAACATTCTCTTCAATATTAAACATTGCGAATAATTCTGCCTATGTTGATTCTACGAATTATGCAGACTATAATGTTAGTGCGAATGTAACATTATCAGGAATCGGGGATAGAGGATATACGACGCCGGCAATATTGAAAGACGGTGTTGCATGCGGAAGTTCTTGTTCTAATTTTACTTCGCTTACTGCAACGAATGTTATATTTAACGTTACGGGTTGGAGCAATTATACAATTGGAGAAGCACCATATTCTTTTGATATAACTGCTGCGAGGACATTATCGCAGGCAGGAACATATACGGTTTTGAATAGTTTTGCAGGAGATTTAATAGTTACTGCAGATAACGTCGTTATCGACGGGCAAGGGTTTACGATAACAGGGAATATTAATGCTGTAAATGAGAGCGGTAATGCATGGACGGGTTTGAATACTAGTAATACAAAGATTGTCGGAAGTGTTTTAGCGAATGGTGTGCATGTGGCTGGAGTGTCTGCTGGGGGAACAAATGGAGGAGCAGTAACAATAATTAATTCTACTGCGACATCAGTAATTACAACAGGGGGAGAAGGATTATATCCTCCAGAGGGGGATGCGGCCGGAAATGGAGGAGCAGTAACAATAACTAACTCTGTTATTACAACAATAAACTCTGCAGCAGGATCTGGAATGGTTGGAGGAGCAGGAGGAGCAGTAACAATAAATAATTCTAATATTACAACAATAACAACTACGGGTGGTTCGGGTACTTCTGGAACAGGACCAGCAGGAGCAGTAACAATAACAAATTCAAATATAACAACAATAACTGCAACAGGTGGAGTGGGCGATGGTACAGAAGGAGGAGCAGGAGGAAATGTTGTTTTCAGTCCTTGTCCGACGCCAAAACCTACTGTAAATGTTTCGGGAGGAACAGGAAGTCCTAACGGCGCAGACGGTACAATCACGCCGAGTGATTGTTATTTTGGAGCGCCACAATTTACTTGTGGGGTTAATATAACAGAGAGCATTACTCTTGAACAAAATCTTACATGTGAAGGAGACGCTCTGGTTATAGGCGCGGATAACGTCGTCATAAACGGCGCCGGATTCACGATAACGGGAAATATTAATGCGAGCAATGCAACGGGACTGGCATGGACGGGTTTGAATATTAGCAATGCAATTATTGTTGGAAATTTAGTAGCGAGAGGAGGGACTGATTTGGAAACAAGTGGTTATGCTGGAGGAAAAATTAATTTGTTTGATTCTGTTGTTCAGAATATAACAACAATAGGTGGAGAGGGAACAGGAGACTATGTAGATGGGGGAGCAGGTGGTTCTGTAACATTAACTAACTCAACAGCAAAAACAATAACTTCATCAGGGGGTGGAGCAGGATCAGGAACCTTTCCAAATGGTGGAGGAGCAGGTGGTTCTGTAATATTAACTAATTCAAATACAACAACAATAACTGCAATAGGGGGAGATGGCGATACTGGTGGTTCTGGTGGAACAATAAATATTTGGACGCCATCAACTTACGGAACTTTGAATGTTGCAGGCGGAAATCCCGATGGTGTAGAAGGATATATTTATATTGACGGCGCTGAACAACTTGCAGGTATAGGAGATGCTTGCACTTCTGGTGCAGAATGCACTTCAACTTATTGTGATACTTATCATTCTCTCTGTTCAAATGGAGAAACAGGCGTAGATGGTTGTGCTTCAGGAACAGATTGCCAGTCTGGTTATTGTGACACTATTAATTTTGTTTGTTCTGCTGGAGAAACAGGAGTAGATGCTTGTTATGAGGATACAGATTGCCAGTCTGGTTATTGTGACATGGGTACTTATCTTTGTGCCCTTGCTTCATCTCCACCAAACTCCACGAACTTTGATACATCTTTCGGCTCAACAAATTTTTCTGATGCTGCAGATATGGGTGCTGTTGCAGGCATGACGCTTGCTACAACTAATGCTAAAATAATGTGGAATAATGCAGTGAATGCATCTAGCCAAGATTTTGATACAAATATTATTTTTGGAGAAGGATTTGTTTCTGTAAATTCTTCTGCTTTAAATCTTGATATTAATTCTTCTGCGAATATAACTATTAATGATGTGCAGTGTCCTGCTGTTCCTTATTATGCTGACGGATTTTACAGCACTTTTTCAGAAATTAAAAGTAATTCTGCTGAATGTGATTTTTGCACAAATATAGTTTGTTCTGGAACTACTTTAACATTTACAACTTCACACTTTACAGGATTTATTGAGCAGTCTGCTTGCGGAACTTTGAATGAGAGTGATACTACTTATGTTTTGCAGAATGATGTTTCTGCAGAAGGAACGTGCTTTAATATTACTGCGGACAATGTTACTATCGACGGCGCAGGATTTACGATAACAGGAAATATTAATGCGAGTGTTTCAGGAGCAGCTGCATTCACAGGATTAATTATTAATAATACTATTGTTGATGGAAGTATTTCTTCTATCGGTGCAGATTATACTGATGCAGATGGATATTCTGGAGGAAGTGTAGAATTAATAACTTCTACTGCGACGACAATAACAACAACTGGTGGATATAGCGAGAATAATAATGGTGGAGCAGGCGGAGCAGTAACAATAAATACAGGTTCTGTTATAACGGGAGCAATAACAACAACAGGAGGGGAAACAGGAGCATTAGCGGGAGCAGGCGGAGCCGGTGGAGCAGTAACAATCACTAACTCTAATGCAACAGCAATAACAACAACAGGAGGGGAAACAGGCGGAGCATCAGCAGGACCAGCAGGAACAGGTGGAGCAGTAACAATAACTAATTCAACTGCAACAACAATAATAGCATCAGGCGGAACAGGAGATTATGATGGAGGGGCTGGCGGAGCAGTAAATATTACGAGTTCAAATGTAACATCAATAACCACAACAGGTGGAGGGGGGAGTGGAGCAGGCGGACCAGGAGGAAATGTAACTTTCGATCCTTGTCCGACGCCAAAACCTACTGTAGATGTTTCTGGCGGAACAGGAACAAATGCAAATGGAGCAAACGGAACAATCACGCCGAGTGATTGTTATGCTGGATATGTTGCGCCTTTAGCATGCGGAGATAATGTTTCTTCAAGTCTTACTCTTTTAGCAAATTTAACTTGCGAAGGAACTGCTTTGATTATAGGTGCAGATAACGTCGTCATAAACGGCGCAGGATTTACGATAACAGGGAATATTAATGCAAGCGGAGCAGGAACGAATGCTTGGACTGGATTAATTATTAATAATACAATCGTTGTTGGGGGATGTTTCTTCAGTAGGTGGGAATAATGAGGCAGAGGCAGGACAGGGATATTCGGGAGGAAGTGTAGAATTAGTAAACTCAACTTTAACATCAATAACAACAACAGGAGGATTAGGAACATATTATGGAGGAGCAGGCGGAGCAGTAACCTTAACAAATTCTAATATAACATCAATAACAACAATTGGCGGGGGAGATTATGGCGGAGGACAAGGATATACGGGTGGTTCAATAACCTTAACAAATTCTAACGCATCGACAATAAATGCCGGGGGGGGAAGTGGTGGTTCAGATGGAGGACAAGGCGGAAATGTAGTGTTAGTAAATTCTATTGTGACAGATATATCATCAACAGCAGGCGGGGGAGGATTAGGCGGAGGTATTGATGCTGGAGGTGGAGGTTCTGTAACATTAACAAATTCAACTGTAACAACAATATCAACAATCGGAGCAGTAGCAGGAAGTGGGGGAGTAGGAACATTTGGTGGTCCAGTAATAGTTACTAATTCTAATGTTACAACGATAACGACATCTGGAGGAGCATCAAGAGGAGGATATGGTGGTGAATCACAAATAGGAGCAGGAACAGTAACAATAACTAACTCAAATGTAGCGGGAGCAATAACCGCGATAGGATATGACGAATCTACATCATCAGTAGGAGGAGCAGGAGGAGTAGTAAATATTACTAATTCAAACATAACAAATCTAACAACAACAGGAGGAACAGCAGCAAGTGGAACAGGCGGAGCAGGAGGAGCAGTAACAATAACAAATTCAACTGCAACAGGAATATCGACAGCAGGAGCAGCAGCATTAGGATTTCTTGGAGCAGCAGGAGGAGCAGGAGGAGCAGTAACAATAACTAACTCAACTACAACAACAATAACAACAACAGGCGGAACAGGAGATTCTAATGCAGGAGCAGGCGGCACGGGTGGAGCAGTAATAATAACTAACTCTAACGCAACAACAATCGATACAACAGGCGGAACAGGTGGAGGTGCAGCAGATGCAGGCGGCACGGGTGGAGCAGTAACAATAACTGATAGCTCTACTGTAACAACAATAACTTCAATAGGAGGTGGAGATGGAGGAGATGGAGGAGCAGTAACAGTCACTAATTCTAACACAACAACAATAGCAGCAACAGGAACATTAGGAACATCTAATGGAGGAACAGGCGGAACAGTAGAAATAATTAACTCTACAACAGGAGGAATATCTACTGATGGGGGTAGTATTATGTCTGGAACTTCAGGAGGAGCAGGAGGAGCAATAACAGCTACTAATTCTATTATTCCTTCAATAACTTCAACAGGAGGAACACCCGGAGCATCAGGAGCAGGAGGGAGCGGGGGTGGAGTAACAATACAAACTAATTCAAATATAGGAACAATAACCACCTCGGGAGGAGTAGGAGCAGGAGGACCTTATAATGGTGGAGCAGCAGGAGGTTTAACATTAATTAATTCAAATATGGGAACAATAACTGCAATAGGGGGTTCAACATCTTCTGGAATGCCAGATGCAATAGTAGGAGGAGCAGGTGGAACAGTATCAATAACTAATTCAACTATAACATCAATAGACATATCAGGAGGAGGAGCAACTTCAGGGGGAGGAACAGCAACAGGAGGAGTAGCAGGAACAGTAACGGCAATTAATAGTCTAATTTATTTAAACGGTTCAATAACCTTCACTGGTGGAGCAGGTGACCCTGTAGGAACAAACGGAACACTCATCCTTAATCAGACTTCTTTATCCAACACGAACGGAAGCATAAAGTTTAGTTATGTCTCTACAAATCAAACAAGCTTTAATTTAATATTATCTTTAGAGAATAATTCTGCTTATGTAAACTCTACGAATTATGTTGACTATAATGTTACTGCTAACGTTACTCTTAATAATATTGGAGAAAGAGAATTAGATAATCCTACCATATTGAAAGACGGTGCAGAATGTACTGATTGCTATAACTTTACTGCTCTCAACGCTGATACTGTTATCTTTAATGTTACAAGTTGGAGTAATTATAGCGTCGGAGAAACATCTGGAATGGACTTTAATGTTAGTTTAGAAGTACAGAATCAAACTACTGTTTACCAGGGAGACATTGTGCCTTATCTAGTTAATATTACAAATACAGGAGAGACAGAAATAACTAATATTAGTATTAAAGATATTTATGATGTTGATTTCAATTATAGCAGTGCTTCTGTTGCTCCCAACTCAATTGATTATGATAATAGAATTGTTTATTGGAATAATATAACTGTCAATTTAATAGCAGGAGATTCATATTTGTTTTATATAAATCTAAGCGCGATTATGACTGCTAATTCTGCTGGAAATACAGTAAATACGACTATTTATAATAATCATGGAATTTCTCCAGAGAACACAAATTCAGTTGAGATTGCTATTTTAGAAAGACCTGATACAGCTTACCCAATCTTCTCAGGATACTGGGACGACAATGGAACTTTAACAAGTTCAGGAACAGCCCACTTTAATGTTACAGTTGAAAATACAAATGGAACAGTAATCTTTCTGATAGGGGGTAATTCATATGCTGCTACTAATATTTCTAATTTCTACAGCACCTCTATGGTTTTGACAAATGGAACTTATCAATATAATTGGACATCTTATGGAAATGGAACAAATCATTTAGAAAATTATAGTACTAATTTTTATTATACTGTAAATAATTGTATTGCTAATATTACAAACACAACAAAATCAGACTGGGCAAATTTAACTTGCGTTGGCTCTCAGATGAATCAAACTAGAAATTGGACACAATATGATTCTTCTGATTGTGGATATGTTGGTGAAGTTAGCTATAATGAATATCAACTTGTAGGTCCAACTTTTGCTAATGATACATTTAGTGCTTGGACAAATATTTCTTGTTTACTGGGAGATAATATGAATCAAACTAGAAACGCAACACAATATGATATTTATTCTTGCGGGGCAAATTCAACAGTAATCGAATATCGTGCTAGCGAATATTGTGCTTTCGATACAATATATCCTACGATAAACTTTACGACGCAGACAGAAACATCTGGGACAACATTAATAACAAGAAGTAATATTCTGATTAATGTTACAGCAAACGATACAAACTTGAAAAATATAACAATAAAACTTTACAATTCAACAAGAGCTCTTGTAAATTCTACAAATACTACTATGAGTTCACTATTTGCTAATTTTACAGGACTTTCTTATGATACTTATTATTTTAATGCAACTGCTTGTGATACTTCTGGAAACTGTAATAATACTGAAACAAGGAATGTTACAATAGAAGCTTCAGTAGTAGAAATATCTCTTCCTACAAATAGTACTAATATCGGAAATCTTGTTCGTGGCCAGCAATCAATTAATCTTGCAGGATTAGTAATAAGCAATGACGGGAATACATATGTTAACATAGAAATGAATGCAACAGATATGTGGGCAGGAACGCATTCTTGGCCAGGCAATAATTATTTGTATAGGGTAGGAAATGCAGGGGAAGGCAATGAAACAAATGGCACTTATAGCCGGGATAGTATGCTAAATTGGACACAGATATCTTCAGTTAAGCAGACAGCAATATATTCTCTGAATTGGAGTAGCGATAGAAATACTGCTGCCTTGGACTTTAATATTACTGTGCCTTCTGACGAATCTGCAGGAGATAAGGTTAGCACGATATATATCACGGTTGTTGAGGCTTAGGAATAACTAAAATGGGTGAAAATAAAAAGGTCAGGAGAATATTTTTTTGCTCAGCTTTGCTTGTCTTGCTTTTTTACTTTGTCTTTTCCCTTTCAAATATATCTGCGCTAGGAATAAGTCCTGGAAAAATAATTATTAATTTTTCTTCTGGCTTGGAAAAAACACTTGATTTTTCTGCTGTGAATCATGAGAATAATAGTGTTGAATTAACCCCTTATACTGGCGGAGAATTAGCCCAGTATATTTCATGCTCAAAAGAACCATTGAAAGTAGATGCTAATAGTATGAAGCAGTTCTCATGTAAATTAATTTTTCCGCAG
>Ga0247841_10009415_pt1:0-12500 | contig 13679 bp, 18 predicted proteins | sample LaCruzMarch2015__2_FD_192410 | JGI IMG/M metagenome (GOLD analysis project Ga0247841, IMG submission 192410) | Freshwater microbial communities from meromictic Lake La Cruz, Castile-La Mancha, Spain - LaCruzMarch2015_18m | ecosystem: Environmental > Aquatic > Freshwater > Lake | place...
TGAATATCGATGACCCGCTCGGGAGTAAGAATATGCCTCGAGCCGTCTATGTGAGAAGAAAACTCAGCGCCATCCTCGGTTAATTTACGCAGTTTAGCGAGACTGAAAACCTGATATCCGCCGCTATCCGTAAGTATGGGCCTGTTCCACCCCATAAACTTGTGTAACCCACCTGCTTTACCTATAACATCCAGTCCGGGACGCAGATAGAGATGATAAGCGTTGCCGAGGATTATCTCAGCTCCGCACGTCTTAAGCTCCTCGTTCGACAGCGCCTTCACCGTCCCTTGCGTCCCGACCGGCATGAAGACCGGCGTATTGATCGCCCCATGCGCCGTCTCGAGCTTCCCGAGCCTGGCTTTGGAAGATTTATCTTTATGTATCAGCTTAAACATTTTTCCAATCACGCTTTCTTAAATAAATTATATGATCAGCATGGAGTCGCCATAGCTGAAGAAACGATACTTTTCTTCGACTGCTTTGCGATATGCCTCCAGAACGAACTCGCGCCCGGCGAACGCGCTAACTAGCAGCATCAATGTCGACTTCGGCAGATGGAAGTTTGTTATCAAGCGATCGACCACCTTAAACTCAAACCCCGGATAAACAAACAAGCTTGTGCATCCCTTTACAAAAGGGGTCTGACCCCTCTTAGTAAAATATTTTAATAAGCCCTCATTGGCGCAGTGCTCAAGAGTGCGGGCTGACGTAGTGCCAACCGCAAAAATCTTCCCGCCATTATCCTTTGTCTCGCTCACCGCAGTAGCAGTCTCATTAGGAAGCTCAAAACATTCTTCATGCATCTTATGCTTCTCAACATCCTCAGTCTTCACAGGCGCGAACGTCCCATAGCTGGTATGGAGAGTCACATGCTCTACTCTTACCCCGCTACTCATTACCCTTTCAAGTAATTCTTTCGTGAAATGAAGCCCCGCTGTAGGGCTGGCCGTGGCCCCCTCTTTGGTCGCATACACGGTCTGATAATCCTCTACATCCGATTCTTCATCCTCCCTGCCCAAATACGGCGGCAGCGGCACGTGGCCCGACTTCAGTATCTCATCTATCGGGCGGTCGAACTTCACAAATCTTCCGAGTTGTCCTCTGCCAAGAACCTCGGCCTTAGCTCCGGATTCAAGCGTTATCAGTTCGCCTTCTTTTAAGCGACCCGATGGCCTCACGAGCGCCTCGCATGTCGGATTCTTCTTCTCTAAAACAAAGAGCTCAACCTTGCCGCCCGTTTTTCGCTTGCCAAAGAGCCGGGCAGGAATAACCTTAGTGTTGTTCAATACCAGAAGATCTTCCTTATTCAGATAATCGACGATATCCTCGAACGTCTTATGCTCGATTGTCTTCTTCGCTCGATCCAGCACCATCAGCCTGCACTTCTCCCGCGCCGCTGTCGGGTGCTGAGCGATCAGTTCCTTGGGAAGACTATAATCAAAATCAGAGAGTCGCATATTTATTCCCCGCCGGCAGAGTATCGACCGTAGTGATCTCGGCGCCGGGATAGTAGAATTTGAGTATCTCTTCGGCCTTCTTCCCTTTTTCGGACATGCCGAATGCCCCCCACTGGCACATGCCTACGCCATGCCCCCACCCGAAACCGTCTAATACCAGCTCATCGCCATGTACCGAAGCGTCAAATTTCGTAGACCTCACGTCATTGGGCCCCAGCATCTGCCTGAAATCTTTCGCCGTTATGATAACCGACGCCCCGGAAGCGTCCTTCATCTCTATCTTATCGGCCCTCCCGGAAGCATTCTTAGAAACTACGCTCGCGGAAACGATCCTGCCTAAATCGTAACCGGCCCCTTTAAGTTTGGCCTCAACTCTGGCCAGCGGTATCTTGTTTATCCACTTATAGTGTTTCGATCGATCACAATATCCGCACTCCACGCCCTTAAGCGGCGCCAGGTCTATATTCCAAAGGTTTGACGCGTCCTCTGTATGCCCGCCGCATGTAGCGTGAAAATATGCCGGGAAGATATCTCCTTTGTAAGTCAGGACCTTCCCCCGTGTAGAATCAACCGCCTTCGTCGTCGACCATTTCTCGGAAGCCTTGCCACCGTAAACCTGGGAATATATATCGCACCGGAGATCGTACGGCTGCTGCTTGCTCTGTCTTGCCTGATACAAAGCGAATGTTCTCGAGACTATAGCTTGCGCCTTAAGGCACTCTGCCGGCCATCGGTGCGATACCTCGTGGTACAGCACGCCATACAGGTAATCCTCCACGCTTATATTGTTTATAACGAGAAGCTTACCATTGTCTTTTCGAACTACGTCTACATCGCCCCTGAAACGCCTGGAATCGACATAGATATCCCCATCCCTGGCGGTCTTAACCCTGATCCCGCGCGCGCCGGTACTGGTATTGCCGATCTTTATGCCGCCATTGGCCCCCGTTACGGTCTTGATTAAATATGGCCCTTCCAAAACGGCCTTGCCTGAACTTAACGCTGATATTTTATACCTTCCCTTGAGCGAAATGTTTACCGAACTCTTATCATCGACTATTGCCACTCTTAAGATCTGCGATTTACCGGTTTCGGAGAACGCCGCTACCGAGACGGCGCACACCGCCGCTATTACAAGAAGAATAGTCGCGATCTTAATTCTCTTCATATTTTTTTTATCAACACGATGATGAACGATATTATAAGCGATATGATTATGGAGGTTGTAAGGGGAAAATATAAAGAAAAGTCGCCCTTCTGCACGTATATGTCGCCCGGGAGTTTTCCTATCCATGGAACCTTACCCCCGAACATAAATACGACTCCCAAAACTATGGCCGCTACTCCGACAAGGATGAGAGTCTTCCCGATCATCATCCCATTACCCATTACTTTTTACCCTTGCCTGCCTGCCGGTTGCCAGGCTTTTTCTCTTCTATTCTTTCTTTTTCTGAAAATATACATCCGCAGTAATTCTGGCGGTATATACCCAGTTCCCTCGCCTTTTCGCCGGCGGCCTTAAATCCAGGCCTAAAATCCTCGTAATGGAATTTTATGCCGGCGTTTCTGGCAACCTCTTCTCCGATGTTCTTTATGACGCCCTGGTCCTGATAGGGGCTGGCGAGCAATGTGGTGGTAAAGGCGTCGAAACCGTTCTCCTTAGCAAATTTCGCGGTCTTCTCCAGTCGTATCCACCAGCATACCGGACACCTGACGGATGAGGCCTCGTTATGTACGATATATTGAAAATACTTCTCCAGATCGTAGTCGCCGCATATCACATTCAGCCCGGAATCCTTCGAATACTTTTCCACTTCCGATTTTCTTTTTATATATTCCGAATAAGGGTGGATGTTGGGATTGTAAAAAAATCCGGCGACCTTCAGGCCGTCAGCTCTTAATTTTTCTATCGGATATATGGCGCAGGGAGCGCAGCAGATATGAAGAAGAACGTTCAAAGCAGCTCTTTCTCGGGCGCTTTTACCGGCTTAAACCCCATGTGTTCGCGCGCTTTATCGGTGATCTCTCTTCCACGCGGAGTTCTCTTTAAGAATCCTATCTTAAGAAGAAAGGGCTCGACTATATCAACTATGGTATCCATCTCTTCGTTCAATGTAGCGGCTATCGACTCTATCCCTACAGGTCCCCCGCCGAAAGATTCCTGCATTATGCTCAATACCTTCCTGTCTACGCCATCCAGCCCCATACCGTCTATGCCATGGCTCTTTAATGCCGTCTCGGCCGAATCGACCGTTATCTTGCCGTCGCTTTTGACCTGCACCCAGTCCCTTACGCGTCTTACCAGCCTGTTCGCGACTCTCGGTGAGCCACGTGAGCGGCCGGCTATCTTTTCCGCCGCGCTCTTCTCTATCGGTATGTCGAGTATTTGAGCCGAGCGAACTATTATTTTCACCAGATCATCGTTATTGTAAAAATCAAAGTGGTGGAATATCCCGAACCTGGAGCGGAGCGGAGCTGTCAGGAGTCCCGAGCGCGTGGTGGCGCCTATGAGGGTAAATGGTTTAAGGTTGAACTTATAAGTCTTTGCGTAAGGCCCCTTGTCCATTATCACATCGATCTCAAAATTTTCCATGGCCGGATATATGTACTCTTCGACGGTGCTCGAGAGCCTGTGTATCTCGTCTATGAACAATATGTCGCCTTCCTCGAGGTTCGTCAACACTCCTACCAGATCGCCGGGCCTTCCTATCGCAGGGCCTGATGTAGTGGTGATCCTGGTACCCATCTCGTTTGCGATTATATGCGCCAGAGATGTTTTCCCGAGCCCGGGAGGTCCGGAAAGAAGGATATGCTCCAGAGGTTCTTTTCTTTTTTTAGCGGCTTCGAGCGAGACCTTCAGATTATCGGTCATCTCTTTCTGGCCGATAAATTCCAAAAGCTTTGATGGGCGAAGGGAGATGTTTAATATAACATCTTCTTCCGTCTCCTGCGCGGCGACTATCTTTTCCCTGCCGCTATTCTCGTTTTGATCCTTTATAGACTTCATTAAGTATTTCCTCGCAATTGGACGCGGCCGGATTATGCTTCAACGCTTTATCTATCATGTCCAGAGCTTCGCTTCGTTTGTAGCGGAGCTGCAGAAGAACTCCCAGCGCCTCATCTTTTATATCGCTCTTTACTTTAGGTCCGGATCCGGACTGAGCATCCTGTATCAGGCCGAACTTTCCGACCTTGCCCTGAAGCTTCGCTATTATCTCGCGTGCCCTCTGCTCGCCTATTCCGGGAAGCGACTTAAGCATCGACATATCGGCCCTGTCTATCGCGGCGGCAATGTTCGAAAAAGGCAGCGAGAGCGCTCGGCAGGCGGCCTTAGGGCCGACCCCGGAGACTGTGATGAACTGTTCGAAAAATTCTTTCTCTATCTCGTTTAAGAATCCGACCAGAACAGGTATTGCCTTCGACTGATCCATCTGATAATAATGATACGTTATAAGAGTGACTGTGCCGTCAGGATTCTCCGATCCCTCTATCCCCTTCATTACCGCGGGCGGGATCATAACTTCGTAAGAAAGCCCGTTAACGTCTATTACTACGCTTAGGTCCTTCTTCTTCCTTATTTTACCGGATATATGAGAGATCACAGAGGGATCCTTTTTTCCATATAACAATACGCTATCGCCATGGCCAGCGCATCGCTGACATCAACCGGTTCCGGCGGATCTTTAAGTTGAAGAATTGCCTGAACCATTCTTTGTACCTGGACTTTCGACGCGTGACCATTTCCCGTTATAGCCTTTTTGATCTTGGTAGAAGGATAGTTTATAAGCTTCACGTCGAGTTTTCCGCAAACAAGGCACGCCATAGCCCGGGCGTGGGCCATCAATATAGCGGTGGTGGGATGTTTGTAGTGCGAATATATCTTTTCCAAAACCAGCACGGACGGTTTATGATCTCCTATAAGCCCTGCTATCTCTTCGAATATCTTTGTTATTCGATCCTGTATAGGAGCGTTGGATCCGGTCCTTATAACACCGGCCTCTATGAGCTTAAAACCTTTTTCTTCTATTATCCCGTAACCGGTAATGTTCAAACCCGGATCTATCCCGAGTATACGCATACCTCCTCCTTCGCTCTTCACCTATACGGCGACGGTAGAGCTTCGGAGGGATTTCTGCGAAGCCATACCTTTAACCAGACGATCGAATGGCGAAGCAGAATTACTCTTTCAGGAGATCGTCCGGTATGTCGAAATTGGCGTAGACGTTCTGAACGTCATCGTGCTCTTCTATCGCATTAACCATATTTATTATCTTCTTAGCGTCATCGCCGGTCACTTTAACCGTCGATTTAGGTATTCGCGTAACCTCCGCCGATTCATATGCTATCTTATGGTCATCGAGCGCCTTTTTAACTTTATAGAAGTCAGTTGGAGACGTCTTCACTCCGTAACTATCGTCTTCCACCACCAGATCTTCCGCGCCGGCGTCGAGAACGATGCCCATTAATTTATCCTCATCGATGGTGCTTTTATTTACTTCTATATACCCTTTCTTTTCGAACATCCAGCTCACGGAACCGGCGCCCGCCATGTTGCCGCCGTTCTTTGAAAATAGCGTCCTGACATCACTGGTCGTGCGATTTCTGTTATCGGATAATCCTTCCACCAACACAGCCACTCCGCCCGGGCCATATCCTTCAAACGTTATATCCTCATAGTTCACTCCCTCAAGCCCGCCGGTGCCCTTCTTTATCGCCCTATCTATATTGTCCGCCGGCATACTCGCTTCCTTGCCGCGGTCTATCGCCGATCTAAGACGCGGATTGGTGTCCGGATTGCCGCCGTTTCTCGCGGCCACGGTTATTTCTTTTATAAGCTTGGTAAACATCTGCCCGCGCTTTGCGTCGGTCGCAGCTTTCTTATGCTTAATCGTTGCCCATTTTGAATGTCCGCTCATCAGTCTTCCAGCTCCTCTTTTTTGGTTAACTTCGCTTTTTCTATTATCCCCTGTGCGATATTCGAAGGAACTATCTCGTAGTGGGAATACGACATCGTGTATGTGCCTCTTCCTCCGGTTATCGATTTAAGTTCATTGACATACTTATACATCTCTTCAAGCGGCACCTTGGCCTTTATTACCTGTGATCCATCGCCGGGTTCCATCCCCATCACCCTGCCGCGCCTTGAGTTCAAACTTCCGGCTATGTCTCCCATATACTCATCCGGGACAACAATGTCCACGTCCATTATCGGTTCGAGTATCATAGGTTTTGACTTGGTTATGGACTCTCCGAACGCGTGCCTGGCGGCCGTCTGAAAAGCTATATCCTTAGAATCGACGGGATGCGTCTTCCCGTCATATACGATGGCGCGCACATCGACGACCGGGAATCCCGCCAGCGTCCCGGATCCGAGCGCCATCCTCACTCCCTTTTCGCAGCTCACGATGAATGGCCGCGGTATCGCCCCGCCTACAACCTCATTTACAAACTCAAATCCGGCACCGCGCGGAAGCGGCTCTACGCGCATCCAAACCTCGGCGAACTGACCCGCTCCACCGGTCTGCTTCTTATGCCGGTACATAGCGTCGCCCTTGCCGGCGATCGTCTCTTTGTAAGCGACTTTAGGAGTGCCTATCTCGGCCTGCACGCCATAACGGGTCTTCATGCGGCTGATCATCATGCTGATGTGCATGTCGCCCATGCCGTGCGCCACCATCTCTTTGGTCTGCTCATCGCTTGTGATCTTAAATGTCGGGTCCTCCGCCATAAGCTTATGCAGGGCATTGGATATCTTATCTTCATCAGAACGGGTTTTTGGCTTAATCGAAAAAGCTATAGCCGGATCAGGGAATTGTATATCATCTAATTTTACCTGGACCTTTTCATCGCATATAGAATCCCCGGTGCCGGTCTCTTTTAATTTCGCGACGCAGGCTATGTCGCCTGCCTGGGCCGATTCCATCGGGATCTGCGTCTTGCCGGAAAGGGTGAATATCTGCCCTATCTTCTCCCTGGAAGATTTATTTACATTGTAGAAACTGCCGCCGGATTGAAGTTTTCCGGAAAATATCTTGAATATGGATATCTGGCCGAGAAACGGATCGGATAATGTCTTGAATACAAGGGCCGAAAAAGGCCTGTCAGGACTCATCTCGAGAGTTATCTTCTCCCCGCTATCCGGCCTCACAGCATCTATCTTAGGCTTATCTGCGGGAGAAGGCATATATTTATCTATCATCTCCAATAGATCTTTTATGCCTATATTCTTCGTAGCGGAGCCGCAAAGTATAGGCGTGACGTCTCCGGCGATGAAAGCTTTTTTGAATGCTCCGCTCAGCTCTTCTGGTGTGAGTTCACCTTTGTCCAAATATTTTTCCAATAGCGCGTCGTCCGTCTCCGCTATGGTTTCGTCAAGCTGCTCACTCAACGTCTTGACGTGCACCTTATCCTCCTCCGAAAGTTTGTCCATGCTTCTTCCGGAAACTATATTTATAACTTCCTTAAAAGCGGCCGCTTCGCCTACGGGCGCATCCACCGCGACGCAATGCTTGCGAAATTTTTTCTGTATGTCGTCAAAACATTTATCGTAATCGGAATGATCCTTGTCCAGCATATTTATGAAGAATATGCACGGAACGTTGCTCTCTTTAGCCAGCCGATACGCCTTCTCGGTCCCTATCTCAATGCCGGCTGTCGCGTTTACAATAACTATACACGCGTCGGCCGCTCTCAAAGCCCCTATCATCTCGCCCGCGAAATCGATATAGCCCGGGGTATCGATTATATTTATCTTTTTACCTGAATAGTTAAAGCTTATAAGCGAAGAGCCGAACGAACACTTCTTTTCCCTCTCATCCTCATTATAGTCAGATACCGTATTACCTTCGCGAATACTCCCCATCTTTGATATTGCGCCGCTGGCATAAAGAAGAGCCTCCACAAGCGAGGTCTTCCCGGATCCGGAGTGGCCTAAAAGCACTATATTTCTAATGTCTTTTGCGGCGAAGTTTGCCATCTTTCTGCTCCCTGTTCTTGATCCAATTAACGGAACTAGCGGCGGCAGGCCGTATTATCACCATTATATAAATAGGGTCGAAAAAGTCAAGACAATACCCCGAGACAGTCAACCTAACCCAACCGCCGCGGTTAGACGACGCGGGTTAACCAATTCGTCTAACCGCGGCGGTTGGATTTTTGGTTCTTTTTATTTTTCAACAGAGACCTGATCCAGCAAGCCGTCTTTCGTGAAGAACAGGCTTATCCTTGGCCCGCTGAAGAACGATGAGGATGCCGGCTTATATATCCACTTTTCCCTATCGGTTCCGTATTCCCCTACTACGACTACCGGAGCTCCGAATTTATCGCCTACGATTCTCTTATTCTGCCCCTTAACCACAGATCCGCCATCCACTCCGCGCTTCAGGTTTTCGTAATTCCGCGTCTCTTCGGAGTATTCCTTCTGAATATCGGCCTGATCCTTGGATATCTCAATAAGCGTGCTAAGCCCTTCGGCGCGGAGGTCTACCGCGCTTAAGCATAAAGCAATCACTAAGACCACGAATATCTTTTCCATCATAGAATCACCCTCGCTTCATTCGTTTATGACATTGGCGGCCTGTTGCACCTGCCCGTTCGAATTGTAGAAAATAGCGACATGTTTACCGTATGCCGGCTCTTTTCTGAGTATATCCTCCGGATCACCATCCCCATCACTAAGGAACTGCCTGGCTATAAGCCTTCCGAATTCGTCAAACGTCTTTCGCTCTTTCGGTTTTCCATCCGGACCGTATGTCGTCTCCTGAAATATCTTTCCATCGATAAACCGCGTTCTTTTTGCGGCCCATCCGTCTATACCCTCCCGAAGATTCCCACTGGCGTCGTAAAGGCTCGTTTCAAACTTATTGCCGTTTGAATCGTATTTCTCGATCCTCTCCGTGGTGCCGTCCGCGTTATAAAAATTTCTGACCGTCGTGTTATTTTCCGGGTTAAAGACCACGGTCTGTCTTATAGCGCCGTTATCCCAGCGATTTACCTCTGTGACCTCGGGCTCTTTGTCTTGGGCAAATATCGGTACGCAAATAATAGAGCAGCACACAATAACTGAGCCGATTAAAAAACGCAAAATCATCTGTTGTACCCGCATCCGGCAAACGGAGGCGCGTATGTCATAACATCCCTTATGGGAACGCAGGTGAATGTACTCCCCGAGACCGTTTTATGCTGCCCTATGCGATCTTCATATGAATCGCAGAAATATTTGCCTAAAGAGTCCTTCTTCAGATTTACGCAAGGATCGTTGCCTCCGGCTCCGCAACAGGTTCCGCACCTCTTGCACAGGCCTTCATAATACCGTTCATCTTCATCCTGCTTATTAGCATAAACCTTATAGTCTGACATTTATCCTCTTTATCCCAGCTTAAGCGCCCAGATGCCGAGTGTAATTAAAACTACCCCTCCAATTTTAAAAGGGCTTATAGACTCTCCAAGAAAGACCACTCCAAGTATAAAAGATACCAGCGGGAAACTTCCTGCTATTGGAACAAAGCTCGATACTTCACCGGACTTAAGGCCATGGAAGAATAACAATTGCCCTACAAAATTTGCCAGAAATCCCGCCGAGACCAGAAGGATGACGGACTTTGCGTCTATAGCTTTGAGTTCCTGTGGCTTTATAAAGAATAGACCCAGTAGTATTATCCCGAAAGCGACGCCAATACACCTGTAGAATATCCCGACAAACGGACTGACCTTGCCCAGGGCTATCTTTTCGATTATCGGAACGACTCCCCAGACGCAAGCGGTGATAATGCCCCAATTAAATGCCGTCATGCCATCTCCTTACAGCGATTACCTATCCGTACTTTACTTTCATCCCGAGAATATACAGAGCCAAAACGAGCGTTATAATATTGGCGATTATTATCGGCAGACTATTATCGAGAAACCCGTACACAAGCCAGCCTAGAACTCCGAATGAAAATATGATATACATCGGCAATGATAGGTCGCGCGCGTGTTTGGTCCTGTATACCTTCACGACCTGCGGCAGAAAAGCGACGGTAGTGCAGAACGCCGCGATAGATCCGACCGCTGTAACTATATCCACGTTACTTCCTGGCTCTTCTTTTCTTGCGGCGCAAGTCCTTGCGTCTCGTCTTCCGCGTATATTTTTTCGGCATCTTTTCCTCCCTCTCTATCTTTTTAAAAGTTGACTCTTGATCCAACCCCAATTAAGATAAACATGCATAAGAACGAGCACTATGAAGACAATGCCGTTATACTCATGCAATTCCACCACCGCCTCCGACCTCAGCATTCCCGAAAAGATCAATATACTTGTTACCATTTGCACAGCCGCAGATAACAACAAAACCACATTGACCATCTTAAAGAGCTTGGCCTTATCCATAAACACCTCCAGATTTGTTAAGTTATTATACCATATAATATGAAAAAGAAAAACCCCGTCTCGTTTTTAAACCGGGACGGGGTTTTATCTTTAATATATTTTGCGCTTATATCTAAATCTCGTCTATCCTGCCGCGGATCTCCTTATTGCGCTTATCGATCTTATCGCGCACGTTCTTATTGTAAGCGCCGCGCTTCGTATCGCCCATATCAATTGTTTCCATCTGCAATGTTTCGGTAAGCTCTATCGAGCTTGACGCCGAGATCGTACTGCCGGCTCCGACTGAAATCTGCCCTTGATCGAAATAGCCGCTTATAGATCCTTCATATTGCGCCAGAGGAGCTATTATAATATCCTCTCCAACTTGCGTGATATAAGAATCATAGGATACGATGATGCTGCTTCCGTAACCTGCTATAGATCCGGAGGAATAGTCATTCGATATCGCGCCAGCGCCGCTACTATACCCCGTAAGCCCGCCGACTAAATAAATATCGGTCATGTAATCGATATAGAGACTGACAACCTCTCGGGCATTGTCTATATTGTTCTCGACAAAGTTATTATAGTCGTCATAGCTGTAAAACGCTACCGTCGTTCCATCCGCTAACGTCGCCCCTCCTGCCATCTGTCCATTTGAAACAACCGGGTTCACATCCGCGTTCTTGACTATATCCGAGCCGGGAGTTTTGGAAGGCGCCTTCTCTATGTAGTTCCTTACGCGTATCTGTTCTATGACCGCGTTGTCACTTGAAACCAGATCTTCAACATTGGCGCCCGGCACTGAATTGCGATACAGATCGCCTTCAGCCGGAACCATTTTAGTCTTCTCACCATTCGCAAATACCATCGAAACCGAGACCATTACAATCAAAAACGCAAAACAAGAAATACCATTTTTTTTCATCTCAATCCTCCCTGTGGTTTTCATTTACATAAGTATACCACAGGCATATGTTCTGTCAACGCTAAAAATTTAACTTTTTTGTATTTTAACAGAATTGCAAATTAAAGAGGATCGTCGGGGTTAGATGTTTCACCCGACGGGTTTATTACATCCGGCCTTCTCATCCCCATGGCGTTTCTGTCATCAAGATGCCCCTGAGTCAAGAGATTATCAACCCCTTTGGCGTCTTTGGAAAATATAGGCTCATCTCCCGAAACCACCTTATTCACCTTCGAGAAAGCATCATTGATCGAACTCGATATAAAGTTATCATTCCACGCGCTCTCTTTGTCATCAGCGCAAGAAATGCCCGCGACAAAAAACGCGCAAAGCACGAGCAGTATTACCTTTGACATATATCCCCCTGTTTTTTAATTCCCCTAAAAGAAGTATACATGACTTTCCGTTTAAGTCAATCCCAAATATAATTCCTAACCAGATTAGATTCAGGCTATGCGACTTTTCTAACCTGGTTAGAATTTCACGAGAATTCAATATTATTAAAAAACCCCACCCCATTATTAGAATGGGATGGGGTAAATTAAGCCAGCATTGGCCTACTCTCCCAACCGGTTGCCCGATAAGTACCATCAGCGCTGAGGGGCTTAACTACCGTATTCGGAATGGGAACGGGTGTGGCCCCCTCGCTCATAACACTGGCATTAAAACTTAGACAACACGTAACAATCAAGCGGTGAAATCAAGCATTGCACCTCAAGCCTAATTA
>Ga0247841_10009416_pt1 | contig 13677 bp, 5 predicted proteins | sample LaCruzMarch2015__2_FD_192410 | JGI IMG/M metagenome (GOLD analysis project Ga0247841, IMG submission 192410) | Freshwater microbial communities from meromictic Lake La Cruz, Castile-La Mancha, Spain - LaCruzMarch2015_18m | ecosystem: Environmental > Aquatic > Freshwater > Lake | place: Spain...
AAAAGATACGCATCAGCAAATGGGGATTGGAACGGAACTCCTCGCCTATCTGACGTATTTGGCCAAAAGACAGGGCCTCCTCGGATTCACGGCGGAGGTCCTGTCCGATAATCAACCGATGCTGCATACCTTTGAAAAGGGAGGCTTCGATCTGGAAAAGAAGAAAGTCGCCGGCCTCTGGGAACTCAAAATGACTTTCCGGGAATGACAGAACGGCCAAACATCGACCATTCATGATTGGCAATATGCAAAGGTTATTGGTGTTAAATCTATCGTTGGACTTATTGGGGTTTTTTGAGTATTTTCATCTGAAAGGTGCGACTTTAGGGAGAGTGATTTTTCGGGAAATGGAGGTTGAGGGCTCCTTCCTGTAAGCAAGCATCCGGTGGTTTTGACAGACCTCAAACACTACAACTGGTTATCAGTAAACATTCATTGCATTTACTAACTTCTAATCATTTTTTTCACGGTCGCCTTATTGCAAGCATAGCAGATCCATGGAGATTCATAGCATGAATGATGAAGCTAAAGCCTCAGAGAAATCCATCGATGAAATCACGCAGCTTCGTAGCCGAATTGCTGAGTTGGAACACGAGCTATCGGAGGCATTAACGGAGAAGGATGCCCTAAGTGAGAGGGAATCGCAATTTCGGCTTATGACAGAAAGCATCAGCGATGTTATCTTCGATGTTGATCATCAGGGAGTGGTTGCCTACTTCAGCCCAAGTGGAAAGGATGTCTGGGGATACAATAGGGAAGATGTAATTGGGAAAAACTTCATAGAACTGGTCCATCCGGATGATCGGGACAGTCTGTTGCAGCGGTTTATAGAGCTCGGTACTGGTGTGGAAAAGCCGCTGAACTACAGGCTCAAAGACAAAGGGGGTAATTTCAGATGGGTACGGACAAAAACGAAACCAAGGATAGAAAATGGTACATTTATTGGGGCTACTGGAACGCTTATTGACATCTCAGATCAAAAGCAAGTGGAAGAAGCGCTACGCAATCGAGAATCATACCTTTCCGCGATTATCGAAAACCAACCGGGGCTCGTTTGGCTAAAAGATACACAAAGCAGATTCCTCGCTGCAAATCAAGCATTTGCCACCTCTTGTTACAAACAAAGAGGGGAAGATCTTGTAGGCAAGACGGATTTGGATATCTGGCCCAGGGAACTTGCAGAAAAGTACCGCAGGGATGACTTCATGATTATGGAGACGGGAAAATCAACCATGGTAGAGGAGCCAATCTACGACAAGGGCGAAACACGATGGTATGAAACATTTAAAACACCCGTCTTAGATGGGCAAGGTATGATCATCGGCACTACCGGCTATGCCCGTGACATCACTGAACGCAGGAGGGCTGAAGATGCCATACATGCAAATGAGGCGCGGCTTACGGCTGTTTTCGATTCTGTCCAGGACTTCATTTTTATTAAAGACACGAATCGCCGTTATCGGATGATAAACAAATATTTTCAGAATCGATTCAATGTCGATCCATCCGTTTTTCTTGGTTATATCGACTCAGAGATCCCCATTTTCGAAAACAAGGATACGACCGGGGTAATCATCCAGAACACGGATGCCATGGTCTTGCAGGGAGAAACTGCACATTATGAGCTGACGCATTGTATTTACGGGACACTCATCACCTTTGACATTTTTAAGACACCGATCCGGGATGGGCAAGGGAATGTTACGGGTATCTGTGGCCTTTCCCGTGACACCACTGAACGTAAGCGTACGGAAGATGCGTTGCGTGAAAGCGAAGAGCTTTTTCGGTTATTGTTCAATACCATTAATGATGCCGTGTTTCTCCACTATGGGCCTGGTCCCGACGGTTTCCCTGGCAAATTCATAGAATTGAACAATATTGCCTGTGAGAGATTGGGATATTCACGCGAGGAACTCTTAACAATGAGTCCAATTGATATCGACGATCCTGATACGGTAGAAGCAATTCCGAGCATGATGGAGAAGTTAAATAAGGATAGATGGGCAATTTGGGAGGGTGCTCATATTACAAAGGATGGGCGGCGGATTCCAGTGGAGATCAATAACCAGTTGATCGATTTCAAGGGAATTCCGGCGATTCTTTCCACTGCACGAGATATAACCGACCGCAAGCGAGCCGGAGAGGCACTGCGGGAGAGCGAGGAGCGTTACCGCGCTATCTCGGAATCCTCACATCAAGCGATATGCATTATTGATGAACAAGGGAAGATTACCTGGAGCAACGACAAAATGCAGGAGCTCGGTGGTTATTCGCGAGAGCAGATGCACGGAGCGGAATCGTTCGTTGGATTTATTGCCCCGGAATCAATCGAATTCGTACTATCGAATTTCCAAAAAGTGCTCACAGATGAACCTTATGAACATCATTATACTTTCTATTTTATCCGTATGGGCGGTGAAAAGCGCCTTTGCGAGAAGTACATGATGGATTATAGGGATAAAAGCGGAAAGCGTAACCTCATTATCAGTATGGTGGACATTACCGATCGACGTAAGGCCAATGATATTATCAGGCGCCAGACGGATGCCATGGAGGCGGCGATCGACGGGATGGCCATCCTCAATGAAGAAGAGGAATATGTCTATTTGAACAAAGCCCATGCCAAGGTTTATGGTTATGAGAATGCCGGGGATCTTCTTGGAAAGTCATGGAGGGTTCTCTATGATTCTGATTTCATACAACGGTTTGAGCAAGAAATCATGCCTGAGTTTCGTCAAAAAGGAGCTTGGCATGGCGAAGCTATCGGCAAGAAAAAAAATGGGGCTATGTTTCCCCAGGAGTTATCCTTAACGGCTATGGCTAATGGTGGGTTGATTTGTGTCGTCCGCGAAATTACGGAGCGCAAGCTTCTCGAATCCCAGCTTCTCCAAGCCCAGAAGATGGAGGCCATCGGGACTCTTTCCGGTGGGATCGCTCACGACTTCAACAATATCCTGGGAGCGATGATCGGTTATACGGAACTGGCAATGATGGAACAGGATGGAGGGCGTCGGCAGCGTAATTTAAAGCAGGTCCTGCAAGCATGTGAAAGGGCAACAAGTCTTGTCAGTCAAATCCTTACCTTCAGCAGGCAATCAGACGTGGACAAGAAGCCTGTCAATATCGGCTACATTGTCAAGGAAGCGGTAAAGCTGCTCCGCGCCACAATACCAACGACCATTGAAATCAGGCAGAGTATTGATATTGGGTATATGGTTGCCCTTGCGAATCACACCCAGATTCACCAGATCATGATGAATCTTTGTACCAATGCCGCCCATGCGATGAGAAAGCAGGGTGGTATGTTGGAAATTAAACTGACACCTTTTGAGATTACTTCCGACTCGCCGTTAATTTCTTTAGAGCTCACTCCCGGTTCATATTTGAAGTTGGAGATCAGTGATACGGGACATGGGATTGATTCAGCCGATATGAATAGGATATTCGATCCGTTTTTTACGACAAAAGGAGCATCGGAAGGTACAGGTTTGGGGTTGTCCGTGGTTTATGGGATTGTAAAGGGTCATGGCGGCGCTATCACCGTGGACAGTGTTCCCGGATCAGGTTCGACGTTTACGGTACATATTCCTGCCTTGCAGCATCAAGAAACGCAAGAAGAGACTGAATCTGAAGAAATACGTGGTGGTAATGAGTGCATCCTTTTTGTGGATGATGAGCCGATGCTCGCGGCACTGGGTAAAGACATGTTACAGAAGTCAGGATACAAAGTCACTAATTCAACAAACAGCGTTCAAGCCTTGGAGATGTTTGCAGAAAACCCGGATGCTTATGGCCTGATCGTCACAGATATGGGCATGCCGTGTTTAAGCGGAATTGATCTTGCGGGAGAAATTTGGAAAATCCGTCCGGAGGTTCCTGTTATTTTATGTACCGGTCATAGCGATCTGATTGATGAAAAGCAGGCTAAGCAGGAGGGATTCAGGCGATTCATCATTAAGCCCTTACGACAAAGAGAACTCGCAAATGCGGTTAGGGGTGTCCTGGATGAGCAGGAACAACCAACATGATCTTTAGTACTAGGACAACAATTGTACTTGTATGCGGGTAAGGCGAGAACTGGTTAAAATGTCATATTAAAAAGCTATTTTCACTTTTTTATGATATTGCTTTATATACATTTTCAAAAGCGGCAAGAGTCAAGTTATGAGCATTTATGGAAGGAAAACTCCTGAGAAAGCAAAAGTATTAGGGCTTGGGTTGCGGCGAATTTGGCGGTGTCCTTCCTTGAAAGCGGTAAATAGCTAACCCCAATGAATATGCTTGCTTTCGATTGGTTATTATTGAAGAAAGGAATGGGAAGGAACAATGATAAAGAAAATCTTGATTGTTGATGATACACCTGTGTCCCGTAGGATACTCAAGAGTTGCATTACCAGGGTTGAGCAGTATGAATTCCTTGAAGCTGGAGATGGCCTTGAGGGATTTGAGATTTTCAAAAAAGAGCGGCCTGATCTTACATTCATGGACATCAACATGCCAAAAGTGGGCGGTATTGAATGTCTTGAGGCGATTAGAAAATTTGATCCCCATGCTGTTGTTGTCATGTGTTCATCTGAAATTAACCCGGAATCACTAAGGATAGTGACAGATCTCGGAGCACTATCCGTAATTAATAAACCACCAACAAAAGAATCTGTTCAACAGGCCATATCAAAAGCTGATGATGCGAAAAAATAGTCTTAAGGACGAGAGACGATCTCCTTTTTCTCTAAATGACGGACACAGATCCACATCTCTTTCACAACCGCATCGTCATCCCTGCTTTTCGATGCATAATATCCCTGTTGGCATTCAATAACTTGCAACGTCGCCATCAAGTGTGTATCGTACGGACCAATATCATCGTAGAATTTTATGAGTAAAGTAATATCCACGGGAAGACTGGCTAGCTTCCTGTACTACACAAATTGTCAACCTTGATGCATATGCATGCTTTTAAACGGTAAGCAGTATCAGATGGTCACTTTCCATTTGACACCTCAATGGGTATCCAGTAGCTTCCGGGAGGTTTTATTCACGCAACAATTTCTATCCATTCTTGTTTCCAGCCTACACCGTTTATCACGACAGGGAGCGCCAGATGAAAGATCCATCCAGAGCAAACCAAGAGCTGCTTGCAGAGATATCCGCCCTAAAAAAAAGAGTCCAGGAACTGGAGCAATCGGAAGTCGAGCGCAATGGGGCGGAGCGTCGCCAATATCTTGCGGCTGAAATCCTTGGCATTATTAACGATCCGTCTACCTTAATTGATTCAATAAACCTTATTCTGGCTGCGATTAAGCGAACAACAGGTTTCGACGCGGTGGGGATTCGCCTGCGAAGCGGTGATGACTTTCCGTATTTTGTCCAGAGTGGCTTTTCTCAAGATTTTCTTCTTACGGAAAATACGTTGATTGCCCGGGATGCGAGTGGCGGTCCTTGCAAGGATGAAAACGGCAACATCAGCCTGGAATGCACCTGCGGTCTGGTAATATCCGGACAGACGGACCCGACAAATCCCCTTTTTACCGAAGCAGGAAGCAGTTGGACAAACAACTCGTTGCCATTCTTAGACCTACCGTCCGAACAGGACCCCAGGCTTCATCCGCGTAATAACTGCATTCATCAAGGATACTTGTCTGTGGCGCTTATTCCAATACGCGCTAATCGGGAGATCGTTGGCCTGCTGCAATTAAATGACCGTAGTAAAGATTGTTTTACTCTCGATATGATCCACTTTTTTGAAAGGATCGGGGCAAGTATTGGTATTGCGCTGATGCGCAAGCAGGCCGAGGAGGCGCTACGGGAGAATGAACTCCACCTGCATATGATCGTGGAGCATGTCAACGATGCCTTCTACATCCATGATTTCAAAGGCAACATCACTGACCTGAACGACAACGCCTGCGGGATGCTAGGCTACACAAAGGAGGAGTTGCTCGCCGGTGGATTGCCTCTTATTGACACCCCGGTGAATTCGGAACTGATGCCGGAACGCATGTCACACCTCATCCGGGATGGATTTGTTTTGTTCGAAGGCCAGCACAAGCGCAAAGACGGTAATGTAGTGGAGGTAAATGTCAGCGGAAGGATTGTGTCCAGAGATGGCAATGGCGTCGTTCAGAGCTTCGTCAGTGATATCACCGAGCGCAAGCGGATGGAAGAAGCGTTGCAGGCGAGTGAAGAGGCAGCGCATGCCATACTGAATGCCAGCAAAGCCTCCATTGTCCTTCTGGACCGTGCAGGTATTGTTCTGGATAACAATAAAACCCATGCACTGCGCCTTCAAACAACACGGGAGGCAATGATCGGAAAGTGCATATGGGATTGTTTTCCGGCAGAACTCTCCGAGCGGCGCCGTGGATTAGTTGAAACTGTTTTTGAGACAGGTCAATCAGTTCATGTCGAGGATGAGCGGGCAGGCAAGTGGAATGATTTTGTTATTGAACCAATCTTTGATAGACAGGGAAATATGGACCGCGTGGCGGTTTACATACAGGACATCACCGATCGCAAACAGGCGGAGGAGGAGCTGCTGAAGAGTGAATCTCGGTTTCGCACACTATCGAGAGTGGCCCCGGTAGGGGTTTACCTGACCGACGAGCAGGGACGTTGCCGTTACGTTAACGATCGATGGATGGAGATGGCCGGAATAACCTTTGAGGAAGCGCTTGGCGACGGCTGGATAAAAGGAATTCATCCTCAAGATCGAGACCTCATCGCATCATCTTGGCATAAAATGATAGAATCAAAAGGTAATTGGGGGCTGGAGTACCGCTTCCAGACGCGGGATGGCATAGTTACCTGGGTGAAAGGCCTAGCGACAGACTTTTCCGATTCCACAGGGCAGGTTATGGGTTACATTGGTACTAATATGGACATTACCGACCGCAAGAAAGACGAAGATGCTCTTCGGGAGAGTGAATTGAAATATCGCTCTCTGATCGAATCTTCGAGCGATGCCATCTTTTGTGTAGATGATAAAGGACAATACAAATTTACGAATCATCTATTTGCATCAACTCTTGGGAAAACCCCAGATTATTTCATTGGGAAAACTTTCTGGGATGTTTATCCTAAGGAACATGCCGATCATCGCTATGAAGCAACAAAAAGAGTTTTTCAGACGGGTGAAAGCGAGTCACTGGAGGTTGAAGTGCCTTTGCCAAATGAGACTCTTTATTTTTATGCTACAGCCAATCCTATCAAAGATGCTACGGGCAAAGTTATACTAAACCTGACTCACGCAGCAAACATCACCAAGTTAAAACGAATAGAAGAGGAAAAGCGAAGTCTTGAGAGTCGTCTACAGCGCTCTGAGAAGATGGAGGCTTTGGGCACCTTGGCTGGTGGTGTTGCACACGATCTTAATAATGTTCTGGGCATTGTAGTGGGCTATGCAGAGATGCTATTGGATGAGATCGATGCATCGAGCCCCCTGCGAGAAGATGTGCTGAAAATCATGGAAGGTGGAAATCGTTCTGCTGCAATCGTTCAAGATCTCCTTACCTTGGCAAGGAGGGGGGTGCAGACTCAAACGGTAGTCAATCTAAATACTGTTATCATGGATTGTCAGAAAGCCCCGGAGTTCAAAAAGGCATTATCATTTAATCCAAATGTGCGCATAACGATCAACCTCGAAGCAGATCTTCTGAACATCAAGGGATCGCCCGTGCATCTTACCAAGACGATCATGAATTTAGTTTCGAACGCGGTAGAAGCCATGCCCTACGGTGGCATATTGACCATTACGACGAATAATCAGAGCTTGGAGAAGCCTGTTCAAGGTTATGATAATGTCAATGACGGTGATTACGTCGTTCTTACCATCACTGACACAGGCGAAGGCATATCCGATCATGACATAAAGCGCATTTTCGAGCCTTTCTACACGAAAAAAGTCATGGGGAAAAGCGGAACGGGTTTGGGATTGGCAGTCGTCTGGGGTACCGTCAAAGATCATAATGGCTACATTGACGTGCAAAGTGAAGTTGGCAAAGGAACAACTTTCACTCTTTACTTCCCTGTGACAAGAGAAGAAATTACACAAAAAGAGACAACCATACCTTTGTCCGAATACATCGGGAATGATGAGTCGATCCTGGTCATCGACGACATCAAGGAGCAGAGGGAACTTGCAGCCAAGATGCTTGGTAAACTGAACTACAGGGTAAAAACAGTTGCCAGCGGTGAGGAAGCCGTTGAATATCTTAGAACCGAAAAAGCGGACCTGCTTGTTCTGGACATGATCATGGACCCAGGGATGGACGGGCTTGATACCTACAAAGCCGTTCTTGAAATCCATTCCAAACAGAAGGCGATTATTGTAAGTGGTTTTTCTGAGACTGAACGTGTTAAAGAGGCTAAGAGTTTGGGGGCAGGAGATTATCTCCGGAAACCCTATGTCCAAGAGAAGCTGGGACTGGCCGTGCGAAAGGAACTAGCCAGAAAAATCGTTACAGACCCACTATCACGAACAGCAATCTGTCTCTGATGGCACACTTTAATTTGCTAACATTGACTTGAAAATAAAAAGGAGGAAACAAAATGGATCCAAAGCAGATTCCAAGGCAGATGTTCGATTTCAACAAGATGGCTTTTGAAAGATCCTTCTCGGCCATGGTGATCATGCAAGATCAGGCGGAAAAGATGATCGGCATGTGGATGGATCAGAGCAAGTGGTTTCCTGAGGAAGGGAAGAAGGCCATGGGGGAATGGGTAAAAACATACAAAAAGGGCCGTGATGATTTTAAAGCCAAGGTTAATGAAGGTTATGAGAAGATGGAAGAGTTCCTGGCGCCAAAGGAATAAAAATCCGTATTGCAAAGTAGCCAGGGGAGCTATTGGCATATACCTTTTCGATAGGGTTTGATAACTGCTAGGCGACGCAGAGAAGAACGAAAAAGACATGGTTTGTGAGGATGTGCTGCAGGAATCAAAAGAACCTCTAAATCATTGCCGCCTTTACATGTAAGAAGGGCCAATGAGCCAGCGAATAATAGCATGGTTCGGGATGCGATGATTTTGCCAGCAGCCTTCCTGAAATCAAGAGAAGCGCAATTTTTGTGGACATCCATCATTGCAGAAGGTACTCAATACTATACTGATTAAAGATTTACACATTTTATTTTAGAGGATTCGCCAATCAGGCGTAGCCCGTCACTCGTTATCTTTCCAACTTCTCAGATCATCTCAAAATGTAGGTGATGTCCCGATGAAAGATCAATCCAAGACAAAAAAAGAATTGATTTTAGAGCCTTCTCGCTTTTTCTTCTTCACAAATGGTATCATAGGTACAGCGGAGGATAAATGAAACGGACAATCAGCAGTCAAGGTCTTGGTATCAGAAGTCTATTTCCTGTCAATCCTGTTTCCCTGTACTTTGCGAACATGAGTTTGGCTATCCTTTCGGTCTCATTAATCAGTATGGTTCTCATATGGCCCGTAGGCTTGTCTCAGGCCCGCGATGTGGCAACAGTTAAGCATTCAAATCCGACGGCATCTTTAAAAACGATCATCGTGGGAGATTATTATCCATACACATTTGTCAATGACAAAGGAGTCCCCGACGGTTTCAGCGTGGATGTTGCCAAAGCCGTGGCCAGTGTTATGGGCCTTAATCTTGATATCAGAGTGGATATCTGGGAACATGCAACCAGGGCGCTGTCGGACGGAACTATTGATTTGCTCCCGATGATGGCCTATTCTCATGAAAGGGATAAGATTTTTGATTTCTCTGCTCCCCATACTATCGCATACGACGCCGTCTTTTCCAGAGGCGGGGCGCAAAAGATCCGTTCATTGAAAGACCTGAACGATAAAACCGTTATAGTAATGAACAAAGATGCCGCCCATCAGTATCTCCTGGCCAGTGGACTGGCGTCGAAAATGAAGCTGATTCTTGTCGACAGTCTGCCCGATGCACTGCGGACCCTGGCCACGGGCAAGGGTGATGCAGCCCTGATGCCGAAGCTCGTGGGTCTGATTATCATGAACAAACTGAATCTCACCAATCTCGATCACTCTCCTGTTGTCATCGACGCCTATAATCGACCGTTTTCCTTTGCCGTAAAGGATGGAAACCAGGCATTGCTGGAACGCCTGAGCCAAGGGTTGAGCATTATCAAATCAACCGGGCAGTATAAAGACATTTACAACAAGTGGTTTGGGGCTCTGGAACCGCCGGCTTTGTCTTGGAAGACCGTCATCCAATACATAAGCGTCATTGTAGTAGTCTTCTTATTCATCGCAGTGGGACTGATTCTTTGGACGGTATCCCTCCGGAAGCAAGTATCATTGCGAACGAAATATCTCGCAGATGAGATACAGGAGCGCGAGCGAGTGGCTGAAGAGCTACGAAGCAGCGCTAAAGATCTACGAGAATCACAGCGAATAGCCCATTTAGGCAGTTGGCGTCTTAATGTGGCAACCAATCAGGTCGTTTGGTCGGAAGAACTTTACAAAATGTATGGTTTTGATCCTGCTCTTCCTCCTCCGCCCTATACTGAGCATATGAAGTTGTTCGCCCGGGGAAGTTGGGAGAGATTATCCACTGCTCTGGCCAATACAAGGGAAACAGGAATTCCTTATGAGCTTGAGTTGGAAATCGTAAGGAAAGATGGGAGCAATGGATGGATGTGGGTGCGAGGCGAGACAGAGGTTGATTCAGAAGGTAAAACAGTTGGTATTTGGGGAGCGGCCCAGGACATCACCGAGCGCAAGCAGGCGGAGGAGGCACTGCTGGAGAGTGAGACCAAACTTCAGGCAATCTTCGATACAGTAGGAACAGGGATTATCATCATCCACAAGGAGACTCAGGTCATAATTGATGCCAATCAGACTGCCATAGAAATGACCGAACTGCCCAAAGAGAAGGTTATAGGACAGATCTGTCACTCATTGTTTTGTCCTGCCCAGGTAGGCAAATGTCCGGTCAAAGATCTTGGTCAAACTGTTGACCACTCTGAACGTAAGCTGCTTTACGCTGATGGACGGCTTAAAGATATTCTAAAAACCGTTTTTCCTATTACCATCAAGGGACAGGATTGTTATCTCGAAAGTTTTATTGATATTTCTGACCTTAAGCGAGCGGAGGAGGGGCTCAGACATAGCAAGCAGCAAATAACGGACATCATCGAATTTCTCCCGGACGCTACCCTGGCTATTGACAATGATAAGCGCATTATTATCTGGAATCGGGCTATTGAGGAAATGACTGGCATTCCGGCCAAGGAAATGATCGGAAAAGGAGATTATGCCTACACTATTCCCTTTTATGGAGAGGCACGACCGCAGTTGATGGACTTAGTCTTTGAGGATAGAGATGAAATTGCGAACAGGTATCCCCAAATCACCCGGGAAGGCGACAACCTCATGGCGGAAGTGTTTTGCAACGCACTCTATGATAACAAGGGCGCGTGGGTATACGCAAAGTCAACTCCTCTACGCGATCAAGATGGCAATGTTAAGGGAGCAATCGAAATTATTCGCGATATCACAGAGCAAAAGCGTTACGAGAATGCCCTGAAGGACTATCAAAGAAATCTTGCTGATGTCATTAATTTTCTGCCCGATGCGACCTTTGTAATTGACAAAGACGGGATCGTGACCGCCTGGAACAATGCAATGGTTTCCATGACAGGAATCAAAGCGGAAGAAATGATCGGCAAGGGCAACTATGAATACGCAATTCCTTTTTATGGTGAACGAAGACCCATTATTATCGATCTTATCCTTTCGGAGAATGAAGAGTTCTTAAAAAAATCTTACGATGCAATTAATTATCAAGAATCTGTTCTCTCCGGTGAGGTTTATGTGCCTGAAACATTTGGCGGTAAGGGAGCCTACCTTTGGGGTAACGCTTCCAGACTCTATAACGCTAGTGGAGAAGTCATAGGGGCTATTCAGTCTATCCGCGATATAACGGATCGCAAGCAGGCTGAAGCAGAACGTAGGGAATTGGAGGAACGCCTGCAACGAGCGGAGAAGATGGAGTCCCTGGGTACTCTGGCCGGTGGCGTCGCCCACGATCTGAATAATGTCCTGGGCATTGTCGTCGGCTATGCGGAAATGCTCATGGATGAACTGGATGAAGCAAATCCCATGAGAGATGATTTGGAGAAGATATTGGAAGGTGGGAATCGCTCTGCCGCAATTGTTCAGGATCTCCTTACCTTGGCAAGGAGGGGGGTGCAGACCAAGAAGACAGTCAATCTGAATGCCACCGTTATGGATTGTCAGAAGTTGCCAGAGTTTGAAAAAATAGTTTCGCACAACCGACAGGTCAAATTACAAACTGACCTCGAATCAGACCTCCTGAATATCATAGGTTCACCCGTGCATCTCGCCAAGTCGATCATCAATCTGGTCGCGAACGCTGTCGAGGCCATGCCGGACGGCGGTGTCTTAAAGATTGATACTGCCAACCAATACCTGGATATACCGATTCAAGGATATGATAAAATTCGCGAAGGTGACTATGTAGTCCTCACAGTATCAGATACGGGAGAAGGGATATTAGAGAGAGATATCAAGCGCATCTTTGAGCCTTTCTATACAAAAAAGATCATGGGGAGAAGTGGTACCGGCCTGGGCCTCGCTGTGGTCTGGGGAACGGTCAAGGATCATAACGGGTATATAAATGTTGAGAGCACAGAGGGGAAAGGGACTACTTTCACCCTCTATTTCCCCGTTACGAGAGATGAGATGGCCGGTGATCTAATTTCAGTATCTTTGTCCGAATACTTGGGGAGGGGTGAAACGATATTGGTTGTAGACGATATAAATCGTCAGCGTGAGCTGGCTTCCCGGATGCTTACCAAGCTGAACTACATAGTAAGCACCGTCGCGAGCGGCGAAGAGGCCATTGAATACCTGAAAACGAACAAGGTGGATCTGATCGTTCTGGACATGATCATGGACCAAGGGATAGACGGACTGGAGACATATGAGAAGGTTCTGGAAAACAATCCCGTCCAGAAGGCCATTATCGTGAGTGGGTTTTCAGAGTCGGATCGGGTCAAGGAAGCCCAGAAGATAGGGGCCGGCGCCTACGTCCCGAAACCCTATGTCCTGGAGCGCCTCGGCATGGCTGTGAGGAAGGAACTGGACAGAAAATAGATGGCAGCATATGCTCCACTACAAATGGAAAGCATTGGGCATCGACGACCAAAGTTTTTCTCGCTTTGTAGGTGACAGCATTGTCCAGCCAACATCGCTATTTCATGAAATAATATTGCTGATTGCCAAGAGAATTCAACTACACAAAAGCATCAACATCAATGGAAGAGATTTGCCGAAATGGTAAGCTAAAATAGAGGATTTGGAAAAGATGCATTTTGCATCAAAGTTAACTATTCGATATCATTGAGAGAATACCGACGCTTCGGGTACACAAGGATCTACAGACTTTTATAACATTTTCAATTACTTATGCTGAGGGGCGTCGTGGGGTTTGGGTATGAGGGGACAGATAAAAATCTGTCCCCTCAAGAGTTATTTTACCATGAGTTTAGGCTGCCATACTTGCATGAATATAGAAAATATTGACCGCCTTAGCATCATCATGCGAGGTTGGGACCTCCGGAACTAGCTGGTTCCTCCTCCCCTGACTGCGGGTTTATGGCATTCAATAGTTCTGCTATTTTGCTTTGGGTTCCAGTCAGGGCATTGACAATA
>Ga0247841_10009418_pt1 | contig 13676 bp, 11 predicted proteins | sample LaCruzMarch2015__2_FD_192410 | JGI IMG/M metagenome (GOLD analysis project Ga0247841, IMG submission 192410) | Freshwater microbial communities from meromictic Lake La Cruz, Castile-La Mancha, Spain - LaCruzMarch2015_18m | ecosystem: Environmental > Aquatic > Freshwater > Lake | place: Spain...
TACCTTAACGTCCCTGAATATGATCCTGGCCGTTCCCGTGCCGCGGCTGCCCATCAGCCCATATACGTGCTTTACTTCGACGCCCATATCCCTCTCGACGATCAAGGTGCTCAATGAATTGTGTCCGCCGCCCGGGTTGGTCACGGCATAGACGAGGAAGAAGTCTGCGCCCTCACCGCCGACCACGAAACGTTTCTGGCCGTTAAGTATGTAATGCTTCCCTTCTTTACGGGCTGTGGTGGTTGCCCCGAAGAAGTCCGATCCGCCCCTGGGTTCGGTCAGAGCCTCACCGGCCCAGAGCTTTCCTGCTACCAGCGGCTTGAGGTACTTCTGTTTTTGCGCTTCCGTTCCGTAGGCATTCAGAGCGTCCGAGATGAGTCCGACAATCCCGAAAACGCATGCCAGTGGTACTCCGAGTTTGCCTACCTCGCCCAGGACGATGAAATCATCCACATATTTGAGCCCCCTTCCCCCGTATTGCTTCGGCGCACGCAACGCGAGCAGGTTTCTTCTTCCCGCCTCTTCAATGAATTCTTTTGGGAATTTGATTTTCTCGTCATCCATATCAAGAATAAGCTGGCGCGGCACCCATTTGACGAAGTCCTGTACTTCTTTCAGGAGAACCTTCTGCTCCGCGGTTAAAAACACCTCAAACATAACTCCTCCTTTTCAACCTCGTGCGATGCGACAATTATACACCAGGGCAGTTTGCCGCAACGGTTAAGTGCAGGTCATCGACCTATCAATAATCGTAGGGGTTTTGTAGATTGGCGCAAGGAGTATAACGTAGCCAGATCGTAACTGTAACCGGATTCAATTACGGAGGGTTGCAGCGATTAGGAAGCGCGCCGGTTTCCCAGCGGCAGGATAGCGTCACAAACTTGTTCATTAATCGTAGCGCCAGTCTGGTAGACTGCGGGCTGCTATACTGTCCAGGTCATACTGTATTGCCCCATATGCTCCTATTGTCAAATTTCCTGGGGAAACTTGCTATTGCTGGATGCATCCCCTTCTTGGACATGCTCAACTAGTAATTTTTGTTTCATCATCTTGCTTGTCTCTTTTTTCCACGCCTTAAACCTCTCGTGCGTCATCTCAAATACATTTTTGAGGTCATCCCTCAATCTAGTGTATACGTAAAAATTTGGTAGGGCTGGTGTTCTTATATTGTCTGGTAATGAAAAATTTGCGAAAAGGGGATATCTAGCATTTGTAGTCTCCCCAACGTCATAATTACCCGCAAAAGGGAAAGAATCAACGTTGAACCTTTCAGTCAATGTCCTTGAAAGTAACTCCTGAAATCGCTGGCGGTCTTCTCGGAAGTATCTTTTGTTCAATCCAGACATTCTATCGAAGATTAGCATAAGGTTCTCAGTAGACAGATTGTATCCATTGTAATATGCGATTAGAAATAGGGAATTGCTGAAATTAGATATCACACCGTTTTGCTGGAGTTCTAATAATCTGTCAAAGCGTTTCATCAGTAAGGATGAATTTATTAACGATGACTCGCTGTACCATAAGAATGATTTATTGAGATGATATCTCCGTAGCTTCAGTATTTCATCATAAGCTCTATCGAATTTTCCGGTTAATAATTGCCTTTCCAATCCGTAGTAATAGATGAACACATTTCCAATATCAACCTCATTAGTTACATCCTTCAACCAACTGAGGTATATCCATCGTTGTTCCGGGCTTAAGGTGGAATAACTCGGATAATAACCGAGGCGCTGCACGCCATCAGGACTAGCGGGCTTCCTAATCGGCAGCTTTATGAAGATCGTACTCGGGTCGTCAGTTTCTCTATTATTGAACTTAATTTCGCCATTATAGAATGTGATGGTGATTGATATGCCTGGACCAACTGAAATATCCTGGGGCTCCTTGTTGGAAACGAATAGGAGGTCTCGATTAGGCAAGGTAAAGCCTTTTACTTCTAGTTGATGCTCGGATTTCACCAGGCTTCGTGCATCAGCTCCCTTGCTCGATTTGACTAAGTTAAACATCTTTCTCATAACTACTCTATGCATCTTAATCAGTGAAAGGGATACTGGTAAAGAACTTGTTCGAACGGCTGTAGACTAACAAAGATAAAGAGCGATCTTTAGATAATGCTTTGTTAAAACGCTGTACTCCCTCTTTGAAAGCATCCATAAGTAGATCTACATGCAAGACGATTACTTTATCTTTCTCCGAAGATACATCAATAATTTGCTGCAGGGATTCGGGGTGAGCTGTACCCCATGAATAAAATACCTTCTTTGCTTCCCCCTGACGGCTTAATTGCGATTCAGAAGTGTAAGAATGCAATATGGAGCATCTAGCCGCATACAAGTCTTTAGCTTTGCATGTAAAACCGTGCCCTGGTAATAAATAGGTATTAATCCAATGAGTAAAATCGTGCCTTGTACTATCAACATGTGATTTGTCCCGGCTCAGCCATGCCATAATATCCATACCAGAATATAGCAGAATCAAACTTGGTAGCACTAGCTTTTCTTTGCAACAAACTTCCATGGTGCTCACTAATTGGCGCACACTATGTTCATATACTTCTTTAGTCATATAACTACTTCTGATTTTGTATAGGTAATGCTCATATGATTGATGATACTATAAACTATAGGCTAATACCATCTCATCAATTTCCTTTTGTCCTGTCACTCCCCTTGGCGTTCCCTCCCTGAGGTACGGACTGTCTTAGAACAAATCCTCGCTTGTGATTTGGGTGGTCATAGCTCGTAACAATTAGTGCCATGATTTAGACCACCCCTACCCTGGCTTCAATTTTTCCTCTTTATCGCGCGTGCGCCCATCGTTATGGTTCGGGATAGTCTTTGTGTTATGATGATAGTATGACAACTGATGATACGACTGTAATGTGCGGCAAATGTAAAGCAGTGCTCGAAGAAAAGAGCGATATCCAGCCAGGCGAACGTATTCCCTGCCCTGAATGTGGTTCCACTTCAAGAGCTTTCGAAGTTACACTGCATGAAAATATAACATTTAGAGAAAAGGTCGGTATCGAAGGCAAACATCCGGGCGAAAAAAAGCCCTTCATAGTAGAAGTCTCGGGAGATGACTTATTTCGGAAAACAGGCGAGTGGATGAAGCTTAGCAGAGTAATTGATGTAGAGAATGACTCTTATTGTGAAATAATAATTGATCCCGTTACAGGGAAAGTCGTCCACATATGCATAGAACCGTTATCCAAGCACAGGGGACACGGGAGTGCTAAACATAAGAAGCGCAGTCCCTGATGATTAGCTCATTAGCTTTTTCGCCCTGACGCTCCCCGTGACGCTCCCGCTGAAACGCACACATACATAACGCATCAAAGAATGGCTTGCCCTGACCATGGTGTTTTGGAATGGTGGGCCTAAGTGTACAATAGACAGAACCTTTTCACTATCCTTTAGGCTGACCAGATAGGCTAATCTCTTTACTACACATTCCGGGCTTTAGTGCAATAGCACATATTTTGTACTCTTCTTCAAATTTTTCTGGTGACTTATAACCAAGTGCTGAGTGCAAATATTTTTCGTTATAGTAATGTCCCTGTTTTTATGGGGAGCAGTAGATCTCATTCATTTATCCAATCCTTGCGCCAGTCTGTTTACTGCGATATTTAATGACAATAGTGAAATTTTCTTATAAAAGTTAACTCATAATTGAATTACAAAACGATAATAATTTTTATCATCCGGTTGACTTTTATCCATCCAGATGATAAATTTGTTACATAAATCTGCCGGTATTATCCTGGATATTGAGCATCAACTCTGTAACTTAATGCAGTGGGCGGACTAATATAAGTCAGACGCTTCCAATTAGGGATTTAGTGCAATACTTATTAAACAAGAGGGAGAGGAGTTGAGCTACAGAATTGCATCGATACGTCAACGCGAAAAAATATATTTAGCTGCTGCTCGCTTATTCTCGCAAAAGGGTTATATGGCTACAAGCCTTGAGAATATCGCAAAAGTTTCCAAGTGCAATAAAGCTAGTATCCATTATTATTTCAGAACTAAAAGTGCTCTTTTATACGAGATTGCCACAAGGTCAATTCAAGAAGTTATGGGTTTAGCTTCACCTGTCCTGGATTCCGACTTGCCACCTGTAAAGAAACTAAAGGCACTGGTAATCAATCATCTTGAATGGGAAATGACTAATGCTGGATTCGCAGGAATACGTGACACCGAGCGAAAAAATTTGACCCCGAAGCAATTGAGGGCTTACCTCAAAATGAGGGATGAATATGAACAGATCTTTCGCAAGGTAATAGAGGCAGGTATAGTCGAAAAAGAATTTCAGACTGTTGACCCCAACTTAATATCGATGTTCATCTTAGGGTTGATGGGGTCGGTTATGCGCTGGTATAAACCTGGTGGAAAATTGACTCCGAATGAGATCGCGTTAAAAGCGTGGGATCTCATATCTCAGGGTTTAGCAAAGCGCTAGGAACCAACGGGATCAAGTGCAACTAAATCTGATTATAAATAAGAATATGGAAAAATTTGCGAAGGTAGGGGGAGATGCCTCATGGCGTTTATTGAAACAATATGTTGGCACGGTATTGTGACCAAATTGAAGCGGGTATTATGCAACAGGGCAGTGATAATCGGAGCAGATACACAATTGTAGAAAGGGCAGATTTACGAATAATAGGAGGTATGTAAGCGTGGATTTTTCGTTTACTGAAGAACAGGAGATTTTTCGTGCATCGGTACGTAAATTTGCCCGCAAAGAAATTTCCCCGCGAGCCAAAGAATGGGATAGAGAAGGCAAATATCCCTGGCCTATTGTACGCAGATTTGCTGAGCTGGGTATAAATTCAGGTTTTGTTAGTTATGTGAATACAGGGATTGTCGTGGAAGAAGTAGCTTATGTCGATTTCAACTGCGCTTTTCCTGTCTTATTTACCGCTGTACCTTATAGAATCTATCGCCTGGAAGGTATCCCCGAGAACATAGCTAGGCCGCTTCGAGATGGCATGGCGTCAGGGAAAAAAGTAATGAGCATTTGTTTTACGGAGCCCGAGGCTGGCTCTGATTTTGCGAATCTGGCTACCACAGCTACCCAGAATAAGGATGGTTGGATAATTAACGGCTGTAAGAACTCGGTGAGCTTTGCCGGTATTGCGGATGCCTATATAGTTTGGGCAAGAACTGAAAAAGAAAAGTCGATATGGGGACTCAGTAGCTTCTTGGTACCGTGTGACCTTTCAGGTATAAGTGCGCCTAAGATATGGGATGACATGGGGACACGGGGAACTCCAAGGGGAGAAGTTTATTTTGATAACGTTCACATACCATCCAATTACTTGATAGGTGAGTTAGGCAAGGGTTTTGAATACGCTGCTGAGCTTTATGATGTGAACAGGGCCATTATTGGTCTGCTGTGTTCTAGTCAAGCACAAGCTTCCATAGATGAGACTGTCGAATATGCCAAGAAGCGTGTGGTTTTTGGCAACCCTATCTCTAAATACCAGGCTATCAGCTTTGCCTTAGCCGAGGGTTATACTTTGCTGGAGGCAGCCCGACTTCTTTGTTACAAGACGCTGTGGTTGGCTGACAAAGGTCATCGCCAGACAGTCGAAGGGGCTATGTGCAAGTGGTGGATACCTGAAATTTGTTTTGAAATAGTACGAAAATGTCTCATAGCTCATGGTCACTACGGTTATACCAAAGACCTTCCGTTCGAACAAAGGATCAGGGATATTCTTGGCTGGCAAATAGGGGACGGGACTCCAGAAATTTGCAAGCTTATTATCGCCCGAAAACTTTTTGGGGGGAAAGAGTTTACTGGCTGACATACCTGACAGTAAGGCATTATATTCCACTTGAGCCAAATTAGCTCCTTCTACATCCTTTGCTGTTGGGAAGAAAATTATACTTAAGCAAGCGTGGCAAAGTGATTAAAATTGGGGCAGTGAAAAATCAAACACCTCTACGATGTAGGTTAACGCTTAAAAGAAGTCAATAGCGGTGCTAAAAGGACAGCGATTAAATTGGTATAGTTGGTTGAAATAAACAATTGGAGGGAGGTTAGATGTGCAATAGACATCATAGAATAATAACATCTTCATTTTCCTGTCTTTTCCAGACCTGGTAATGTTCTAATTTTCGGGTGCGTCATTTAGTGTAGCTAAGGCAGAAAAGGAAAGGATCTATAAGGAGGTTGGAAATTGGCTGATTACAGATGGCTAAAAAACTACGATCCTGGGGTCCCGCACTCGTTGGAACCGTATCCTCAGAAGACGCTCATCGATTATTTGGATGAAGCCGTAAATGAGCATCCTGATTACACGATGCTGTTTTTCAAGAAAAGGAGGATGTCCTATTCCGAGATACAGAAGCTTAGCGACGAATTTGCTGCCGCACTGCCGGTACATGGAGTAAAGAAGGGGGATCGTGTGGCACTGATAATGCCAAATTGCCCCCAGGCCATTATTTGCCGCTGGGGCATATGGAAAATAGGTGCAATTGTCGTACATCTCAATCCCATGTATACCGACAATGAATTAGAACATGCGTTAACAGATTGTGGCGCCGAGACAGTGGTCGTGCTGACCCCATTCTACAATAAGCTGAAGCACGTGCAGCCGCGTACCCGTGTCAAGCTCGTTATTGCGACCAATATCAAGGAATACCTTCCGCCGATGCTCAGGTTAATGTTTACGCTGGTTAAGGAAAAGAAGGAAGGACATGTTATTGATCTGCAACTGAGTGATTACTGGATGAAGGACCTGCTGAAGAAAAACTCAGGGGCTAAACGTCCGGATGTCAAGGTGCTTCCCTCCGATTATGCCTTGATACTTTTCAGTGGGGGTACAACCGGCATGCCGAAGGCGATAATCGGGGATCATTTTAGCCAGGTGGCTACCGGATTGCAATTTCGTGCCTGGTTAAAGGATATCGCCGAGCCCTATAAAGATGTATTTATGGCCACGTTACCGCTCTTTCATGCATATGGCGCATATTTTGTGGTGTCTACAGCTATAGTCTCGCATATGGCAATATCACTCGTGCCTAATCCACGTGATCTAAATGACTTGTTAGCCAGCATTCAATCAGACAGGCCCACCTCTTTTCCGGCAGTGCCGTCTATGTTTACGTCAATGCTTAATAATCCTGCAGTTAAAAAAGGTAAAGTTGATTTCAGTTCGCTGAAATGCTGCCTATCTGGTGCAGCGCCGCTGATGTCCGAAACCAAGAAATGTTTTGAGCAGGCCACCGGATGTCGTATTATTGAGGGCTATGGCCTCACGGAAAGCATCATGGCCTGCTGCTGCACTCCATATAACGGTAAATGGAAAGAAGGCTCAGTCGGAATGCCGTTGCCGGATGTTATCGTCCGTATCGGCGATCTTGAAACGGGAGAAGGCGAGTTACCTGCCGGTAAGGAAGGGGAGATTGTCCTCAAGGCCCCGCAGCTAAAAGGGGGATACTGGAATAGGCCGGAAGAGACACGGCAAATGTATCGCGACGGATGGCTGTATACAGGTGATGTCGGATATATGGATGAGGACGGCTACCTATTTATAACCTCTCGTAAGAAAGACCTTATAAAGCCCGGCGGTTTCCAGGTCTGGCCGCGCGAGGTCGAAGAAACTATCTGCACCCATCCCGCAGTTGCAGAGGTGGCAGTAGCGGGCATACCTGATGCCAAGCAAGGAGAAGCTGTGAAAGCATGGGTAGTTCTCGGGGCCAACAAGACCGCTACGCCGGAGGAAATAAAAACGTATTGCAAGGATAAACTTGTGGCATATAAGGTACCAAGGTTCGTTGAGTTCCGCACTGAATTGCCTAAAACCGCTATCGGCAAAGTTCTACGACGCGTTCTGATTGAAGAAGAAGCAGACAAAACAAAAAAAATCTAGCGTCGACATTAGCAAATACAAACACACAAGGTGTGGTTCGGACGACCGAAATTATATTGTGGAAAGATCAACCATGATGGTTTTAGAAGGAATCAAGATTCTGGAATTGGTGCACCTGCCGCCTGGCGAGCTCTGCGGCATGATTCTGGGTGATTTCGGAGCTGATGTCATCAAGATTGAACCTGTGCCGGAGGGCAAATTTCTCAAAGAATTGCAGACGGCGGGCGATTCAAAGGCTATAAATATTGCGACAGCGCACAACGCCCTTAATCGTAATAAAAAGAGCATTAAACTGAACCTCAAATCAGAGGACGGCGTCAATATATTCCACAAACTGGCCAAAGACGCAGATGTAATAATTGAGGGCTTCCGTCCTGGAGTAGCCAAACGTATGGGAGTAGACTATGCTACTATCCGCAGCTTCAACCCACGCGTCGTGTATTGCTCGCTAAGCGGCTACGGGCAGGACGGTCCCTACTCCAAGTTCCCGGGACACGATATTAATTACATATCGATGGCCGGTGCTCTCAACCTTATCGGCGAAGCAGGACAAAAGCCGGCTATCCCTCTCAATTTTCTGGCGGATTTTGCCGGAGCTCCCCTTCACGGGGCGCTTGGGATCATGGCAGCACTGTTCGTGCGCCAGCGCACCGGAAATGGCCAGTATGTGGACATCTCGTACACTGATACAGTCATCACCTTGATGACGGCTTTCCTTCAGCAGTATTTCACAGACGGCAGCAAATTCCCCCGTGGCGAATGGGCGCTGAGCGGCGTCTACCCCTACTATTGCACCTATGAGACCAGCGATCATAAGCTAATCAGTCTGGGCTGCTTTGAGCCCAAGTTCTGGGAAAACCTGTGCAAGGTAATCGGACGAGATGACCTTAAACTATTTTGTTTCCGCCCCGAGCATCTGGGGAAAAAGCCCGATGATTTGAGGTGGCATGATGTGCAGGAAGTCATGCGCAAGACTTTCCGCACCAAAAAGCGGGACGAATGGTTCGACATCCTGATCAAGCACGATGTACCAGTTGGGAAGGTCTATGCAATCGAGGAGATATTCACTGATCCCCAACTGTTGCATAGGCATATGTTACTGGAGCTAAAACATCCCAAACTGGGTAAGGTCAAGCAGCCGGGCATGGCAATCAAGCTCTCTGAAACACCCCCGAAATTCAGAAATTTCGCCCCATATCCAGGTGAACACACCGATAAAATACTTAAATCACTTGGCTATTCGAAATCGGAGATCGAAGGATTTCGGAAATTCAAAGGAGTGGACTGATCTACAAGCCACATCCACTGGAGTCTGTAGTGATGCTATTGTGCAAATAAATATTAATTAATTAAAGGAGGCGGGTAATGAGAACTAACAATTTTACACTTCAGCGTCTTATGAACAAGGGATTCGAACTTTTCAGTGAGAGGGTTTTAGCTAAATTTGGGGATGTTGAATACACTTATCGTGATGTTGATTTCGCATCAAACCGACTTGCAAATGCGCTGATTCAAGAAGGCCTAAAACGTGGCGAGAGAATAGGGATACTGCTGTACAATAGTGTCGAGTATCTTTATTGCATATTTGGCAGCATTAAGGCTGGCTGCGCGTATGTACCTATGAACATGATGTTGGGCGACAATGTCATTGCCTTTCTCATAAACGATGCCAAGATTAGCCTGCTATTTACTGACGCATCCGTTTTGGAGCGGATAGAAAAGCTCAAACCTCAATGTCCCACGCTAAAAAAAGTTGTGGCTGTGGGGGGGCAGGCGTCTAAAGAGAGCATTTCTTTTGAGAACTTTCAAAGTAAACAATCGAATGAAAGACCTGCCCAAAATGCCAAACCAGTAGATGAAGCGGCTACTGTGTACACAGGCGGAACAACCGGTAGATCAAAGGGGGTGGCCCACTCACATCAGTCGCTGTTCTACATGGGTGTAGCCGGTGCTATGGGTTCGACCGGGGACGATACTTGGGTATTAATGACTCCTCTTGCTCATGTATCAGTAACAGCGTTATTTAGTGGCATACCCCTTGGTGACAAATTCGTGATTGAGAAGCAATTTGATCCATTCAGGCTGCTAGAAATTATTGAGAAGGACCGAATAACACGGCTCCTCGTGGTGCCGACAATTCTGTATCTATTGCTTGACATCATGAAGCAGAAAAAGTATGACCTAAGCTCCCTGAACAGAGTGACTTACGCTGCGTCTCCGATGGATCCCACGCGGCTCAAAGAGGCTTTGGAGGTCTTCGGCCCTATCTTAGAGCAGACATACGGGCAGACTGAAGGTACAGGCCTGCTCACTCGATTGTCCAAGGGAGACCACCTCAAAGCTATGAAAGATCCTAAATACCTGAAGAGCTGCGGTCGGGCCTGCCTCATGGTGGACCTGAGAATAATCGATGAACATAATAATAATGTCAGGCCTGGTGAGCCAGGCGAGATATGCGTTCAGGCGCCATACATTATGAAAGGATATCTAGGCCAGCCTGAACTGACCAGTCAGGTAATTGTTGATGGTTGGCTGCATACCGGAGATATTGGAAAAATGGATGAAGACGGATATGTTTATATCGTAGATAGGAAAAAGGACATGATCATAAGTGGCGGTATGAATGTCTATCCTGCCGAGGTTGAGAAAATCATAGGCAACCATTCAAAAGTGAAACAGGTGGCGGTTATTGGCGTGCCGGATGAGAAATGGGGTGAGGCTGTTACTGCAATAATCGTTTGCGTTGGACAGTTAGGAGAGGACGAGATTAAGGAATTTTGTCGTGGTAAGCTATCTAAATACGCTCAACCTAAGAACGTGGTGTTTAAGGAGCAGTTGCCCATGACACCGCTAGGCAAGGTTGACAAGAAGGTGCTCAGGGCCCCTTACTGGCAGGGCAAGGAAAGAGCTGTCGCTTAGTATTGGTCTACTTGAATACTGCGGCTCTGCCGCCGGAGTATCGGCAGGACACCATGTCCAGCCAAGTATATCAACAGCAAGAAATTTGAAAGCCTGGTCATCGAGAAGATCAAGGGACATATCCTGACGGAGGAGAATCTCCGAGAATTAGTCCGCCTTGTCAATGAGGAAATGGATTCCCATGCAACCGAATATAATATGCAGTTTGACGTCGTGCTGGAAGAGATGGCCGATGTGGAACGGCGCCTTGGCCGGTTGCATGATGCCATTGAAACCGGCATAGTGACCGACGATGATCTTGGCCCCCGCATCAAGCAGCTTAAGGAAAATAAGGAGAAGCTCATGGCCAGAAAATGGGAGTTAGAATGGCAGCTGAAGGAAAGAAGGGTTGAACTGGCCGATATGGAAATCGTGACCCATTATGTTAAGGATTTGCGTGACGTGCTTAGCGAAGGATCATTGACAGAGCGAAGGTCTTTTATTAAGAGCTTTATCAAGGAGGCTATGGTAAAAGATAACCAGGTCAGCCTTGAATACACATTCCCGATATTGCAATCAGGTCAGCAAAAGGAGAATCTGGGGGTTCTGTCTACTGAACATTATGGTGGAGCTGAGGGGATTCGAACCCCTTACCTTCTGACTGCCAGTCAGACGCTCTCCCAATTGAGCTACAGCCCCGCAACAGATGATAAATCTATCAAAAAGCAGCGATAAAGGCAAATCCTGCCAGTTCACTTCCTGCCGTAAATAATGCCGATCGAGCCCACCATAAATGGCACCTTGAGCGGCCTGGGTATGAAATCGGCGTTGCTGGTGTCCACGTACCTCACATCATCAATACCCCAGCTTTTGATCTCCTCCAGCAGACTATTGATATCGCCGTACAGACTCTTAACAGGAAAGAGGTCCTGAAATGCGAAATGCCCGCCCTTCCTCACGGTCCGCAGCGCTTCCCTGACCAAGTCCCGCTTGTTCTTCGCGTCCTTGACCTCGTGGAATACGAAATTGCTGATGGCTGCGTCGAACGTCCCATCCTCGAAGGGCAGCGAGGCCGCGCTGGCCTTCTGAAAACTCACACGGTCCGCCACGCCCTCGATGGTCGCGTTCTTCTCACATTTGGCCTGCGAATAGTCCCACTTGCCCTTCCAGTAGTCGATGCCGGTGATCACAGCCTCGGGATACTTTTTGGCCAGACTGATCGCCAGCGCGCCGTTGCCGCAGCCGATGTCCAGCGCCGTCCCTTTCCCATCCCATTCAAGCCTGTCCAGCACGAACTGCCGTATCCTTGACTGGATGTCCTTTCCTTTAGGCGAGAACTCGTGGTAGGCATAGGCGAAATAGAAGGCGATGACGAAAAAAAACAGGGCGACGATGAGGAAAAGACGCGAGATGAATCCGAGCTCAAAGAACATAATGGCCAGCAGGCCGGGATACCAGATCAAAACCTTGGAGACCCAGTTGCCGTAATCGGCTTTAACTTCTTTTTGAGAAGATGATTTCATAAACTTTCTCCATATTTAAGGAACGCCGGACGGTTGCAGCGAGGTCATCATATGCCTTCTCGCGGTCAAGCGCGGCGCCCTCAGGCAACGGCAGGTTGCGCAGGGTGCAGAGGTTGCTGACCATCCTCCGGGTGAACTCATCATTGTTGAAAAGCCCGTGTATATAGGTGCCGAACACCGTGCCTGTTCGATTGACTCCGCCTTCGCTGTAGCTCGCGGGCGTATTGACGGACGACGTCACCGTGAACACAAAACCGGACGATTGTTTGCGGCTTCTACCCATGTGTATTTCGAATCCCCCTACCTCCAGGCCTTTCATGCCGGCCAGCAGCCCGCTGTCGGCGTCAACCCCGGCCCTCACCTGCGAGGTGATTTTGTCAGACTCGAAGATGGTGTCCATATCGAGCAAACCCAGCCCATCGGCTTCGGTTATATCAGACTCGGCCTTGACCGGGTCCTGGACCCTGCGCCCCAGCATCTGGTATCCGCCGCACATACCGAAGATCGGCGTGCCTGCCTTTGCCTTCTCGATTACCTTTGCCGCCAGCCCTGTCTTATGCAGGAACAGCAGGTCGAAGATGGTGCTCTTGGTGCCCGGCAGTATGATCAAATCGGGATCGCCGATCTTCCCGGCGGCGGCCACGTAACGCACGTTGCAGTACGCCTCCAGCGGGTCGAAGTCGTCGTAGTTGGCGATGTGCGGCAGGCGTATGATGCAGACGTCCGGATATCCCTGCCTCATGTAGGAGCGCCGCTCATCCAGGTAGACCGAGTCCTCCTGTGCGACCGCCAGGTCCCGAATATAGGGAATGACGCCCAGCACGGGACGCCGGCATTTATTTTCAAGGAAATCTATCCCCGGCTTCAGCAGGGACAGGTCGCCGCGGAACTTGTTGATGACCAGCGCCTTGACCCTGTTGCGCTGACGTCGCGGCAGCAGTTGCAATGTGCCGACGATGGAGGCGAAGACGCCCCCGCGGTCTATATCCGCAATAAGTATGACCGGGGACTTAGCCATCTCGGCGATGCGCATGTTGGCGATCTCCCTGTCAGTCAGGTTGACTTCGGCCGGGCTGCCCGCCCCCTCGATGACCACCACATCGTAGACTCTTTTCAATTTAGCCAGCGAGTCCGCAATGATGGGAAGCAGATTATGGTTATCTTTGTAATACTGCGCGGCATCTGTTACGCTCTGCGCCCTGCCCAGCACGATGACCTGCGAGGTGGCGTCGGCCTGCGGCTTGAGCAGCACGGGATTCATCTCTACCGTCGGCTCTATGCCCGCGGCTTCGGCCTGCACTGCCTGCGCCCGGCCTATCTCACCACCGCTCTTGGTGACGAAGGAGTTTAGGGCCATATTCTGGGCTTTA
>Ga0247841_10009422_pt1 | contig 13669 bp, 12 predicted proteins | sample LaCruzMarch2015__2_FD_192410 | JGI IMG/M metagenome (GOLD analysis project Ga0247841, IMG submission 192410) | Freshwater microbial communities from meromictic Lake La Cruz, Castile-La Mancha, Spain - LaCruzMarch2015_18m | ecosystem: Environmental > Aquatic > Freshwater > Lake | place: Spain...
TGAGCCAGTTGTAATGGAAGTTGAAATCTTCATTTATGCCTTTGCTTTTATCCCAAGCTCCTTTGTTGACACTAACTCGTTTGCCCGCATGGCAAGTAAATCCGCCATTTGACAGATTGTATGGTGGGTCAGCAAATATCAGATCTATGCAGTTATCTGGCAATTTGTTCAATACACTAATCACATCTTCATTATATAATCGCAATCCCTTTTCTTTGAAGTAAGCTTCCATTGATAAAATTCCTTTATAGAAATAGCCTTTGCTTCTTTCTTTGATATTATACAAAATTACTTGAATGTTTTATTTTTTAATTCTTTTATGGCGTCAGTGGCTATCCAACGGGCGGTTTTGGAGTTAAGCTCTAATATTTTTTGCGCTACATTTAAGGATTTCTTTTTAAGTGTACTGTTACGTTTTCCTATTTGCCGTAATGCCCAGTTTACAGCCTTTTTTACAAAATTGCGTTCGTCGGTAGATTGGTTTAAAATGCAATCAAAAAAATCACAAAAGTCATTGTCTTTTACCACTTTCGCATGTACTGCAAGCACTGCCATTAGAGCAAAGCCGGCGCGTTTAACAAACTCTTCATTGCGTTTACTCCAACTGACGGCTTTTTCAAATGCATAACGAGTTTTATGTAATAGGTTTAAGCAACATTGGTCGCAAACATCCCATGAATCAAATTCGCTAACCCATTTTTCTGCTTGTTTTTCTGTGAATTTCAAGGGCTCTGCAACCAATGAGGCAAGTATGCGCGCCTCGTGTATTTTTGTGTTCCAAAGTTTTATTGCCAAACTATGGTTTTTGCCGATTTGTTTTGCCATTTTGCGTACTATTGGCATAGATACGCCAAGTGTATTTTTGTAGTTTATGCCAAAGCGTGCCATTCCCTCAATATTTTTTGGATTGGCATTTGATTTGAGTTTATTTATAATTTGTGACAATTGATCTGACATAATTTTTCAACCTGGTGAATAAATTATTTGGAGTTCATAGCAATTTTGTAACTTGTTTCGGCAAAATAAGAGCTTCTAATAAATGTACCGCTTGCGCAGGATTTAAAACCAATTTGAAGTGCCATATCTTTATAGTGTGCAAATTGTTCATCGGTTATCTTTTCTTTTACAGGATGACTTGTTTTTTGTGGTGGGTAGTATTGGCCGATGGTTGCAATTTCACATCCTGCATTTTTTAGGTCTGTTAAGGTGGTTAGCACTTCCTTAGTAGTTTCCCCAAGCCCAAGCATTATGCCTGATTTAACTAAACAACCAAGTTCTTTTGCAGTTTGTAAAACTTTTAGGGAGCGTTTATAGTTTGCCATTGAGCGCAAATGAGGGTAGAGGCGTTCTACAGTTTCTATGTTATGCGCAAAAACATCGGGGTTTGCCTTGCAGACTGTTTTTATAGCATTGGTGTCACCCTTAAAATCTGGGACGAGAACTTCAACTTTGCACTCTGGCAGAGTTGTTTTTATGGCTGTAATTGTGTTTACAAAATGTTGTGCCCCGCCGTCGGGCAAATCGTCTCTTGTGACGGATGTTATTACGACAAAATTTAGGTTCAACTCTTTTAGGGTGTCTGCTATTTTTTGTGGTTCCTTTTCATCTAATGCATTTGGTTTATTGTTGTCTATTGCGCAGAAAGTACAGTTTCTTGTACAGGAATTACCAGCTATTAAAAAACTTGCAGTTTTGCGCTTGAAACATTCTCCAATGTTTGGACATAACGCGCTTTGGCATACTGTGTGCAAAGAATTCTTGCTAAGCAGGGCTTTTATATTTTGAAGTTCCGCAAGGTTTATTCGTTTTTTGGGAAGTTTAACAGGCATTTAAGTATTCCAAAAGTTCGCTGTATGTTTTTGAATTTATAACATTCCCTTTGGAAATCCACCCTCGTTGTGCCGTATAAACGCCATAGTTCATATTGGTTAGCTCATCAGCGTTATGTGAGTCGGAGCCAAGGGCAAGCGTTACCCCAACTTCTTTTGCGCGTTTTGCATGTGTGTCGCAAAGGTCCAAACGGTCGGGGTAGCAGTTTATTTCTAACATCTTTTTGTTTATAGATGCTTCATTAATAACTTTTTCAATATCTATCGCGTAGGGTTCGCGTTTATTGATTAAACGGCCTGTAGGATGGGCAATGCAGTGCACAAAAGGGTTTTTTATGGCTGAAATTATTCTATTAGTTATTTGTTCTGAGCTTTGTTTAAAACTTGTGTGAATTGCCGCAACTACAAAATCCAATTTTTTTAATACTTCATTGGGGTAGTCCAATGTACCGTTTGAGAGAATATCAACTTCGCTGCCGCAAAGAACTTTTATTTTTGAATTTCCGCGGTTAAATTCTTTTATCTCGTCAATTTTTCTTTCAAGCTTCTTTATGTCTAAGCCGTTTGCAACTTTTAGCGATATTGAGTGATCTGCAAGCACTATCCATTGATAACCCAGTTTTTGGGCCTTTTGTGCTATTTCCTCTATTGTACTTTCCCCATCGCTGTAAGTTGTATGCGCGTGTGTGTCGCCAAGAATATCGGTAAGCTTGAGTAGTTGTGGAAGTTTATTTTCTAATGCAGATTCTATTTCTCCGCGGTTTTCGCGCAATGGCGGCGGAATATAGTGCATTTTAAGCGCTTTATAAATATCTTTTTCGCTGGCACAAGGTAATGGCGTGTTTTTATCAGTGAGTTTATAGAGTCCATATTCATTTAGTGTAAGCCCGAGTTTGTTTGCTCTTTCGCGTAAAACAACATTGTGCTCTTTTGAACCTGTAAAATATTGAAGCGCGGTAGCGAAGGAAGTTTGTGGTACAACGCGCAAATCTACTTGTATGCCGCTTACGAGTTTTACTGATGTTTTTTTTGTGCCTTTAACAATTACACTTTGAACTTCCGGTAAATTTATAAATAGATTTATTATTTCTTCTTCAGAGCCGATTTTTACCGAACAAAGAATATCTATGTCGCCTATGGTTTCCTTGTATCTGCGTAAAGAGCCGGCGACGGATATTTCTAAAACTTTTGGATTTTGCTTAATTATTGACAGGAGGTTTTCGGCATTTTCAAGCGCATAGGAGAGTAATGTGCGTCCCGAGTATTTTTTGTGGTTTGCAATGCTTTGCAGTATGTTTTGCTGGCTCTTTTGTCCAAAGCCATCAAGCGTACTTATTTTATTTTGCTCAGCAGCGCTTTTAAGCTGTTCTAATGTGGTTATACCCAGACCATCTTTCAGCAAAATTGCTCTTTTTGGGCCTACGCCCTCTAATGCCATTATCTCTAAAATACTGTCAGGGAAGCGGGTTTTTAATTCGTCGTAGAACTCAATTTTGCCGCTTGAAAGGTATTCGGTTATTTTTTCTGCTATGCTTTTGCCAATTCCGGGAAGTTCTAAAAGCCTGCCATTTGCCGCAAGTTCTTGCACACTAAGCGTTAAAGTGTCTAACAATTGTGCTGCGTGCTCGTACGCACGAATTTTAAAAATACTTTCGCCATCAAGCGCTAAAAGCTCAGATATTCCTAAAAATATTTTTGCTAATTCTTTATTCGTAGACATTGTTAGTTTTTCGTGTGCTTAATTGCGTTATTTTGAGGCGTTTTAAGAAAGCTTTGTTATTAGTGTCTAAAGTGCCTTGTGCCTGTTAGTACCATTGCTATGCCATGTTTGTTTGCTGCTTCAATAGAGTCGGCATCTTTTATAGAGCCGCCTGGGTGTATAATTGCTTTAACCCCAATTTTTGCCGCCATTTCTACTACATCAGGAAACGGGAAAAAAGCATCTGATGCCATTACAAGCGGAAAAGCATTTTCGTTAAGTTCGCATTTAACGGCTTTCATTTTTGCGGCTGCGATGTTTAGCGAATCAATTCTGCTCATCTGTCCGGCCCCAATGCCGAGAGTTCTTTTTCCACGGCTCAGCACAATGGTGTTTGATTTGACATTTTTGCATACCAGCCAGGCAAACTTTAGAGCCTCTAATTCATTTACATTTGGTTGGCGGGTTGTTACGCACTTAAGCTCGTTGCTTACAAGTATATCCATATCTTGAACGAGCATCCCACCTGAAATTTGCCTGAACTCAAGGGCGGTTGTCTTTTTATCGGGTAATGGCAGTGTTAAAATTCTTAGATTTTTCTTTTTGGCAAAAATTTCTATTGCTTTGTCTGAGAAAACCGGAGCAATAATACACTCGGTAAATATTTTTGATGTTTCAATTGCTGTTTGTTGGTCTACAGGAACATTAAAGGCAAGTATTCCGCCGAAGGCACTTGTTTTGTCACATTCATAAGCCGCAAGGTAGGCGTTATATGCATTTTTTGCACTTGCACAGCCGCATGGGTTATTATGCTTTATAATTGCGCAGGTTGGCTTGCTAAATTCGTTTGTTAGCTTCCATGCTGAGTCTATATCCAGATAATTATTATATGAAAGTTCTTTGCCTTGCAGTTGTATCGCACTTGCTACCGCTTTTGATGTGTCAGCGCATGCAAGTTTGTACAGCGAGGCGCTTTGATGTGGGTTTTCACCATAGCGCAGGCCGGAAATAAGCTTAAGCGGTATTGTGGTTTTTTCAGTAAATTTTTCATTGGTAAAGTAGTTTGAGATAAGTGAGTCATAATATGCGGTGTGACGAAATGCTTTTGCGGCAAGTTTTGCTTTGAACGCTGTTTCAATGTTACCACTTTTAATAACTTCAAGTACTTGGGCAAAGTCGGCATTTTCACAAACTACTATCACATCATTAAAGTTTTTTGCCGCCGCTCTAAGTAATGCTACGCCGCCAATATCTATGTTTTCAATAATTTCCGATGTAATTTCTTTTGAGTTTTCCTTATAATACTTTGCGCAGGTGTCTTCAAACGGATATAAATTTACAACAACAATGTCTATACCTTCTATGCCGTGTTTTTTCAATTCTTGAAGGTGTTTTGCATCGGAGCGTTTTGCAAGTATGCCGCCATGAATTTTGGGGTTTAATGTTTTAACACGCCCATCAAGTATTTCAGGAAAACTGGTTACTTCTGAAATTTCTACACAATCTACGCCGCCATTTTTAAGCGTTTTTGCTGTGCCGCCGCTGGAAATTATTTTTACCCCCATTTCCAAAAGATTTTTTGCAAATTCTAAAACACCAGTTTTGTCGTAAACACTAATAAGTGCTTGTTTGATCTGCATAATTTTCATCTCCAGTAATGCCCAGTTCTTTTAGGGCTTTTATAATTAAATCTTCGGTAAAACCTTTTCTTAAAAAAAATGCAAGAAATTTGGCAAAATCATATTTCGTTGTTTCAAAGTTGAAATTAAATTTCTTTTTTATAAGTGTTTTTATTTGTTTAATTTGCTGGTCATCATTTAAGATAGTATTTTCTTTTGCGTTTTTAATTGTTTCGGTGTCTATTCCTTTTTGGCTAAGATAATTATCAATAAATTCTGGGCCTTTCCCTTTTTCCAACAAGAGTGCATAGGCCTCTTTTGCGTATTGGCTATCGTTTAAAAGCCCTAGTTCTTTTAAGCGACTTTTAATTTTTGTAAGTTCCCTTTCATTGATATTCGCATTGCTTAATTTTTGTGTTAGTTCATGCTCGCTTACTTGTTTTTTTGAAACAGTTTTAATGGCTAAGAGTTTGGCTAAACTTATGTTTGTTTCTTTTTCAATTATTTTCAGCTCACTATCTGATATTTGCTTGCCTTTGTTTAAATTAAGCAAGGAAATAACATCTAAAGTTGTTTTAATTTTTTTTTTGCTATTGTTAATTTCAATTTTAAAATATGGTTTTTTAAATTTAAGAATGCGTGTTATTTGCATAGTTGATAATCTCTTGTGCCAAGCCCGATTTTTTCGGCATATTCAAGCTGGACATTCGCATCAATTGCCGGGTGTATGCTTTTGCAAAAATCACCGCCGTATATTTCATTTGCCATATCAACGCTTGCCTGGTCTAATGCAACAGGGTCATTGCTTGCAAGTACCCCAATATCTCTCAGTAATGGAGACCCATCGCTTTTAAAGCAGTCGCAGTGTTTTGTTATGAAATTTAAAAAATTAAAACAAAAATAATTTTTATTTTTTAAGGTCCCGCTTGCGTATTCAACAAACTTTTCTTGTGTGGCTGATGCGTGCTCATCCCAAGGTATTCTAAAAACTTTTCTTGAGCAAGTAAGTATGCACTCACCACAGCCGACACATTTGTTCTCATTAAGTAATATCATGTCATCTTTAATGCTAAGCGCCCCAGCCGAACACCACTTAATGCATGCACCACATTTTATGCAGGCAGAGCCATTTATTTTAGGTTTTAATTTATCGTGCATTGCGTATTTGCCAGCTCTTGTAGCACAACCCATGCCGGCATTTTTTAAAGCCCCGCCAAAGCCCGAGACCTCGTGGCCTTTAAAGTGAGACATAAGTAAAATAAAATCACTGTAATATATTGTGTTCGCAATACTTACAGATTTAAAGTGGTTTAGATTAACTTCAACATCAACACCCGAGTTTCCCCTAAGGCCATCTGCGATAATTATCGGGCAAGAGCATTTTTCAATTGTAAAGCCATGTTTTGCCGCAACAATTAGGTGGTGATATGCATCGGCGCGTTCACCAACATAAATTGTGTTTGCGTCGCTGAGAAACGGGAAGGCATCTTTTGCTTTTATTTTTTTTGCTATGGCCCTTGCAAACTCAGGTTTTATGAATCCTTTATTACCCTCTTCACCAAAATGAATTTTAATGGCAGCATAATCATGGTTTTTAAGTTGTGAAAACGCATTTATAGACTCGCTCCAATCTGAAAAATCACTAATATTTTTCCAGTCTAAAAAATAAACATTGCTTTTCATAGTAGTTTTTCAAACTCACTTTCTGAAATTATTTTAACGCCTAACTTTTGAGCTTTATTAAATTTTGAACCTGGGTTTACACCGTAAACAAGGTATGATGTTTTTGCACTAATTGATGAGGATACTTTACCACCCCTTTTTAGCACAACTTCCTCTGCTTGTGTTCTTGAGTATTTTAAAAGCTCTCCTGTGAAAACAAAGCTTTTTTTGAACATTTCAGATTTTATAATCTCATTATCTGGTTCGGCCATATTTAAAGAGCAATTTTTTAATTGTGTAATTAATTTTTTAACACTTTTTTGCGCAAAGTACTCCGCAATTGTTTGCGCCATAACAGGGCCAACTTCATCTATTTGGGTTAACTCGTCTATAGAGGCATTCATCAATTTGTCCATTGTTTTAAAGTGTTCTGCAAGAACTTTTGCCGCTTTTTGCCCTACATGCCTTATGCCAAGTGCAAAGAGCAAACAGCTTAAAGGTCTTGTTTTGGTTTGTTCTATTGCTTTTAAAAGATTTAGAGATTTCTTGTCTTTAAACAACTCAAGTGTTAAGAGGGATTCTTTAGTTAATTTATAAATATCTGAAAAATTGCCTATTACTTTTTTTTCAACCATTTGATGTACAGCGGCCTCTCCAAGCCCGTCTATATCCATAGCATCGCGCGATGCAAAGTGAGTAAGCCCTCTTTCAAGCGTTTGTGGGCATGATGGGTTTTGGCATCGATATGCAACATCATTTTCTTTTGATTTTGAAACTTCACTATTGCAAACAGGGCAATTTTTGGGAATTGCAAAATCTTTTTCAGTGCCGTTTCTTTGTTCTATTATAACTTGCAGTATTTTGGGTATTACATCGCCGGCTCGTTCAATAATTACGGTATCTCCAATTTTTGCGCCAAGGCGCGCAATTTCGTCAAAGTTATGCAGTGTTGCGTGTGAGACAATAACACCTGAAAGTTCAACTGCTTTGAGGTCGGCCACCGGCGTTAGTATGCCGGTTCTGCCAACTTGCACGCGGATATTTGTTATTTTTGTTGTAGCTCGCCTTGCAGGAAATTTAAAGGCAATTGCCCAACGAGGGCTTCTTGCGGTTTGTCCGAGTTTTTTTTGCTGCAATATTGAGTTAATTTTAATGACTATGCCGTCAATTTCGTATGGCAATTTATCACGCAGTGCTTCAATGTGTTTATAGTGGGCAATTACTTCTTCCATGTTATTGCATACTATTGCGTGATCGCTGTATTTAAGGCCACATTCTTTGCAGTATTGTAAAAAATCCCAGTGGGTTTTTAGATTCAGTTCCGGTTCTGTTTTCCCGTAGGAGTGGGCAAAAAACTTTAATGGGCGTTTAGATGTAATTTGAGGGTCTTTTTGCCGCAAAGAGCCGGCGGCGGCATTGCGTGGGTTTGCAAATGGCTCATTATCATCATCAATCATTTGATTGTTTAAATTATTGAAGTTACCTTTGCTTATGTACACTTCGCCCCGCACTTCAAAAATATTTGGAGTATTTTCTGCCAGAATTCTTAGCGGCAAACATCGTATGGTTTTTGCGTTTAAAGTTATATCTTCGCCAGTTTGTCCATCGCCTCTTGTGGCACCAATAGTTAGAACTTTATTTACATAGGTAAGCGCAAGGCCGACTCCGTCTATTTTTAGCTCAACAACTAATTCAAAGCTTTCATTTAACCCTTTTATTACGCGGTTTTCCCACTCGCGTAATTCATTTTCATTGTAAACATTTTCAAGCGAAAGCATTGGCATGGAGTGTTTGATTTGTTTAAAACTTTCTGAGGGTGTTGCGGATATGCGCTGTGTTGGTGAGTCGGGTGTTATGAGGTTTGGGTAGTGCGCTTCAATGTTTTCTAAGCGCTTAAAAAGCATATCATAGTCGTAATCTGATATCTCAGGATTATCTAATGTATAGTAAAGATAGTCATGCCTGCGAATTTCTTGGCGAATAGCATTGGCTTCCTGGTAGGTTTTGGAGTCATTTAACTTCATTTTTTACTTGTGAGTGTTTTTGGTCTTGTGATTTTAAGTTTATCCAAAATGCCGTTAACAAACTTGCTTGAGTCGGCTGTTGAAAAGGTTTTTGCTATTTCAACTGCTTCATTGATGATAACATTTATTGGTGTTTCAACGGTTGTAGTAATTTCAAATGTCGCAAGGCGTAGAATGTTGCGGTCTATAGTTGCCATTCTACTCATTTCCCAGTTTTCCGCGGCAGAGCTTATGAGTTGGTCAATGTACTCTTTTTTTTCTGAAGTTCCCTCAAAGAGATCTCTGCCGAAGTGGTCTAACTCACACCCCGCTTTGTTACTTATTATCGTTATTGCCTCTTTGGGGCCAAACGAACAGGTATCGCATAAGTAAAGAAGTTGTAAAGCCGTTTCTCTGGAATTTCTTCGTGAGCCCATAATTAAAAGATCCTGTAATCAAAATTAAGCCGTAGAAGTTATTATTTTGGTTTTTGTTTAAAAAAACTTATTTAACTTTAAAGTTCCTGGCTATTGATTTAGCAATTGTTGAGCCGGATTTGTCGCATAAACGTGCAGTAATTGTGTGCTGGCCAGTGCTTAAGTTAAATAGGTCAAACCACCAGTAACCGGCACTCTTTCTTGTTGGCAGCCATTTTCCATTATTTAACGAAACTTCGACATAACCATGGCTTGAAGAACCAATTCTGAGGGTATAATGGTTTGCGCAAATTGATTCTGACTCAATAGGAAAATCAATTACAACATATGCCCCACTAATACCTTTTGGCTCAACAACTAATTTTTTTTCTGCCAAAGTTTTGCGACTACTGAGTTCTGTTGCTGTGGTCTTTTTTGCAGGTACTTTTTTTGTGGCCATTTTACTTTCCTCCATTAGTAAACCCAGATTTTGCAATAAGATGCTAGATTTGGGTTAAATATTTGTTTCATATACTCTATATTTTTTGTAAAGCTTTCCACCCATCATTTCAGCGGCTCGCTTTGTTATAACATTGTCTTCAAGTATCCATGAGAACTCACACTTTTGAAAACCGAGCAAACGAGCATTTTTTAATGCTTCCAGGTACATTATTGCTTCTATTCCCCTTTGCCTGAACTCCTTTTTAATTCCCATTATCATCAAACGCAGATCTTAAGTTTGTTTTTGTAGTATAAAAACTTAATGAAACCAAATGGAAACATTTTGCCATTCATTTTATGCAACACAAAGTTGTAGTCGGGTACTGCAATAAGCATTCCTATGGGTTTGTTGTTAATTTCTGCAATCAATGTGGTGTCTGGCAAAAAAAGCGGTTTCATACGCCCAGCTATTGTTTGAAACTCTTTTGTTGTCCATGGTACAAAGCCCCAGTTTTTTTCCCAGGCAGAGTTGTAAATTTCTATTGCTTTATCTATTTCAGCTTTGAAATTTTTAGGGTTAAGTTTTTTTACAGTTATGTCCGGGGTTTTTTTATTTGCAATTTCAACAACTCTTTCTAAACGCTCAACAGGCGCATCATTTACATCCATTTCAAAGGCAAATAGATCTTTCGCTTTGCTAAGCCCACAATTTTCCATTAGTGTATGGTAATAAGATGGGTTGTATGGCATCATTATGCGCGGCATCGAGCCATAACCTTCAAACAAAAAACCACATTCATCATTGGTTGATGGGTTTGTCGGACCGAGCATTTTTGTCATGCTGTTTTTGCTAAGCCACTCTTTTGAACAGTCAATAAGTGCTTTGGCAACGGATTGATCATTAATACACTCAAAGAATCCAAAAAAACCTGTGTTTTGACTTTGAAACGAAACAAAATTGCTGTCAATTATAGCGGCAACCCTGCCAACGACCTTATTTTTTTCATCATAAGCAAGAAATAGGGTTTTTTTTGAATGCTCCCAAAAAGGGCTTTTTTCAAGTGTGAATTCAAGGTCTTCAGATAGCATTGGTACCCAAAATTTGTCTTCTTTATAGATTTCTTTTTGAAAATCTAAGAAAGTTTTAAAGTCCTGTTTTGTTTGAACCTGCTTAATAATTGTTTTCATAATTTTGTTTTAAAGTAGCTGATAGTTTCTCTAAGCCCATCTTTTAGGCCAACTTTTGGCTTCCATTTTAGTATTTTTTTTGCTTTGCTTATATCCGGGCGGCGCACTTTTGGATCGTCAACAGGTAATGGTTTATAAAGAATTTTTGATTTGCTGTTTGTAAGTTTTATAATTGTTTTTGCAAGTTCATTTAGAGTTATTTCAGATGGATTTCCAATGTTTACTGGTTGGTTGTGGTTAGATAATAAAAGCTTGTAAATACCATCTACCAAATCTGATATATAACCAAAAGAACGGGTTTGAGTGCCTTTACCAAATACAGTTAAGGGTTTATTTCTTAATGCTTGGTTAATGAACTCAGGCACAGCTCTGCCGTCCCGGGCGCGCATTCTTGGTCCATAGGTGTTAAATATTCTTAAAATTCTAACAGGCATTTTATGATACGTGTGATATGCCATGGTCATTGCCTCTGCAAAGCGCTTTGCTTCATCATATACACTGCGAGGGCCTACAGGGTTAACATTACCCCAGTAACTTTCATTTTGCGGGTTTACAAGCGGATCGCCATAAACTTCACTGGTTGAGGCAATCATAAAAATTGCTTTTTTATCTTTTGCCAAGCCAAGAGCCTTGTGTGTGCCAAGAGCACCAACTTTTAGGGTCGGAATCGGATGTGTCAGATAATCTATTGGGCTTGCAGGTGAGGCAAAATGAAGTATAGCATCAATCTTGCCTGGAACACTCAGGTAATTGGTGACATCATACTTTAAAAAATTGAATTTATCGTTTCCAAAAAGATGCTCAATGTTTTCTAAACTTCCGGTTATTAGGTTGTCTATCGCGGTTACAGAGTGACCATTAGCGATAAAATAATCACATAAATGTGAGCCAATAAAGCCGGCCCCGCCGGTAATAACAATTTTCATATTATGGTCTCCCAATGCTCTTGTAAGTGAATCCCAATTTTTTCATTATAGCAGGTTCATATATATTTCTGCCGTCAATAATTATAGGGTGTTTGAGTAATTTTTTTATTTTATTCAGATCTAGTTCACTAAACTCCTGCCACTCGGTAACAATTAGCAAACAATCTGCACCTTTAGCTGTTTCGTAGGCATTTTTACAAAACTTTACTCCATTTAATAATTCTTTTGCCTTGGGTATTGCCGCCGGGTCAAATGCCTGTATTTTTGCACCATGCGTTTTGAGCATATTTATAATGTCTATTGATGGGGCAAAACGCATATCATCGGTATTTGGTTTAAAAGCAAGCCCTAATACGCCTATTGTTTTACCTTTAATCATCCAAAGTACTTCTTCCACTTTTTTTACAATTAGTTCTTTTTGTTTCTCGTTTATTTCTTTTACTTCTTTTAGCAGTTTAAATTCAACCCCAACTTTTTTAGAGATCCACAAAAAAGCTTCAATGTCTTTTGGAAAACAAAAACCACCAAAGCCAATGCCTGCATTTAAAAATGTTTTTCCGATTCTTCTGTCTAATCCCATACCTTGGGCTACTTTTGAAACATCGGCCCCAACCTTGTCACAGATGTTTGCAATGGCATTTATAAAAGAAATTTTTGTTGCAAGGAATGAATTTGATGCATGTTTTATTATCTCCGCGCTTTTTATATCTGTTACTAATATATTTGCTTTAAGTGGTGAGTATATTTCCCGGAACAACTGCTCTGCTTTCTTAGATTTTACGCCAATTACAATTCTATCAGGGTTAAATGTGTCATAAACAGCCGAACCTTCGCGCAAAAACTCCGGGTTTGATGCAACATCAAAAGGAATATTCTTTTTTAGCAGGCATTTGATTGTATGCTCAACCCAGTCGCCTGTTTCTACAGGCACTGTTGATTTATCTACAATAAGCTTGTAACTTTTCATATTTAAAGCTATTTCTTTTGCAACTGACTCAACAAAAGAAAGGTCTGCTGATCCGTCGGGGTTTGGTGGTGTGCCAACAGCTATAAATATTATTTCAGATTTTTTTATGGCATCTTTTAACGATGTTGTAAATGACAATCTTTTTGTTTTTGAATTTTTTACTACAAGTTCTAAAAGACCTGGTTCATAAATTGGAATTTTATTTTTTTTAAGAAGTGCTATTTTGGGTTTATCTTTGTCAACGCAGGTTACTTTATGCCCAAGTTCGCTAAGACAAGCTCCGGTTACAAGCCCTACATAACCAGTGCCTACAACACATATATTTCTCATTTACTTCCTCTATTTTCAAGTACAAAATTTTCAATGGCATCTTGCCATGTTGATAGTTTATTAAAGCCCTCTAACTCCCATACAAGGTTATTTAACCCTGAGAAGTTTGGGCGCTTCGCCGGGAGTGAAAGCTCTTTTAAGGTAGTTTTTGTTATTTTATTTTCAGGCACTTTAAACAGCTTTGCCAAATATAGCGCAATTTCATAACGAGACGCAAAACCAGAATTAGATAAATGATAAGTGCCAAAAAGATCGGTTTTTATAAGGATGGATATAGCTTCTGAAAGTTCGCGCACGGATGTTGGACTGCTTATCATATCGGTTGCGGCCTTATAGGGCTTGCCATCTTTTATATTTGATAAAAATTGAGTTACAAAGTTTGCCTTGCCGTTGCCAAAAAGCCAAGAGGTGCGAACAATCCAAAATTTATTAAGTAGTTCTTTTACATAGTTTTCACCAGCAAGTTTTGATTTTGCGTAAATGTTGCATGGATTTGTTGTGTCAAATTCATTAAAGCCACTTGAAATTGTATTTTGGCTTGTGAAAACATAGTCAGTTGAGATATAAAGCAGTTTCGCGTCAAAGCGCT
>Ga0247841_10009423_pt1 | contig 13667 bp, 21 predicted proteins | sample LaCruzMarch2015__2_FD_192410 | JGI IMG/M metagenome (GOLD analysis project Ga0247841, IMG submission 192410) | Freshwater microbial communities from meromictic Lake La Cruz, Castile-La Mancha, Spain - LaCruzMarch2015_18m | ecosystem: Environmental > Aquatic > Freshwater > Lake | place: Spain...
TTTTAGCAGGCTTTTTTTATGCCTATTGCAAAGCCTAACAGTTAGTTCCAAGCGACCCGCTGCCGCGAGGCGCATTTTTGTATTTTCAATCATCGGTGCGCGGCAGCGGTCGCCTGAACAGCGCGTTGGGCTTTCACAATATGGGGAATAAGCGGATGAAGAGAATAAAAGCGGCAATGTTACTTGGGGCGTTAGCAATTAGCGGAGCAGTGTCGGCAGATTTGAACACAGGCTTAGTGGCGTATTGGAGTTTTAATGATTGTACCGCGAAGGATAATAGCGGGAATGGGCATGATGGAACAATTAACGGTAATCCTCAATGTGTAACGGGAAGAAAAGGAAAAGGGTTTTATTTTGATGGAATAGATGATTATATTTCAGTTCCTTTAGCTCAAGATTTGAAATTTAATCCTAATATACAGTCATTTTCTACAACGATCTGGGCTAAACCAGTCAAAATGAATTTTTTTGATCAACAGTTTGCATCTGTGCCATTCGGCTCCGACTTTATTGACACTTATACTTATCTTCTTACCAGTCAAGGTTTTGAAGCTAAACGCAATGCTTATACAGCGGAAGGGGGAAGTTACATTAGTAGCCCATTGTGGGATAAAGATAATTGGCATCTATTTTCTGGAGTATGGAAAGTTAATGGAAGTCAAATAACAGCCTATTTTTATATTGATGGTGTTTTATCAGCAACAAAAAATTTAGACGCTATACCCAATGGTAGCTATCCTTGGAATGGCTTGTTTATTGGAGCGACAGCACATCTTCACGGTGGACGTTCCGAGTTTTTTGGTGACGAAATTCGCATCTACAACCGCGCCCTAACCAATGCCGAAGTCACAGTCCTTTATCAACAAGGCGCAACGCCTACGGGGAATCCCATTTACAGCTACATTAAAGACATAGCAGTGAAAATCGGAGAAAACAAAATAGACGATGCAGTAAGCTTAATTCCAAACATGGTTGGCTTTTTGGCAAACCATGAATACTTTAAACACACCAAACTTTTTAAAAAAATCCCTAAAATTGGAACAGAATTACAAAAACAAATCCGTGATAAATTTAAGCTACGGCCAGTCGATGTCACTAAGATGGGAATAGATGCAGTTGTGGGCTATCTTATCGATTCTACAAGTGCAACAGTTACCAAAGTAACTGGAAACAGATGGTACGGCGGAGCGACATGGTTTTTAATGAAGCAACTGTATTCCATCGCTGATGCCGCTTACAGCAGTAATGGCAATTATCTTATACTGCCTGTGGCGTTTCTTGATACGCAGTCAAGCCTGTTAATCGACGTTTTAAAAGAAGACATCAAAGAATTTAACATCCTCAAAAATGATTTTAGTGGCGCGAAAGCCTCAGAGATTCGCGGGGAAATCATAAGGGCAAGGAGTTTTGATTTGCTCCAATTCTACCAAGAATACTTCAGGGCGGAGACCCAAGAAGAAAAAGCTATCATTTTAAATGACATAGCAACACGGCAAAAAGAGCGGTTAAGCGCCTATTTTTCCGGTGACAATATTTTCTTACCAAGTATCAGCAAAATTGCCAAACGGGTGTATGCGGACTGGTTGAAACACTTGCCAGGGAATTTGATTAAAGAAGAATTTGAAGACAGAGCCAGATTATATGCGCTGGTTTATAAGAGTGAATATGATACTGCCATCAGTGCCGCCACTTTTATTTTTGGAACGCCAATATTTTCAGTTGACCTTATCAGAGAGAAGGCGAAGACAGACGAAGGGGCAAATAACTATTTGATAGAGCATGGTTATTAGCTAAGCGTGTTTGTTGTGGCGATAGTGGTGTAGGTTGAGTTGCGTTTCTGATTGTTATACTGTTTTTATGAGGATTGACTATGCCAATAATTTCCAGATTTTTTGGGATCATCATTAGGATGTTTTACGATGACCATAACCCGCCGCACTTTCATGCGGAATATCAAGGTGAAAATGCCTTATTTGATTTTAATGGCAATATTATCAAAGGCTCATTAAACTCAAGAACAGCAACTAAATTGGTACGCGAATGGATTGATTTGCATATTGAAGAACTTGAAAAAGATTGGCTATTAGCGCGAGAAGGCAAAGATATTGCTAAAATAAAACCATTAAATTAAACGGTTATCTTATGTGGAACATGAATAAAGTTATTGAGATTACCTATCAAGGTAGTTATATTTTCAATGTTGTGTTTGATGACGGTACTTGTGGCAATATTGATTTTTCAGAATACATTAGTAAATGGAGTGTTTTTGAACCGTTGCGGGATTTGAATTTATTTAAAGCTGCAATTATTGATGGTGGCACAATTGCTTGGGAGAATGGCGCAGACATCGCTCCCGAATCGCTTTATGAAAAATTAAATGCGTAAATAGAAAAAACATAAAAGCAATTATTTTGTTAATTGTGGTTATCGTTTGCGCTAATTTCGTTTGTTGTTATGTCAGGCTTTTTCTGGGTGTTGGGTTTGGGTTCTAGGCATTTGTTAGCCCAACAAGTCAGTCAAAGGGACGCGCCGCCCGTTGGCGGTTTTAGAGTTTTGGTTTTTATCAAGGTTTGGCGGCTTCGTTTCGCTTTCGTTGGCGGCACGCCCCTTACCGTAACGTTGGGCTTTCACAATATGGGGAATAAGCGGATGAAGCGAATAAAAGCGGCAATGTTACTTGGGGCGTTAGTAATTAGCGGAGTAGTGTCGGCAGATTTGAACACAGGCTTAGTGGCGTATTGGAGTTTTAATGATTGCACCGCGAAGGATAATAACGGAAGCAATATTATTGGAACGTTAAATAACGTTACTTGTGTGGATGGTATCAAAAGTAAGGCATTTAGTTTTAATGGTTCAAATAGTTCGATAACAACTATTTTACCTACTGTTAAAAAAACATATTCAGTTTCTATGTTTACTAAATTCAATAAAAATAACTACAATCAATTATTCTATTTAGGTAGAAATACCAGTTATCCCGATAGATTAGGATTTTTGATGACTTATTATCCAGCAGGAGGTAATTCATGGCATTGGGGTTCTATGGATATGGCAGGAACTTTATGGAACAATCCATCACATTGGGGAGACCGTGCGGGGTTAGTTGAAGACCCAAAAGGATTATTAAGTGACAATTGGTATCACATAGTTTTCGTACTAAATGATACAGACATTTCGCTTTATGTTGATGGAGTTTTATTGAAAGTTGTTAAATCATCTTATCATTCTTCTATTGAAAACTATCCCAATCTTCTTTTTATGTTAGGAATGGAAGTTGAAGGTCATCCTATGAATGGCTTGATAGACGAAACTCGCATCTACAACCGCGCCCTAACCAATGCCGAAGTCACAGCCCTTTATCATCAAGGCGTAAAACCCACTAAAAACGGAGTTTCTAGCAATACCGACCAATGTATAAATAATGTCAATTGGTGTGTTCACCCAACATTTACAGTATTTGGAGTGACAAAAGATAGTGATATTCCTATCAACTTAATTAATACCAGCTACATTGTGGACGGGTTCAATAGAAATATTAGTAGTGGCAAAGTAAATATCACAGCCAATTTGTATAATCGCGGTTATGCCGATGCTATGCTTGATATTTACGACAAACAAGGAAATTGGACGGGCTTTATTCGTCTTGACGGTAATCGTCCCGAAACCAGTGTAGTGGGTGATATATGGGATAAATGGACAACTACTTATGATAGTTATAACGATGAGTATTCGACATTTGACCCTAGAGATGCGGGAAGTAGTAAAAAATTAAATGTGGCTTTTCTAATACCACAAGGCGGATATGCTAGATTGTCAAAAAATAGCACAACCGCGATAGCCAATACTTTAATCAACTCGACCTTAGATATTATTGGAGCAGGGGATTATTTTCCAAAAGAGGGTGGTGTTAGAAAAAAGATAATTAAATTATTTGATGAAGAAATTGCTAAAAGTAGCATTAATTTACTCATTGGACAATTAACAAATGCCATAGATAGAAATAACGATACCGATGCACGTTATATTTTTACTGAATTGACTAAAGAATCGTTATCTGTTGCTTTTAGAGTATTTGTTACTGAAGGTGATGCTAGAACTAGGTTAATTCAAATTATGGGCGGAAATGAAAAACGCTATACAAAACTATTTGGCAAAAAAGTAGCTCAGTTTATTAGTAAAGCAGGTGGTCTAGTAAGTATCGCCGAAGGAGTAGCTACAAGTTTGGGATTAGCAGGTCAATGGATTGATATAGCAAAAGCTAATAATGATAAAGCAGTTTATTTTAAATAAACGATACAACCTGCGTCTACAAGCTGTTTGGTATTTTCTAGTTTTATGTAAGGCGTAGGTTAGCTTTTTGTGTTGGACTTTTTTAATTATTGGCTAGACATATTAGAAAAATGAAATTTGAATGGGATATAGAAAAGGCGTGTCGAAATAAGGAAAAACACAATATAGATTTTGATGAAGCGAAAACAGTGTTTAATGATAACCTAGCTTATATATTTGATGATAATTGGAATTCTGTTGGTGAAAACAGAGAATTAATCATCGGACTATCTAACAAAAAAAGATTGTTAATCGTTTCATTTACAGAAAGAAATAACGGTGTTATCCGAATAATAAGTGCAAGATTAACAACAAACAAAGAACGTAAAGATTATGAGCAACAAAGAAGATATTGAGCAAGATGATATGTTACCTGAATATAATTTTGATTATTCAAAGGCGAAACGAAATAGGTTTGCAAATAATCAAGTTTTGGTTACAGTAACATTAGATGCAGACGTTGCAAAGGTTTTCACTAATTCAGAATCGGTAAATAAAGCATTAAGAGCTATTTTATCCGCGATCCCAAATCAACAAATTAGTGAGAATATTTAATACTACAAATCTAAATTTCATTATTTACAATATAAGCCCAACAAGGCGTTTAAAGCGAGCGGCTCTGATACGAGCGTGTTATCTATAAGCGCTCGTGCCGCCGCCTTAACTTGGTGTTGGGCATCACATCACAAACTCCAACACTTTACATTGGAATAACAACATGCATCCCACAGCTATGAACAACGGTAAGAGTTTTTTTGATACATATTCAGAAGCTTTTGAATCAACATTCATCATCAGGGTTCTTGAAATCGGTTCGCAAGATGTAAATGGCAGCTTGCGCCAAGTATGCCCAAAAGATTTTGAATATATTGGGGTCGATTTTCAAGAGGCAAAAGGGGTAGACATAGTTTTAGAAGATCCATACTTACTTCCGTTCGATAATGAATCTATTGACATAGTACTATCAAGTTCGTGCTTTGAACACTCGGAAATGTTTTGGTTAGTCTTCTTAGAGATTTTAAGAGTCTTAAAACCCAAAGGACTCTTTTATCTAAATGCGCCTTCAGCGGGTTCTTTTCATAGGTATCCGGTTGACTGCTGGCGATTTTATCCAGATAGCGGAAAAGCATTAATTACTTGGGCTAAGAGAAACGGAGTAAATGCTCAACTTCTCGAAAGCTACACTCAAAGAGGTGGTGACATTTGGCAGGATTTTGTCGGTGTATTTCTAAAAGATGCCGTTCATGCAAGCGCATTCCAACGTAGGATTCTTAACACAAAAAATGATTATGAGAATGGGCGAATTTATGGAAATCATGAGTTATTGAACATAAGCGAATTTTGTCAGAATGACAAAAAATTATTAGCCATAAGTCAAATAGTTAGCGGACAATTAATAGTCAACTAACTACCGCATTGCGTGTGATCAGACCATTGCCCTATGTTTTGTGGACAGATGCGTAGGCTGGGTTGCTGTCTTTTTGGCAACTCAACATTCAACCAACCGGAGCCTAACTGTGGCTTGCACCTGACCCCGCTACATGGGGCAGGAGAATTAGGTTATTGGGCGGCTAGATGCTCTCGGCACCTCTGACTCATGAAAAGCGCACTGACAGCCGAAATTCGGCGCCTAGATGGCGACCCGACTGATGAGGTATGGCGGTGGTTTCTACGCCACGGACCGCACGGCAACTCATTCACTTGGAGTCAGACTCGTGGTGAGCCACCTGGCTATATTGGTGTTGAGCACCTCCAAGAAATTGTCGCTGAACGAATGCAGGTTGATCCATCATTTCTTGCCCGGGCCAAGCATGTTGCAGAACTGGCGCTGTTATCTACTGATCAGAACTTCCTGTGTCGTGCCATTCAAGTTGCATCAGTGGTCGGCTCGGAGACAGAACTGAAACGCCTTGCGCTCTTCACGTCCCATGAAGACTCTGTAGTTGCGGCACACGCAAGGGCTGGTGTGTTCTACCTCAAGAGGCGACTTCGCAAAGGAACGGCTACATGAAACTGAACCAGCGCGTAGGTTGGGTTGCCGTTTTAGCAACCCAACATTCAATCAACCGAGCTTAACGGGCTGCTGCACCGGAGACCGCGCCATAACCAGTGTTGGCATTTGAACGCTCATCAGATTGGCGCGGCCCCGGTGAGCAAATTCGTTAGGCTATATAAAATATGATTAAAACAATAAACGAACTTCATAATTTACTTCGGGGAACATTCCTTGAGCTAAATGATATTGTTGAAATGACAGTATTGGATACCAGCGAGACTGTGTTTGCAATTGATGTCAAAAATTTTAATTCCTTTGAAGCATGGAGCCTTCTGCGCGATCTTGCCGATCAAATTGGTAGATGGCCGGTTCTTACCGCACTTTGGGCTGATCCTTCCAAATCATTTGATGAACAACTAAAAAATGCAAATTTGTTTAGTCGGTTCTATTTCAAAGATGAATGCCGAGATAATCGCCGAGGCGATAACCCAGATGCAATAATTGAAGCGTCAGATGGTATTGATGTAGCACAGTATTTTGCTAGTCTCCCACTAGATGATAGTCTCAGTATAGAAGATGCAGTTGAAATAGCATTGGAAGGAACGCAAGGGGAGTTTGGAAAAGTTCCGTTGATAGAGGATCGTTTAGCTTTTCTGCGCAATGAGTCTCTATCCACACATGATGATATTGAGCAATGGTTCTTTGAGTGGGAAATCAAACACTGTGCGAATCCTTTGTCTCTTCCTGAATATGGACTTGCGCATATGAAATGGTTTGAGCCTGAGAGCGAAGCTCTTTTGTTGATGCCATCGTTGCGTGATTGGGAGATACCAGCTTATATCAATTGGTTTGCCGCAGGAGGGGGTAGATGCAATAGCCAATTCATCGTTGCATTGCTGGAGGAGTGGCATTCAAAGTATGGAGCAGAGCTTGTTGCTCATCATGGAACCATGCTCCACTTTGTTGTTGCGCGTCGTCCGTCAACTCCTAAAGAAGCGTTTCACTTGGCTTGGCAACAGAATATGGTCGCGCCGTGTACTATTATTTTGCCGGGAGTTTCTCTCCGAGATCATGCGCGAGCATTGCTACATACTAACAAGTGGTTTTTGCATGAACGCCCATGAACGCCTAACCCTGCGCTGCACCGGACTCCGCTTCGCTCCGCCAGTGAGCTTTTTCGTTAGGCGTAATTGGGTTATATTTTGCACTGAACATCTTCGAGGCTTAGATACAACTATGGAAAATCAAAAAATAGATTTGACTACTGGCAAAGACCTTGAGCTTTTGCTTGACTCAATATGGAAACTTCATAATCGTATACTTGATTATGACGTTCATTACAGCAATGTTCGGGTTTCGCTTATTACTGTACTTATTACGATAGCTGGTGTTTCTGGATATGAGCTTATTACGAATAACTTCCCGGCGTTGGCTATTATTCCTGGATTGTTTTTAGTGTGTCTTGTATTTCTTAGTAATTGGCTACTAAATGCAATGCTTACTTGCAAGAAGCAAGCTGAGAAGCTCGAAGAGCTTGCAACAAGAATCATGCTAACCAAAACCGCCACAAGTGACGACTTTGACTTGCTTAAATTCACACAAAAATTTCTTACAGAAATTAAACTATGGAATCCTAAAAGTTGTGGATTTTGGAAAGTCGATCTTGACGAGATTGGGAATATTCTATTCTTGATTATAGCTATAAGTTACCTTTTTATTTTTATTTTTGTGTGGTTAGCGCGGTAAAGCCAAGTAAATAGAGCAACGACTCTATCGTTGCCCAACATTCTCACTTAACATACTCGCCTAACCAACCCATTCCAGAATCAATGGGGGGGGGCAGTGTTGTTGATTTTGGAAAATAGGGAACAAACTATGGTTTTTATTTCTTTCCGTAACGTTATGAAATATCAAAGTGTTAGGAGCCAAAATAATGAAAAAGCCGATTATCTTCTTGTTTTTGATTGCTGTGTTTTTCCAAGCACCGCTCGTCACACTTGCTGGACAGAACATCGCTGGGCTTGGATTTGAGTATCCTCATAGTTCCTTCTCTGTCTTGAGGAAGAACACAGAAGAAGCACTTATTCCGGATTATGAAAAGAGCAGTTTGAAAGTGGAACAGGACGCTCTAAGACTTACGGGGAGGTTTCGTCTAATCACTGTCGATCATAACGATGGAACTGTATCACAACGTTACCAACTACAGCAGCAAGATGGTACAGTTACAGAGTTAAGCCTGCCCAATCCGAATGGTTACAATTATTATCAATTGTCTGGTCGGCAAGTCATCGTAACAGTAGATATGAATAAAGCCGCTGATCAATTTCAAAGTCAAGTAGTTAAAGTTAACAATATTGATCTCACTGACCAAGCGTTCTCACGAACAGGCAGCACAGATCAGGTTTTAGATGTTGCGTTTGTTGGTTGTAAATTTAGCGATATACCTGGCTTGGCGATTGTGAACGGACTTGCAGGAAATAACCAGTGGACATCAGATCGAATTCAAGCATGGGTGGATGATATTGAAGTAGGAATGAAAACTTACTTACACAATGAATTGTTCGCAGAAGCCGGTCTAAAGTGTGACGGCTTTGTCAGTAACTGGAAGGATATTGGCCCAAAGAGCTCATACAACGCCAATGGAGGGTTTAATCTTGGAGCAATGGAATCTGATTGTTTAGCTGTTCACCCTGACATAAATCCCACCAACTTTGATGTAGTGGTGATGTTCTTTAATGATGAATTAGGTGCAAATTATGGTGGTGGAGGTAGAGTATGGATGTCAAAATACTCCGATCCAAATATCATCCACCATGAGATTCAACATGCGGTCTCTCTTCCAGAATCTCGCCTGCGAAGTCTTCTTCATAGCAATATGGCTAACTTTAAACTCAAGCCAGTTTCGCTTGAATATGCTAATGCTTACTCAATAATGTATGGGAACGGCGAGTATCGTGGATTGGAGCTTAACTCTAAGTTCGGGGTTATTGCTTCACCACTAACGACTGCCAATCGATGGATGGCAAATATCTTACCAGAAGAGAGTGTATGTAATGTACCTGTGGGGAAGTCAATCTTCGATCTAAGGGCTTGGGGTGAAACAGGGTCAGCATGTTTAGTATTAACAATTGCCCAATTGGATGGCAAGATTATTACAGTTGAATTACAACCAACATTAAGCCAAACTCAGGCAATTAAACTAGACTTCTTGGAGGGAATCCCGCCAAGCTACTTGGTGGGAGTACGCTATCCAAAGCCGATTGATCCGAACGCCACTGATTGGGCAATCATCTTTGATCCGTCCACTCATGAAAAGGGTTGGGTCAAAGAAGAGATTCTATTCAATCAAGGTCAAACCTTACGCGTCGGGGATGCTGTGTTAAGTTTTGGGGCTAAGAATGTTCAAGTTCGTCGTCTTTCAGGTTCTCTCCAAGTTAATATTTCTCCCACTAAGGCAGTTGCTGCCGGTGCCAAATGGATGTTCCGAAGAGAAGACGGTACCTGGAGCCCATGGATGAATAGTGGTAAGACTGTGTCGAGAATCCTAGTAGGACCTAGACCTATTCAATTTAAGGCAATCCAAGGATGGACGAAGCCTCTGAATAGGCGCGTTATGATCCAGGAGAGAAAGACTACAACAGTAGGGGGAATTTATAAGAAGTGAGCTAAAACATCAATTAACAAGCCGAGATCATCATAGAATGCTAGAGGAAATATCAAACATTAGCGGCGTAGGTTGGGTTGCGTCTTTTTGCAACCCAACTTTTCAAGCTAATCAGGCATTTTTGTTTGGTGATTGTTTGGCTTTGACTGTGCTGCTTGGCCTAACAAGTCAGTCAAAGGGACGCACCGCCCGTTGGTGGTTTTGACGTTTTGGTTTTTATCAAGGTTCGGTGGCTTCGTTTCGCTTTCGTTAGCGGCGCGCCCCTTACCGTAACGTTAGGCGTTAGAAGGAGCAATTTATGCCATCCGATACAGAATTCCCGAAACCAGGAACGCTACTATGGGCAACGCGTAAAGTGTAATCGTACGGCGCAATAGCGATAGCGTATACGCCGTATGTTTACGCACCACCACGCCTAACTTCATATAAAACATCCTTATTCAAGGTACAGTTTTGTGTTAGGCTAGTCGATATTTTTTTCAAGATTAAATTTACCATAAAGGAGTAATGGTGATGGGATTAAAGTTTGAATGGGATATTGATAAGGCTGATTCAAATAAAACGAAACATGAGGTAACATTTGAAGAAGCGGGTACAGTCCTGTCAGATTCTTTGTCCGTTACCATCATAGACCCGTTGCATCCAGAACATGAGGAGCGACTGGTCACAATAGGTCAATCCGATAAACGAAGAACTCTTGTTGTGGTTCACGCTGAAAGAGACGATATTATCAGGTTAATTTCAGCACGTTTAGCAAACGCCCACGAACGAAAGAGGTACGAAGAAAATTATGAACAATCAAAATGATTCTGACATGCTAGACGAATACGATTTTTCTGATGGCGTAAGAGGAAAATACGCAAAGCGGTATAGCGAGGGAACTAACCTTGTCCGTTTAGATGATGATGTCGTAGCAATGTTCCCTACATCTCAAGAAGTAAATGCTATTTTGCGTTCTCTTGGAGATATTATCCGCCAACATGGGGTGCTGGGGCTAAGCGGTAAAGCGTAGGTGTTGAACCCTGAAAGCCTAACTCAACGCTCCACCGCGTACCCCGCATACAAACTACGTAGGGTGCATAAGCGTTAGCGTCATGCACCAAAATTTATTATGGTGTTTGATGGGAGATGAATTTCACGTAAGCTGGCATGGTTATGGCGGATGACGCTTCGCTTATCCGCCCTACGTTAGGCGTGGCTATCAGTTAAAATACAACTTAACAAAAAACATTTTGGCGTAATTTATGACTTCTATCCAAGCTATTGAACAAGCTGTTCAACAGTTGCCTGCACACGATTTAGCTGAGTTTCGCCTTTGGTTTGCTCAATTTGATGAGCTTGCTTGGGATTGTGTTTAGGATTTCAAAATCCCCGTTTTCAGCGGGGCGGGCGGGAGCTGAAAACCGTACACAGTCGGCGGAGATATTCCCGGTTGCCCGGTCTTGTATTCCTAGCACTCCCGCCCATAGAAAACCTATAGGCGTAAAAAAGCCGCATGATCTGACGGGTGCGGCTTTCCGCTGTATAGGTGTTTTCAGCACCTGACGGCAAATATAGCCCCGTTTTGCATAGCTGTCAAACTTTGCTAAACTAGCTCAAAACCATAGGAGCATAGCCATGACCACCATTACCTTCGACACACAAGAGCTTGTCAATGAACTTGAAAGCAGCGGCTTTACCCGGAAGCAATCAGAAACCGTAGTGTCCGTACTAAAAAAATCACAAAGTGAGCTGGCAACTAAACTAGATATTGCGCCACTTGCATCTAAAACAGACCTACTTGAACTCAAAGTAGATTTGGTTAAATGGGTTGGTGTCTTAATGTTGGCGCAGGTTGCCGTCATTGCCGCATTGGTTAAGTTGTTGTAAAAGCCTAACCCCACAATCAACAGGAACGCGGCCTCAATCTATGCGTCACCGTCATTCACCACGCCGCGTCCCGTTATTTCTGCGTTAGGTAGCTTACAAATACAAAAGGAGCATCGAGTGAACCTAGCAATATCCGTTGACACTACTCGTCTCACATTTCGTGAAGTACTGCTTGGTGTTGTCCAACCCGTAAGGTGGATTTGCGCTAGCAATCCACCCTTTCGGAGCATCGGTGTTGCATTGGGCATGGCGGTTTGCTATCGCGAAACCGTCCTACGGGTTCGCCCAATTTTTTATTTAACAGCAAAGAATTTGAAAATAGCCAATGCCTGAAATTAGCCGCTTTCTTGGAATAATCATACGCATGTATCTTCGTGAACACGCCCCACCGCATTTTCACGCAGAGTATGGCGAATACGAAATTACCGTGGATATTAAAACGGGTGTTGTTACAGGTAGGTTTCCAAGAAGAGCATTAAATGCGGTTCTTGATTGATATCTACTTCACCAAGAGGAATTAATGGCTAATTGGCAAGCCGCTATTGACAGAAAGCCTTTGTCTAACATTAAACCTTTGGAATAGAGTTATGTTTATTCATGTTACAAATGCAAGATATTGTGGTGAATACAAAGTTTGGTTGTCATTTAATGACGGTATAGAAGGTGAAATTGATTTAGCCTCAGAACTTTATGGTCAAGTATTTGAACCTTTAAAAGATAAAGAGTTTTTCAAGTCCTTTGAATTAGAAGGGCACACTTTATCTTGGAGTAACGGTGCAGATTTTGCACCTGAATTTTTATACGAACAAATTGTGCCTAATGCCTTAATTGAGTGTTTCTTGCTTTCTGGTCGAGTAAAAGCATATAACGACGCAGTAGCTCTTGATGTGGCTGCAAAAATCGGGGCTGCTTTTCCAAAAAACCAAACAACCATCAGCTAAAATGGTTGGTGCATTAAAAAAGTCTTTAACGGTTTTTTAGGCAGTAGTTTTATTACGTTTTATGAGGAAAAATCATGGAATTATCTGCTGTATTGACTCCCGCTATTGAGGGTGGCTATGTTGCTTTCAATCCCGAAACAGGCACCACAACCCAAGGTGAAAGCATTGAAGAGGCTCTTATAAACCTCCAAGAAGCCACTGAACTTTATTTGGAAGAGTTTCCGCTAGTCGTATCTGGACGCTCGTTGCTCACGACATTCCAAGTTGCCGCACATGCCTAGCTTACCTGTTGTTTCTGGAAATGAAGCTGTCCGTACCTTGCAACGCCTTGGTTTCACTGTCATTCGACAGCGCGGCAGTCACATCATTCTTAGTAAAGGCTCTCAAGGTTGTGTCGTGCCTAATCATCGTGAAATCAAAACTGGCACTTTGGCTGGTTTACTCAAACAGGGCGGCGTTTCAATTGATGACTTTATTAATGCACTTAGCTCGTAATTAATCATTAGGGTTATAGCTTAATAACTGGGGTCAAAAATAACTGGGGTCAAATAACTGGGGTCAGAGTAAACTTAAATGCCCAACAAGTCAGTCAAAGGGACGCGCCGCCCGTTAGCGGTGTTGAAACATTAAGTTAAATTCAAAGGTAAGTGGCTTCGTTTAGCTTAATTAGCAGCTCGCCCCTTACCGTAACGTTAGGCGTGGCTATCAGTTAAAATACAACTTAACAAAAAACATTTTGGAGTAATTTATGACTTCTATCCAAGCTATTGAACAAGCTGTTCAACAGTTGCCTGCACACGATTTAGCTGAGTTTCGCCTTTGGTTTGCTCAATTTGATGAGCTTGCTTGGGATTGTGTTTAGGATTTC
>Ga0247841_10009425_pt1 | contig 13664 bp, 23 predicted proteins | sample LaCruzMarch2015__2_FD_192410 | JGI IMG/M metagenome (GOLD analysis project Ga0247841, IMG submission 192410) | Freshwater microbial communities from meromictic Lake La Cruz, Castile-La Mancha, Spain - LaCruzMarch2015_18m | ecosystem: Environmental > Aquatic > Freshwater > Lake | place: Spain...
CGTATTGCTCTTGGTTGTAGGCCAAAATCGCGAAGGTCATGAGTGGTCTTTCCGCCGACATTTTAGATGTCCCCCCTCGCTCGTAGAGCCACAATAGACCTGAGTCCTGGAACGGACGTGATAAGACGAACGACTCTGTGGTCGGCTCCCAATCGCGCTGTTAATCCTCTGAGACAAAAAACAGCACTAAGCAAGGTTAGCGCCGCACCAGTCACTACCGCGTATTCAGTTGCCAGATAGCGTTGAGCCGTGAATCCCGCAACAACGATCGCAAGGCTGGTAAGCAGCAGACCAACTACGCGCGCATCCCAAGTGAAGTGAATCATCCGAAAAACGACAGGATACATGATCAGGCCGTGGATCAGGTAGGTGACCGACATCGCAGCAGCGAGGCCCTCCAAACCCGCCGCCTGGAGAAAGGCCACAGAAACGGCCAACCTAACCGCGTTGATCAACGTTTCGGTGGCTATCAACATGCCCTTCGCTCCTTTGGCCATCAGGATATATCCCATGGGCCAAGTAATCACTTGGCCAAAAACACCGAGGACCAACCACGGCAAAAGATCTGCGGCTGGAAGAAATTTGGAAGAGTAGAACAATTGGATAACCCAAGGCGCAAAAGAGAGCGTTCCGAGCAATCCGGGCAGTGCGAGCAGGATGCCGATTTCCGTTTGCTCATTGACCAAACGTTTCATTTTACTATGGTCCGAATGCACTGCTGTAAGTCGCGGGTAGAAATCGGTGCCCATCGCGCCAAGAATGAAGCCCGCAAAAAGACCGGATAGCATCCAAGCCGCCGAATACATGCCGTTTGCTTCAACTCCCAGTGAGCGAACGATGAAGAAGCCCAGAAGTGCGGTGACGCCGGCCCCTAAAACACCGGACCACATGAAACTCACTCCCAAGGCAATAAGCTGACGTGATCGCCGGGCGCTCTCCTTCCAAGTCTGGCTCACCGCCACAACAGGCAAGCGGCGAGCGAAATACCATGCGAAAAATAACTGCAGAAAAGCTGTGGCAACCAGAACCAGCACGATGCCTTTTTCACGCAAGAAGGTGTATACGAGGATGGCAAAAACTGTAGTTGCTACCACGGACGCAATCTTCACCCTGGCCAAGTCGCCGATGCGGCGAGTCCCTTGAAGAAGCGCCGTCTGCCCTCCGGAAATAGCCGTGAGGAAGATAGCAGCCCCAAGCAGGGCAAAATCGAGAGCACTGCCGCCAGAACCCTTAATCCATACACTGGCTGGCCATGCGAGCACCGACGCAAGAACCAAGCCGAAAAAACCAGTCACCCAGCATATGCGCCGCAAAGCCTTGACTGTTGCACCCACCTTTATGGGGTCCGCGGAGGCTGTCGACTCGGCCACTTCGCGTACGCCGCTGGATGCGACTCCCAAGCCGCTGATGGTCTGCATCAAGCTCGTGTAGCTCAAGTAAAGGCCGATCAGACCCACCCCCGAAGGCCCCAGCAGCAGAGCAACTACCTTAGTGCGGACCAAGCCGATCACATAGCTCAGACCCTCGGCTCCACCGACGATAGATGCAGCACGGAACGACTCGCCGTAGCTCGTTGCTTCACTAGGAACGTCGGAACCTGTTCCCACATTGGGGCGCACAGCACGAGACGTAGAATCTAAAACTGTTCGACTCATGCCTTTAAGGTCCGGATAACTTTCGCAGGAACGCCTGCCGCGACGACATTAGCCGGGATCGAACCTGCCACCACTGCGCCTGCAGCAATGACGGAATTATCGCCAATGACAGATCCTTTCAACACCATGACGCGGCTGCCTAGCCACACATTGTCCCCAAGAACAACCTCTGCTGCTTCGAACGACGAGGTGTGGCGTAAAACCGGATCAATAGGATGAGCATCGGTGTCGATGATGTAGACGTTGTCACCCAGCAGGCATTTGCGACCGATGCTGATTCTTTTTGCCGCGACAATAACAATATTGTTGCTCAGCTTGGTGCCTTCCCCAATGGAGATAGAACTGCCGACCCCTCTAGACTGAAGGAGAATCCCGCCACTGCCATAGCGGGGAGCGGGCCGGAAACCCAGCGTTACATCACTGCCAATACAAACCTTGCCAGTGCCATCACAACGCACGGGAACCTCCGCCCTTGCAGATGCGGACCACAACAAGGAACCGCCACGCAAGTAGGCAGCAAAGCGCGCGCTACTTTTGTAGGCAACGCTCCGCACGCCAAGGGTCCAAGCTTGGAGTCGATAAAAAATGGACCGTGCTAACCGCATCGTGGCCAAGAAGAGCAGGTCACCGTGGCTAACTATCCCCTTTGATGGATAACAGAGCAGACAGAGTTCAACTGCTCGACCTGAAGGTGAGGGCTTATGGGCAGACTTAGCACCTCATCCGCCATCCTCTCTGCGACGGGAAAGTCGCCGCGTTTAAAGCCGGAGTTAGCGTAAGCGCCACTCAGATGGGGGGGAATCGGGTAGTGGATAATGGTCTGAATCCCCTCGTCGCCCAAATACTTTTGAAAGGCATCCCGGCTAGCATGACGGATAACAAAAAGATGCCAGACGGGATCGGCCCACGGGGGAACCGTGGGGACAACGAGTTGAGGGTTTAGGGATGAGAGATGAGAGAGGTATTCTGAAGCAAGGGCTTTGCGGCGGGCGTTCCACTCGTCGAGACGCTTGAGCTTCACCCTCAGGAAAGCAGCTTGAAGTTCATCGAGACGCGAGTTGTAACCAATGACTTCGTTGTGATAGCGAACGCGGGACCCGTAGTTACGCAAGACGCGGATCCGGTCAGCAACTCCAGAGTTATTCGTGGTCACCGCACCAGCCTCACCGAACGCCCCCAAGTTTTTGCTGGGATAAAAACTGTGGCATTCGAAGTGCGCCAGTCCCCCTACTCGGCGCCCTTTGTAGCGGGCCCCTTGTGACTGCGCATTGTCCGTAGCGAAAATCAAACCGTGCCGGTCGGCCACGGCGCGGATCGCGTCGTAGTCGCACGGCTGCCCATAAAGATTTGTCGCCAGGATCACCTTGGTTCGCGGCGTCACAGCTTGCTCGATGAGTTCAGGGTTTAGATTGTAGGTCTTCTCATCCGGTTCGACGGGTACGACAGTTGCGCCGACCTGCGTGACCGCAAGCCATGTGGCAATGTAGGTATTCGACGCCACAATAACCTCATCGCTGGGCCCGCAATCGACAGCACGAAGAGCCAGATGAAGCGCTTCAAGACCATTACCCACTCCCACGCAATGCTTGGCTTCACAGTAGGCCGCGTATTCTTCCTCAAATGACGAAACCTCTTTGCCCAGCACATACCAGCCAGATTCCATGAACCTCTGGTAAGCATCATCCAGCTCCGCCTTCAGCTCCTTGTAGGCTGCCCGGAACTCCTGAAACGGAACTTTGCTCACGATCGGGCCCGATAAGCCTCCATGAAGTCTTCGAAGGTGCGGTAGTAAGCGTCTTCCGCGTAGGCTTCGGAAGCCAGCGCCAAGCAAACCGAACCAGAGGAGAAATTGTCCAACTCACGCCAGACCATGGGCGGGAGGTAGAGACCATAGTATGAACGGCACAAGTGAATCCGCTCGCGTTTTTCACCGTTGTCTACGACGACATCGAAGCTGCCGCTGATCGCCACAAGAAACTGGTGACAGGTCTTAAGAGCATGTCCTGCCCTGTCAGCGCCACCAGGAACATCATAAAGGTAGAAGACCCTCCTGAATTCAAACGGCAGGTGCCTCATCCCCTCCGCAAAGGTCAGATTGCCTCTGGGGTCATTGATCTTCGGCAAATTTACAACTTTCCATGCTTCGGTGGTTTTCATAGGAACTATTCTTAAAACGCTAGATTGTTGATGAAACTAAAATAATAACTCTCCGCATAATTTGCTATGATTTAGATCAAGCCTCGGAGAGGTCGAGTTCACCTAAAGATAAGAGGTCACAGGCGTTGGCGATGATGCGGCTACTGGCGGACAGTGAGGACTAGGAAGACCTCTGCACAGTGCTTGGCAAAGCCAGCTCCCAACCTATGGTAAGCCTCCAATATGCGATCGTCCATTACTGTCTCAATTTGTGCGTTGGAAAGGAATTTGAGGAACGTTCCTCCCTCGTGGATAATTGAATAGCCAGCGTCCTCCGCTTCAGCGCGAAGTCGTTCAAGGTCGTAAACTCGGTAGTGCCCCAGTTCACGATCCCGCTCGTTCATGGCATACTCGCTCTCCAAGAGACCCATGTGCACGGCGGCCAGACGATGGAACGATTGGGCATTGGGAACTCCTAAGATCAGCACACCCTCTGGAGCCATCCAACCCCGAATGCGGCGCAGTAACGCAACCGGCTTCTCGATGTGCTCCAAAACATGATTCATCATGACTGTGTCAAAGCTTACCGCAGGGGAGAAATCCTCGAAAAGCGCATGGACTTTTTCCAGATTTGCGAAATCTGGGATCTGCGCAAGCAATTCGCCGGAACCCTCAACGGCGGTTACCCTACCAAAGTCCTTGACCAGAAGCCGAGTCATGTATCCTGTGGCCGGGCCTAATTCAAGACACGTTCGACCACGGAAGTGAGGCCGGAGAAAGGGATACCCTAACTCGATGAGACGAACGTCCAAGGTGATATTATCAGATCGGTAGAAGCGAGAATAGTGGTCAGGGTGACTTTTCATCGTGTTTTGGTCTTTCGCGGCGACTGGGTGATCAGTTTAGCGGCAGCCTTTGCATCCTCAACCAGCCAGTCAGGTCCGTGGTCCGACAAAGCTTTCCGATTGCGGAAGCCGCAGGTGACGCCAATGGTTTGCACCAGCAGTTGCTTGCCTGCCAAAACATCTTCGCCTGTGTCTCCTACCATAAAATCTTCGGTCGACACGCGGATGCCTCGTTGACAGACGAGATCGGCCTTGGATGTTTTCTGCGCTGTGGATAGCACTTGCGAGAAGTGCTTCAGTATCGCCAAGTGTTCCAACTGCTGGCAAAGAAGCTCTGGGGACTGCCGCGCCGTCAGCACGTAAAGTTCAGCGCACTTGCCCACTTCGTGAAGTGCCTCGTCCACGCCGGGATAGAGCACATCCAGAAGCAGGTTATCCCAGTTCTCAATCTGCGCCATCCAGCTTTGCTGAAACTGGGAAACTGCATCATCGGAAAAACCGGCTTGCTCTAAGATCCACCCGTTGGAGCGGTAGTTGCGCTTTGTCTCCCAATACGCAGCGAACTCCATCTCGTGCCCAGTGAGCCGAACAAAAAGTGAGTGCAGTCGCTTCCGCGAATCGATAAGCGTGCCATCCAGATCGAAAAAGACCTTCATCGCGCGTGGCTCCTGATCCCGCGTAAGCTATTTATTTCCTCAGCCAATCCCTCTTGAAAACAAACACGTTCCGCCCCGAAGCGTTCGAGCATCCGCCGATTGTCAAACTCGGTGCTCCGTCCCCGCTCGTGCCCTAGTTGCTCGATCCCGACTTTAGCTCCCGTGAGACGGATCACCGTCTCGATGACTTCTCGAACTGAAATAGACTTGGACGACACTAAATTGATGCAAACCTCCCTTGCTGATTCACATCCGGATTCGGCAGCCTCGAGTATCATACGGCAAACGTCACTCACGTGAATGCAAGCGCGGCATTCGGAGCCATCCGTATACAATTGCGGCATTACTCCGTCTAAACACCTTGCGATGGCCAAGGGTATAAGCTTGCGGTAACTTTCCTCCCCGGCCCCGTAAACGTGCCCAATCCGCAGGATCTGCAAATCGACCTGTCTTTCCGCGCACCAACAGGAAAGCATTCTCTCACAATACAGCTTCGATGCACCGTAAAGAGTAGGGGGGTCGGGAGTCGTCTCCTCGCTGACCTTTCTGCCGTCGAACCGATAGACATCAATAGTGCTAGCGAACACGACTTTATGAGGAGCAATGGGCAGCGCTGCAATAATTCGTTCGGTCTCGCGAATGTTCCCGTTGCAGGACTCTGTGCAGTTCGCTTGGGAACTGTCTTTGGGGGTATAGGCACCAAGGTGAAAGAGCGCCTCAATGGGGGCGCCTCCGAGCACCTGCGCGATTTGAGACCGCAAATCGCTGCACCCCCGGTCGATGCACCGGAAGCCTGCGATGGGCCTGGAGGTCAGCAAAATCGGCTTACTTTCAGCGCATTCAAACTGGCGAAGTAAGTGCGAGCCGATGAAGCCGGTAGCACCTGTAATCAGGATTTCACTCATTGCTCCCAAGATCAATGAGCAACCCATTCATTTCAGCCTCGGCGACCAACTTCGGCGTTGTATCCATGCCGCGCAACCAGAGGAGCCCTTCGGGCAATGGGTTGATTCGTTTTTCAAGCACCGGAAACTCGTTGTGCAGCGCGATGTCTTTAAAGATTTTAGGCATGTTCAGGCCTGCTTCCGTGAAAAACAAAATCGTGGTGAAAAAGCGTGAGATGTTGATCTCCGTCGGATTCGGGATGCCCTGAGTATCGTAGGTCATGTCGACTCCGAAGATCCCATGCGGCTTCGCATCAATGGCGAGTATCGAATCCATCGCCACGCGATCAACTTCATGATCTGAGCACGTCTGTCCTACTTTAGTCACACCGGTTACTCCGGACAGAGTTCGATTGCCGTGTGTCCACCCCAAGCGCTTGCGAGTCTGAGCCACCACCAACTCACCCTCATGCCAGATGGATTGCCAGGTCACCGAATCGGGCGTCAACATGGACGCAGCCGAAAATTGCCCCCACCCGCGGTAATGATCAATCCATGCTCTGGCAAAATCGAAGTCCGCCGTGGGAAGTGCCCCCTTGCCTCCGCCTCCGATTGAGGTGGCCCGTAGCCAGATCCGTCCACTCTGGTCTCCTAGCTGCTCGAACGCTTTGCGCAAATCGGTCGCGTCTTGGATCAAAATATTGTCCGGAACACGGACCCCAGCAGCCCGCCACCGCAGATAGGAAAGATGCTTGTGGACACAGATGTCGATAGTCTGGTGAGAAGGCATGTAAGTCCGCACCCCACAAGACGCAATCTCGCTCCGTAGCAGAGAAGCCGAGTAAATCTCAAGGTCATTTTGGAAGTGTATGAGTTCGGGCTTCTCGGTCTTTAGAATCTGCAGCAGCCTCCCGCGATATTCAGGAGCTTCAGCGTAGGGCACGACATAGCGCCGCTCCGCAGCTGACAGGGCTAGGTCCGTTGGCTCACTGCCCATTCCCAAGATGGTGTCCCCGCGCTCACACCGCAACATTGAGCGAATAACGCCCTCAGAAGGGGCTCCACCAGCGCCAGCAATGATAACTTTAGCCATAAATTGGAATCAACAGTGTCAACTGCGAGCAGTCAAACTATCAAAACGTGAAAGTGCTGCTGCTCTGAAAGGGTTCGACGACCGCGGGAAGGCATCATTGGCAAAAGAGACGTTAGGCCCTCTGAAGACATCGTCTTCGACACGCAGTTCATCCCAGAGTTGGGCCCCCCATTTGACCGTGACCCTGTCGCCGATCACCACGTTATTCTCGATAGAGACGTTCGAGCAGATGTTGCAATCCCGTCCGATCTTCGCCTTGGGCAAGACAACGCAGAACTGCCATATCCGTGTACCCTCGTCGTTTTTCTCCGACTGCACGTCGGCGAGTTTGTGGATCGATGGCATCGTTGCAGGGAGCATAGTGTGTCGTTTTGTGATCGAAATAGTAATTCAACAAAGGCCTACGCCTACACCTTTCGGTATCGCGAGCAGGAACCTGTCGTGACCCTTTCTTTCAACGCTGACGGCAAGCGGCGAGTGAGAGTCTCTGCAGCATCGACAATTCCTTTGGGCAACAACTTGAGAGCCTGCTCTAACCTGATGTGACCCGCGGTGAGGGGGTTGGTGAAACATTCATGTTTTTCGAGGGTGAGACCAGCAGCATTCCCGAGTAGTTGAATCTCATCGGACCAAAGGAGAAAGATGTGTCCGTCGCTGTTGGGTTTGAATTGCTGACTCTCGAAGACACTAGGATCCGGACAATCAGAAAATCTCGGAAGCTTGTTGATAAAATAGCGGCCGTTCGGAGTGCTCATCACGACGTATCCGCCAGGTTTCACCATGGCGGCCACCTTTTTGAGAAATTCGTCCGGGTGCGCCACGTGCTCGATCACCTCGGTTATCAACACGCAGTCGAACCGCTCTTTGAATCCAAGCTCGAAAGCATTGCCCGGCGCGTAATGGACCACGCCTTTCTCGTGCTTCATCTTCACGTAGTCCGCTAAGTCTGCGCGGAGGTCATTCCACGTCACCTCGTAGCCCATTTCAGCTAGTGACAGCGTGAAGTTTCCCGCAGCCGCCGCCACATCAAGAATGCTGGCGCCTTTCGGGAGCACCTCTTCAACTAGTTGCAACGTACGCTTTCGCCGATTTTGATAAGCATACACATAGCCGTAATGATGAATCTCACCGTAGATCTCCTGAAGATCGTAGGGATACGAATACTTCCACGTATCTGGCCAAGACTCTTCGATGTGCACTCGTTTCATAGATCAGCAATTGCCACTAGCATGACTATTATCAGGCCCCCACGCAAAACAGCGACAATTCCGTTCTCGGCAAACGCACACAGATCTTCCCCCTTGGGCAGGGATGACAGAAGCCCCAAGTTCGGCAACCCACCGGAGCCATTCGCATCAGCAGTGGTTTTTTTACGGGCATTGGGGTCACATCTTGACATTTGACACTCCACCCCATCCCCGCCCAGTCGATATTCCAAAGTTCCCAGGAGTTAGACTGTCCCCTGCCCCCTTGAACCCGCGGACGACATATGGACTTATAGCCATAATTCCATTGGTTAGCCGATCAGCCAACAACTCCAAGTCCGCCATACTGATCACTGCATCAAACCGATCAATTCCCTTTTGCGTTTCAACCCTCGACCCGCCGGAGCCATGCGCATCAGTAGTGGTTTTTTCATTTCTCGGTCATGCAACGATCCAGTTTGTGGCTCGCCATCCGTCCTCTTGGCCTGTGGAGTTGAAGTTACTCCACCAGGCTCATTTTTTTCTTCCCCGCCCTCTTTCTCAAACTCTTCCATGTTCGAAGAATCTCCTAATTACTTGGCATAAAACGGCCCTCTACTTCCCAAGTTCCTTTGCGCGCCTAGGCGTGGACCACGAGAGAGGTTCGGGTCAGCTCCACAAAGACACTGTCCGCCAACGCCTTCTCAAGCGAATCGCGGTTCTCCTGCATGATTTGTATGAGCTCGGGATTCGTAATATTGCCGGTAGAAATCAACAAGACTCGTCTTGGTGTGCCACGCAACAGATGGCTGGTTACGAAGTCGCCGTCTTTGGATACAACTATCCGGTCCTCGGTATCTGCCATGCGCCGAATTATCTCGTCCGGCGTGTGGTTTTTCTCCGGCAGTTCAGCGGTGTGAATCGCTTCGTGGCCATGCGCTCTAAAGAAGCTAACCAAGTCGCGCGGCAGTTGCGCATCAACGATAAACCTCATGCCGCAGCAAGCGGAGCGATCCTCTTAAGGCGACTAGCCCGGGCGCCATAGGCAATGGCAGCCCGAATATCGTCTTCTTCGAGATCCGGGTAGTCCCGCAAGAACTCTGCTACGGTCGTCGGCCCGCTCAACATCTCGAGCACGAATTCAACCGGATAGCGGAGGCCGCGGATGCAGGGCTTGCCATGGCAGATCTCCGAATCCGTCGTGATGCGGGACAACAGTTCTTGCTCAGACATGTCGTTACGATCTTCCTACTGTAAGCTTTTGCAACCCAAAACCACTGTTAGGAGCTACCAGCCACCGGCCACAGCGGTCTCCGGCCGCTCCCCCATGTGGGCGATCAAAGGCCGGCATGGAGGTCGACTTCGCACGCACGGGCATTGGGGTCACATCTTGACATTTGACACTCCACCCCATCCCCGCCCAGGCGATATTCCAAAGTTCCCAGGAGTTAGAGTGTCCCCTGCCCCCTTGAACCCGCGGACGATGTATGGACTTATTGCCATAATTCCATTGGTTAGCCGATCAGCCAACAACTCCAAGTCCACCAACCCGCCAGAGCCATGCGCATCAGTAGTGGTTTTTTCATTTGTCGATCATGCAACTATTCAGTTTGTGGCTCGCCATCAGTCATCTGTCATTTTCCATCCGCCATCCAATCCGTCCTCTCGGCCCGTGAAGGCAAAGCTACTTCACTGGGCCATCTTCCCTCAGGTTTGGTCGCCAAGGCGACCTATCTCGTCCGCCGCGGCGGCCTTCGGTATCAGTTGATCGCTAAAGCGACCTATCTACGGCTGCGCCTACGGTTCATCCTTCGCAGCTCAGGGAAGCGGATCAATGCTGCCAGGCTCTTGGAGATTGGCGGCCCTGCTAAACGCCTCGCGCAATTCTTCTTGGTGTAAAGTCGCCCATTCAATGACGAGACCCTTGGCTCTTGCCGGCAACATACCGTCAATCAATGCCAGTGTTTCTATGTCTATCTTCGCCGAGTATCCGGCATATTGGACGTGAAAATGTGCCGGAAGATGGTCGCCGTAATAAATCTGCACCACGATGCCATAAAATCTGGCCAGTTCAGGCATAAGCTGGCTGATGCCGCAAAAACGGGAAGACTTCCTCTACCGGCTTGCCCGTCAGCCGAAGATAGATCGCATCCGGGCAAAGATCCAAGTCGCCCGGCCAAGCCAAGGCACCATCGTTGGTGATGGTAACTTGCTCGAAGAACCCGGGATTGAGCCAAGCTGCAAATACCCCGACACCTGCGAGATCGGAAAGATCGACGACGCCACTAACCCCGTCGTCGAACTCGAGCTCCAACCGGCACCCGCCCACAGGTTTTACTCTTATCGCTTTCATTACCTTATAAACTGACTATCCAAATTTTACAGAAACATGAGGTGGTTTGCAAGCTGCCCGGCCCCGTTCGACTGTGGAGTTTTCTGCATACTTCACCTGGCCACCCGCCCCCGCGTCGTGATGTTGATTCGCGCCAAAGTCGTTCGGTCGCCGCGGCCACCGATCTACGTCCGCCACGGCGGACTTTGGTATCAGTTGATCGCCAAGGCGACCTATCTCCGCAGACTCCGGTATCAGTTGATCGCTAAAGCGACCTATCTCGTCCGCCGCGGCGGCCTTCGGTATCAGTTGGTCGCCACGGCGACCTATCTTCGGCTGCGCCTACGGTTCAGCTCCTTCAGCCTGTGAAGGCGAAGCCTTGGCCTGTGGAGTTGGAATTACTCCACCGGCTACTTCATCAGGCTCAGCCCTTTCTTTCTGGAGCTTATCAACACGCCCAACGTTCCCGTCAAAGGGATGCCGAGCAACTCGGTCGCGCGTCGACCCAAGCCGTCATCGAGCAACCAAAGACTTGGATCGCCGACGCAAAATCCCAGCCAACGCGCGCAACGAGTCATTGACGGCCTCCGCCGTCGGAAAAACCTTGGCAACGTCGGGAGCAAGCAGAACCACGTTGGCACCCTTCGCATATCGCTTGGCATACTTGCCCCTGACACCACTGCTGAAGTCGTATTCGGCGCGCATGTCGTTCGCTCGCTTAGTCTGCTTCCTCATATTGCTTTCTTTCACGTTTACTGGCCGGTCGAGCACTGATCAGGCGCAAACTATCGCCTCGCTCGGTGGCGACAACAACAGGGATTTTGCCCGTTTCAGAAAGGCCAATGGTCACAAAGCGCTCCTCCGCCAGGGAATGCAGCGGATCAGGAATGGTAATGGTGCCCCGGTCCCCGAACACCGTCGAAGCCTCCTCAAAAGAGACCGAGTGTTTCGACAGGTTCAAGCGCGCTTTCGCAGCGTCCCACTCAAATCTCAAACCCATTTTTTATCCCCCGAGGCCCCTATCCCGCGCCCGCCGCCCTCTTCCTCAAACTCCCCCCGTGCCCCTCGCGCCTCCGTGAGAGCCAAAAGGAAATGCTGAACGTAGAATGAAGAATGCAGGGTGCACCGAACGAGACCTCACCACGCTGCCGCCCTTGGTCACAAGGATATTGCTTCAGTTGTCAGTGGGGGGCCGAGCATTGAAAGGTAGGGCGCGGAAAAGCAGCCAGCAAGCAGCCGCATGGAGCGTGGGGCGTGGAGCGGGGAGCCTGGAGCAGGAAGCGAGGAGCATGGGGCTTGGCCCGGTGGAATAGGCTTCGCCTTCCACGGGCCGAGGAGCGGGGAGCATGCCCTCCAGCTCGTATCAGTTGGTCGCTGAAGCGACCTGTCTTCGCTACGCTTCGGCTGAGCCTACGGGTCGGAGAGGAGCGGATCCGACCGAACACTAAGCTACCGAACACTGAACACTCCTCTTCCGTTCCTCAGTGAGATCCAGTCGCTTGTCTGTTGATCGCCAAGGCGACCTATCTACGTCCCGCTTTGCTTTAGGACGCCAAAGCGATGGAGCTGTTCGGATAACGCCCGAGCACGGCATCCGTGACCCAAATATCCTCATCCAAGCCGTCCCACCTCAAGGCGCGGCCGCCCACGCGCAAATGAACATCAGCCAACTGCTCCGGCGTTGCGCCCGCTAGTCGCGGATAAAAATAAACGGGAAACGTATGTGTAGAGCCGTCCAGAAGCTCCAGAACTACGTCGCCTTGGCGGATCTTGACCGCCGTAGCCACAAGCTCAGCGTTTTCCATGGAACTCCTCCCACGCAGCGATGAGTGCGTTTTCATGTTCTTCGATGAGACCAATAATCCGTGCAATCTCGTGACTGGGCAAGCCGTAGTTTCGAGCTAACACGACGGGTTGCAGCCAAAACTTTGCTTCGCAGTCTCCATGAGCCACATGCACATGCGGTGGCTCCCCACCCTCGCGCGAGTAAAAGTGAAAGCGGTAAGGGCCGTGGCGAAATATGGTAGGCATTGTTTACAAGCATCAGCGCTTTTGGATTGCTCAACCCTCCGGCGCCTCAGCCACACGCGCTGTCGCCTCTTTCCGGGCTTGGCGCTCAAGTTTATCTCGCTGGAGCTTCTTGTAGTGGTCGACCAGACGAACAAGATCGTGGCCGTGCTGCTCGGATAGTTTCTGCCGAACGGCTCTCACCTCTTTGATTGTCTGGTTTTCAAGCATATCGCTCTCCTAAGAGTTCAAGTGGTGTGATGATTTCGGGAGTATCCAACCGCAGTCTGCCATTGATCCTTCGCAGATGCTGTTTTTTGCGAGCATTGGCAAGATGTGTGCAGTTCCAAGTTGCAGCTACTCCACTGGACTTTACTGGGCCATCTTCCCGCAGGTGTGGTCGCCCTCAGGCTTGTCACGCCGCAGGCCTGCAACGGGCGAAGGCGGATCACCGCGCGGCGCTTTCGGCGGCCATGGCTGGCGCAAGCTGTTCCAGACGACGGCGGAATTTCACCGCCTGCTGTTCGCGGTAGGCATCGCGCTCGGCCCTCGTCATCCCCTTGGTCTCTTCATAGATCCGCGATTGCAAATCCTGCTTCATGCGAACGCAGTCCAACCCTTGGTCTTCGCCAAAACATGTCTTTGATGCCTCACTCATCGAGATTCACCTCTTTCGGACTTAATATGGTAACCACCCCGTAGCCCACGCTCAAAGCCCCCAAGCATAACGCACCCCTGCACACCTCTCAGCCAGCCAAGGCGTAATCCATTGCCTTGGGGTTATCGACGCGTTTGCTGGCGTTCAGGATTTCCAAGCCGACGACATTGCCCGCGGCATCATAGTCCAAGATGACACCGGGCTTGGCTTCATC
>Ga0247841_10009426_pt1 | contig 13664 bp, 11 predicted proteins | sample LaCruzMarch2015__2_FD_192410 | JGI IMG/M metagenome (GOLD analysis project Ga0247841, IMG submission 192410) | Freshwater microbial communities from meromictic Lake La Cruz, Castile-La Mancha, Spain - LaCruzMarch2015_18m | ecosystem: Environmental > Aquatic > Freshwater > Lake | place: Spain...
TCCTTGGCCACCTCTGTAGGCAGTCCGGAGAAGGCCGCCCGGCAGCGCTTGGCCACTGCTTTGGGGTCCAGCTGCTCTATCTTGATGTCCAGGGTGTCCTGTTTGAAGCGGACGCCCTTGACCTTTAGCACCTCTTCCAGCGATTTCCCCTCCGAGCGCTCGGAGGCGTAGAGCCCGCCGATCACGAAATAGGGGTGGTCCTCCAGCAATTGCACGAACCTCTGTCCGATCATTCCCGTGGCGCCTAGGACGGCCACCTTGGTCTGCTTCATCATTTCACCTCGAAATACTTCCTTCCTTCCTGCATGATCCTGATCATGTGGGACCGGTCCTCGTCCAGGCCGGCCTGCTGCACCTCCCTGAGGGCGGTGATCAGCGCTTCCAGCATGTCCCGGTTGTAGGGATTCAGATGCTGGATCTCGTAATAAAGGTTAGGGCTTTCCCGAGCCACGCTGCTGCTGGTGCTCATCTGCTTGTCGAAGGTCGTGGACGACACCTTCTTCAGCTCCTCGAAACTGAAACCGCTGTGACGCAAGGCCTCGAAGAAGGCCAGGTTCATGGCGTGGCTCATGCCCAGCACCACCGATATGAGCTTGTCGTGGTCCTCCACCGGCATCTCGATGACGTTGGCCCCGGTACCTTTCAGCAGGGGCAGGAACTTGTGGACGGCGGCGTCCGAGCCGCAGTTGCACACCACCAGGTTCCGGGCGAATATGAAGGAGGCGCTGGGGCCGAACATGGGATGTATGGAGCACACCTGCAGCCCCTGTGAGGCGCCTTCTTTCAGGACATCGATCAACGGCGATTTCACCGAGGCTATGTCGAAGATTAGCCCTTTGGGCTTTAACTGGAATATCTGGCGCAGCATGTCCGCCGTCTCGGAGATGTGGGAGGACACGGCGATGACGTCCGCGTACTCGACCCCCTTCTTCAGCGAGCTAACGCTGGGGAACGCCTTCCCCGGATGGTCATCGAAGACCTTGACCTCGTGACCACGGGAGGCGAAGAATCGGCACAGCCACTGTCCCATGGCGCCGCCGCCACCCACCACCAGCACCTTGCGCGGCTTCATGGGGCGAGGCAGGCGGGCCTGGGCCTCCACGGACTCACGCACTATCAATGTGGACAGCTCGACAGCGGCAGCGTCGCTGATGCCCACTTCCTTGGCCCTGGCCAGGTAACGGTCGCGCACCTGCTCTTCCACACGCAGGTCCCTTACGGGCATCTCCTTCTCCACCTTGTGATGGCCCATGGCCAGGGCGATGCTCATGCGCTTCTTGATGAGGTCCAGTATCTCATTGTCGATCTCCTCGATCTTCCACCGGATGCCTTCCACGTTGTCAGTCAACCACACCACCTCTCATGCTGAGGTCGGCCAGCACCAAAGCCGCTCCGGCCTCCACCACGGGCACGGCCCGCGGCGCTATGCAGGGGTCATGCCGTCCCTCTATTTTTAGCTCGGTCTGTTTCCCGCTTATGACATCGAGCGAACGTTGTCCCTTGGCGATGGACGCGGTAGGCTTGATGGCCGCCCGGAAGACCAATGGCATGCCGTTGGTGATGCCTCCGAGTATGCCGCCGGCGTCGTTCTTGGAAGTTCGCACCTTTCCGTCGACCAGGACGAAAGGGTCGTTGTGCCGGGAGCCTCTCATGCCCGCGGCGGCGAACCCCGCTCCGAACTCTATGCCTTTGACCCCGGGCACGGCGAACATCATCTTGGCCAATTCTCCCTCCACGGTATCGAAGAACGGCTCCCCCAGTCCCATAGGCAGACCGTCGATGATGCATTCCACGACGCCGCCCACACTGTCCCCGTCCTCCTTGGCCTGGAGTATCTCGGCCTTCATGCGCTCGGCCACGTCCGCCGCGGCCGCCCGGACCTCGTTGGAACGTGATAATATGGCTTCAGTGACGTCCCTCTCCTCCGTGTCCCGCACGGGACCGACCTGGCGCAGGAAGGCGGCCACGCGCACCCCGCGCTCCTCCAGTAGCATCTTGGCTATGGAACCGGCCGCCACCAGCGCCACGGTCATGCGGCCAGAGAACTGCCCCCCTCCACGCAGGTCCACGCACTCGGAGTACTTGGAGCGGGCGGTGAGATCGGCATGCCCCGGGCGGGGCACCTGCTTGAACCTCTCGTACTTGCTGGAATCGGTGTCATGGTTCATCACCATCAAGGTGATGGGAGCGCCGGTGCTGCGCCCGTCCAGTATTCCGGACAGGACCTCCACTCGGTCCTCCTCGACCCGGGGCGTGCCTATTCCCGCCGAGGGCTTTCTCAGGTCGACCTCGTTCTGGATCCGGTTGGTATCGATGATCATGCCAGGCGGGACCCCGTCAAGCACGGCGCCGACGCACGGTCCGTGGCTGGCGCCGAACAGGGTCAGGCGCAGCTCGCTGCCTATGGTGTTCACGGTATCATCTCCATCTTGGCTCCCAGCGACCTCATGTCCTGCACGAAATCGGGGTATGAGATGCGGTGGCAGTCGCCATCGCTTATGATGGTCTCCCCTTCGGCCACCAGAGCGGCCACCGCCGCGGCCATCAGGATGCGGTGGTCGTTTAGCGAGCTGACACGCGCTCCCCGGAGCTTGCTCTTGCCCCGGACGACGCAGCCGTCAGCCATCTCCTCCACCTCCGCGCCCATGTCCTTCAGGAACGCCGTGGTGGCGGCGATGCGGTCGCTCTCCTTCAGGCGCACGTGGGCCGCGTTGGTTATCCGGCTCTCTCCCTGGGCCTGTGTGCACAGCACGGCCACGATAGGGAACAGGTCGGGAGCGTCGCCCAGGTCGATCTCCATCCCCTGCAGCTCTCCCTGGGCGCAGCGCAGGTCTCTCCCGCTCCAGCGGATATCCGCTCCCAATCCCTTCAATATGTCCAGGAAGGATCGGTCGCCCTGACGGTCGTCAGGGTCCAGGTTCCTCACGGTCACCTCGCCGGTGAGCGCCGCCGCGGCCAGGGGGAACGCCGCCGAGGAGAAGTCCCCCGGGACCGTGTAGTCCTGCGGCTGGTATCTCTGTCCGCCGGGAACGAAGAAACCGTCCTCGGTGCCCTGGCACTTCGTTCCGAACCGGGACATCATCTCCACGGTTATGTCCACATACGGTCGGCTCTTAAGCGGCGTGGTCAGGCGAACGGTGGTATCCACCTCCTTCACCGCCGATGAGATCAACAATGACGAGATGAACTGGGAGCTGACATCTCCGCGAATGCTGGTGCGAACGCCTTGATTCGGTCCCCTGACGATGAGAGGCGCCAGGCCGTTGCCGCGCGTGGACTCACATCTCACGCCCAGACCGTTCAGCGCCTCGATCAGGGGCTGCATCGGTCGTCGTCTGACGCTCTCGTCGCCGGTAAGCACCGTGGCGCAGGGCAGCAGCGAGGCCACGCCGGCCATCAGGCGTATGGTCGTGCCGGAGTTCTTGGCGTCTATGACGTTATCTGGACATTTCAATGTCCCGCCCGTGATCGTCATATCTTCCCGATCGACCACCGACCCACCGAAGGCTTTTACCGCTTCCAGCGTGGCCAGGGTGTCCTCGCCCCGTAGCGGCCGACGCAGCACGCTCTGACCCTCGGCCAGCAGCGCCAGCGTCATGGCCCGGTGGGTGTAGCTCTTGGACGGCGAGGAGACCACCTCGCCCTTGGTCCGGGACCGGCTGACCTTGAGCATCATCACGGCTCCCCCTGGAACACGTCCACGACCATGGCCTCAGGACCCATGGCCTCGGCCACGGCGTTCTCTTTTAAACCGCCTACGAAAGCGGCCACGGCCGGCCCGGTGCCGGAGATGCCGGCGCCGATGGCCCCGGCCATCATGGCCCGGACGGCCAGATCCTGGTCTAGGTTCAAAGCGGCCCCGTAACATAGGCTGTTGAGGCTCATGGCCTCCAGGTATTTCCGGTTCCAGGCCATCTCGAAGGCCTTCTCCACCATGGGCTTGTATACGGCGATGCGGTCCTTGGGCAGGTCCGATTTGCGTATCTGGCGCTCTGGCACGCCGATGACGATCCGCGGGCTCAACGTCCACTTCTCCCTTCGCAGCAGCTTGCGCCGCAGATTGTCGGTCAAGACCACGCCTCCCAGCAGGGAAGCGGCGGCGTCGTCCATGGCCCCGGTGACGGATACGCCGGCGGCCACAGAAAGGTCGGCGTTCAAGCGCAGCACCTCCAGATGTCCCATGTTCTCCCCCAAGGCGTTCAGTGTGGCCAGTATAACGGCGTTGGCCGCGGCGCTGCTGCTCTTGAGCCCCCGAGAGACCGGTATCTGGGAACGCGTGCGGACCACGGCCTTCATCGGGCGGGAGAAATGTTCCATGACCGCCTCGGCACAGGAACCGACCAGCTGGGACGGTTCTCCGTCGAAGCCCTCGATGTGTACCTCCACGCCCTTTCCAGGCGACAGCTCCACCTCGGCCCAGGTCTTCAGGTCCGCGCCTACCGCGCAGCCCTTGCCCGCGGCGATGGCGTTGATTATGGTGACGGCGCCATGTGCCTCTCCCTTTCCGATCAAGGCAGGGCCTCCCGGAAGGCCTTCTCCATGACCTCGTACTCCACGGCCTTTCCGGTCCATAGCTCGAAGGAGGCCCGGGCCTGGTAGATGAGCATGTCCTTGCCGCAGACGGCCACCGCGCCCTTGCGCGCGGCTTCGGCCAGCAGCGGAGTGACGGGTGGATTGTACACCGTGTCCATGACGAACTGCCCTTCCATGAGGGAGTGCGGGGAGATGGGCATCTCCTTGGGGAAGCCCTTCATGCCCAGGGGGGTGCAGTTCACGATGATGTCGTACTGCTTCTCCTCGGCCACGGTAAGTCCGACCGGGGTCACGTCAAAGATCTTGGACAACGATTCGGCCTTGCCCATGGTGCGATTGGTGATGTCCACCTCCGCCCCCTGGGACGTGAGATAGGATAGGACGGAACGAGAGGCGCCCCCGGCTCCCAGGACCAGTGCCATCTTGCCCCGGGGGTCCACGCCGTTCCGCTCGAAGGTCATGCGCACGCCGGTGAGGTCGGTGTTATAGCCCACCAGCTTGCCGTCCTCGTTGACCACGGTGTTCACCGCGCCGATCTTCTCGGCCGGCGGGTCCACCTTGTCCAGGTAAGGCATGATCGTCTCCTTGTGCGGGATGGTGACGTTGAAACCTCTGATGCCCAAGGCTTCCACCACGTCCAGCAGGTCCTCCATCTCGTCGACCAGGGTCACCCATTTCAGGTATATTCCCTTGATCCCCAAGGAGCGATAGGCGGCGTTGTGCAGCTGCGGCGAAACGGAGTGGTCCAAGGGGTATCCGACGATGCCGGTCACCATGGGGTCCTTGCCCAGCCATTTCATGGTCTCCAGGTCCAGCTGCCCCGGGGCCGTCTCCTTTCCAGGGGAGACCGAAACGTAGGTCAATACATTGTCCAGGCGGTGGGACAGGACCCTGGTCACCGCCCCTATCTCGCCCATGCCTATGACCGTGAAGCGCTCCCGGCTCAGGCTGAACCACATGGTCGCCTCCACCAGCTGCGCCAGGTCCTTCATCGTACGTACGTTGAAGGCCGCCTTGGCCATGTCGGCCCGGGCCGAGCACTCCACCAGGGTCTCGATGATCCTGGCTATGGAGGGGGTCTTCTTCAGGTCGTGATAGGATATCAGGACCTTGGACGGCTTGAGCAGGTGGGAACGGGCGATCAACGGATGGCCGAACTCCAGATCTATGTCGAAACCGGCGTGGGACGCCCGCCACAGGAACTCCCATTTCTTCTCCAGAGGCCCTTCCCAGCTTCCTCCCTGCTCCTTCTCTCTCAGGGTGGCGATGCGGCGGACATCCAGTTCCTGGAAGATGGACAGGTCGTCCGGTAGAACGGGCATGGCGTCGAAGCGGAACTCCAGGACCTCAGCGCCCCTGGCCACGGCCTCCTTCGCCACGGCCAACGCCGAAGCCGGCTCAGCCTCCGCTATCGCCACGCAGATCCTGGTCATTTCTCCACCACGCTCTCCTTCACCGCGTGCCCGAAGTGGCGTCCGCCCTTCTCCAGGCGTACCAGCACCTTGTCGCCCTCCTTCACCTCGGCCACGGATATCGAGCCTTCCTTGGTGCACAGGCGTATGGTCTCGGCGTTCTGCAGTATGGTGGTGTAGCGCGATCCGTCCGCTTCCGCTTCCAGCAGGAGCAAGGGGCGCACCTCCACCTTGGCCCGGCCGACCACTACCGGCCGGGTGCGACCCTGGGAATCCACGGCCAGCAGCTCGGTGCCGCTGCCCACTTCCGACAGGTACTTCGTGCGGCCGTCAGAGCCCAATACGTAAGCGTGCACCGCCCCGGCGTTTACCCGGAACGGACGGGACGAGACGTAATGCGAGTCCATGGCCTCGCTCTGCACCAGGAACAGGCAAGCGGACTGCGATCCTACCAGCATTCCCTCCCCCACGCAGAGCGTGGAGCAGGTGTCCACGCAGACCCGGTCGCCCACGTTGACCGGGCGCACGGACCTCACCACAGCTTCGGTCAGCTCCACGTTGGACAGCCCCGTCCTCCCGAAGGAGGCGAACTGACCTAGCTGGGCCGGGTCCTTGATGGTTATCGCCAAACCGTCCACTCCGCTCTCCAGGGTGGTGGCGAAAAGGTTGGCCTCCTCCAGGCTGGAACAGGAGGCTATGACCTTGGTGCCGGTGCCCTGGAACTCGGCGATGAGGTTCTCCAGCGGAATGACCTTCCAGTCATGCGACTCCACCAGGACGAACTCCTGCTTGCCCTTGAGGACCGCGGCCTTCTCCGAGTCCTTGTGGCTGCGTATCGTTAGCACCAGGCCGACCTGCTTCCCCTCGACGAACAGCTCGTCGCCCCGCCGCACTATAGCGTCGAACCGCCCCACCTTCTGCAGGGCGGAGTCCTCCTCCCGGAGCACGATGCTGACGTAGCCCGATTCCAGGGCGGAGGTCACCATACGCTTCCTCTCGGCGGCGGAGGGAAGATGGTCGGTCCTTACCCAGACGATCTTGCCCTTCCCTGACATGGTATCACTTCAACAGCTGCATGGCCTCTTCGACTTCCATGTCCTCTAGCACGATACCGCTGATGGCCTTGGTGATGCCGATGACGTTCTTGTGCTGGAAGACGTTCCTGCCGATGGAGACGCCCTTTCCCCCGGCGTCGATGGAATCGCGGACCATCTGCAGCAACTTGTCGTCCGAGTCCATCTTGGGTCCGCCGGCGATGACCACGGGCGCCTGCGCTCCGCGAACGACGTCACGGAAGCTGTCGATGTCCCCGGTGTAGCTGGTCTTGATTATGTCGGCGCCCAGCTCCGCTCCCACGCGGGCGCAGACCTTGATGGATTCCGCGTCGTAGGCGTCCTTCATGTCCTTGCCCCGCGGGTAGATCATGACCATCAGGGGCATGCCCCACTCGTTGCATATGCGGGAGATGTTGCCGAAATCCTCCAGCATCTCGTTCTCGTAATCGTTGCCGATGTTGACGTGTATGGACACGGCGTCGGCCCCTATCTTGATGGCTTCCTCCACGGTGGTGACCAGTATCTTCTGGTCGGTGCGCCGGCTGAACTTGGTGCTGGCCGAGAGGTGCACGATCAGACCGATGTCGCGCCCGAAGGACCGGTGGCTGTATGGGATGATGCCCTTGTGCAGGACCACCGCGGTGGCCCCTCCCTGGGCTACCTTGTCTATGGTCGACCTCATGTCCACTAGTCCTTCAATGGGGCCCATGGTGATGCCGTGGTCCATGGGGACGATTACCGCCCTCCCGGTGCCCCGGTCCATGATGCGCTCCATCCTAACGCTCTTGCCTAGCACTTTTTCACCTTCTTGCCGTGTCAATATTTAGCACGCATATAAGAGTTGCGTCATCTAAGGATATGCCGGGCTTGAGATATAAATCACTGGTCGAGTTCCTCGTCCTCGTAGGCGCCGTAGACCAGGGAAAAGAATGTTAGGACCACGCTGCCGATAGCGAAGAGCATTCCCAGTTCCGGGTGCCCGATATCGAAACCGTACTCGTCGCGATATGTGAAGTACTGGATGGCTATCTCCACCAGGAACAGGGCCATTCCCGCGATCTGGCCGATCATGCCGATGGGGTTGCGCAAGTTCAGTACCGCCCCGCAGACGAAGAGGACCGATGCCAAGACGAATAGCCAGTATGCGGAGATCAGGTCCGAGACGAAAAGAACTCCGGTCCACCAAGGGAAGAAGCACGATAGCAGGCCCAAGGCCAGGGCCAGGTAGGGGAGGTCTTGGATATCTATCCAATCGCTGATATAGTATTCATCGTCATCTTCCTCCTCGTCCAGAGCGTCATCGTCCACGTGTCCCTGGAGCCATCTGTCCTCGTCCACCATTCCTTCCACACCCGCTGATAAATTTCATACTATCGATATAAATTATTGCTCCATTTTTCCTATTTAGAACTGTTAACCAATACGATGCATCGTTGAACGAATTTGAGCATCAATGATTTATTATATCCGCCATTCTGGTCAGGGATATCATGTGGCGCTCCCTCTCCAAGCATTTCGGCAAGTATCCTTCCCAGGCCAAGGTGGCCAAGCTCCTTTTGCAGTATGGGCTCAAAGTGCAGGAGGGCCGGGTGTATTGCGGCGGGATCGAGATCGCCGACATGGCCATCGGGCGGGCGGTCAACGTCGATAGGCGCATCGTGCGTTCAGCCATCGTGACCATAGAAGAGAGCAACGAGCTGCGCACGTTGTTCAGTCGTTTGGAACCGACGGCACTGTTGTCCGAAGTGGCACCGGTCATGGGATGGACCTCATTGGAGATCGTTCCCGTGGACGCCAAGACCCCCGGGATAATCGCCGATGTGGCCGGGGTTATCGCCAAGGCGGGAATTTCGATGCGGCAAGCGGTGGTCAGCGACCCTGACCTTTCCCCAGAGCCTCGCCTTTACATCATCACCGACAGCATCGTCCCGCCGGAACTTATCCCCCAGATACGGGCCTGCAAGGGCGTGCGTTCCGTCGTTTTGCATTGATACCATGAGCCAGGAGCGATGGGCCTACCCGGCGCTGTTCGTGGCCATATTATCCGTATCCTTCGCCTCCATTTTCATCCGCTGGAGCGATTCCGATCCACTGATTATCGCCGGTTACCGCATGCTCTTCGCCTCGCTCATGCTGGCGCCCTTCGCTTTCCGCGAGCGCCGGTGTGCTGCGGAGAAGATGCCCAATCGCACCGCGCTCTTGGTGATCATCACCGGCGTGGTCCTGGCCGCGCACTTCTTCACCTTCGTCTCCTCGTTGCGTTATACGTCCGTGGCCGCCAGCACCCTGCTGGTGAACTGCCATCCGCTCGTAGTCGGCGCCGCTTCGGTGCTGTTGCTCAAGGAATCCTCGAAAAGGACCGTGCTGGGCGTTATCATCGGTTTCGCCGGCGTGGGCTTCATCGCCCTGTCCGGCCTCGGTTCCGAAGGGGCTTACGGCAACACGCTGGCCCTGGTCGGCGGGGTCATGGCCGCGATATACATTCTGGCCGGCAGGGTGCTCCGGCGCTCCCTGGGCATATTCACCTATGCTTTCCTGGTGTACCTGACGGCCAGCGTGGTGCTGCTCTCCTCCGCCCTGATCACGGGCGTTCCTCTATGGCCATACTCCGGCCAGGAGCTGCTCATCTTCTTGGCCCTGGCCGTGGTCTGCACCATCCTCGGTCACACCGTCTACAACTGGTCGCTGAAGTATCTATCCGCCCCGATCATCAGCACCTCGTTGCTGGGAGAACCATTACTGGCTATCCTGTTCGCACTGGTGCTCCTAAGTGAGGTCCCGGCTTGGACGGTCGTCCTGGCCGCCCCTATGGTCTTGGTAGGTGTGGGCCTTACGGTCTTAGACAGAAGACACACTGAAGGTAATGGGAATAGGTAAATCCGGGGAGCACCGGTCCGATCGATGTCCTGTTCCTCATCGATAGTCTGGGCGGTCCCATGTCACCGGGGGTTGTTAACAAGAAGGGCGTTCTGTTCTCTTTCTCCTTTATAATTGAAAATTATAATTGTACAGAAAACCTATTAATCAGTAAATCATACTTTACAATGATGTTGACCAAGGAAGAGCTGATCTCAGGTTACGTCAAGGAGGTTATCAGCAGGGCCGAGGACCGGTTGGGACGGAAGGTCTTCGAAAGCTCCGGGGAAAGGCTGGAGCAAAGGGACGACCTGGCCAGGATATTCTCGCTTATCGATGATTTCCGGTCCGGAAGGCGTCAGGTGCGATGGCTGGTCATACCCGGTCTCAGGGGTGTAGGCAAGACCACGATGCTGGCCCAGACCTATGACCGCCTGAAGGGAATGGGAGTGGCAAAGGAGAACTTGCTCTATCTTAGCCTGGACGATCTTCAGCTGAGGCTCGGAGCTTCCCTCAACGATGCACTGTCCATCTACGAAGGCATGATCGGTACGGCCTTCGAATCGCTCAGGAAGGACGTTTACATTCTGATCGACGAGGCCCATTTCGATCCCTCATGGCCGTCGACCGTAAAGAGCCTTTACGACCGGACGGAGAACGTGTTCATAATAGTCACCGGATCCTCCGCATTGGCCTTGAGCGGGAACGCCGACACTGCGCGAAGGGCTTTGGAACTGAACGTTCTCCCCTTGTCCTTCCGGGAGTTCCTCAAGCTGGATAGGAACGCGGATGTTCCACGGAATCTGTCACTCAGACTAGGTCAACTGCTCTTTTCGTCACCGGATTATACCACGCTCAAGGAAGGATTGATGGAGATCGAGGCTTCCTTGTCGGCGGTCGAGGTTCGGATCAAGGCCTATTCGCTTGAGAGGTACCTGCGATCGGGCTCCCTGCCCTATGTTCTCAGAATAGAGGACGAGCCGACGGCAATGTCCTTGATATCGTCCACTATCAATCGGGTTTTAGAGCGGGACCTTCCGACCCAGCGTCAGCTGGACCGTCCCACACTGATAAAGGCATCCAACCTCTTGAGCTACCTGGCCTTCGGGGACCGGCTCAGCCAGCAATCCCTGTCCATCAACCTGGGGATCAACCGGGTTACTCTGTCAACCATCTTGGACGGTCTGGAAAGGGCGGACGTGGTCCACCGGGTCATGCCGTTCGGACCGGAATCCACCCGCCTTAGGCGCACACCCTTTTATCGTTTCACCTCCCCGGCCATGCGTGCTGCGGTTCTCACTCAGCTGGGCAGACTGAACCGGGACAATGCCGACTACGGCCTATTGCTCGAGGATGCCGTAGTCCTCGCCATGCGCAAAGCCATCTCGGATGGTCAGTTGCGTCGCTTCGATTTCGATCCGCGAGCTTCAGGTGCTGATTTCGTCGTTACCAGGGGGGACGGTTCAAGGGTTGTACTGGAGGTGGGGTTCGGTCGAAAAGGCACCAGACAGGTTTTGTCCACCATGGCCGATGTCGAAGCGGTCTATGGGCTGTCCGTAGAAAAGGGGACCCTCCGGTTTGTCGATGAGGATAGAATAGCGATGGTCCCCAGGGAATGGCTTTTACTCTCGTGCTGAAATCATCGGACCATCCAGTGAATGATGGTTGGTAAAAAAAAGGAAAGGAAAAAGGTTTGACCTACTTCTTGCGGAAGACGAGCACGATGGCCACGACGGCCACCAGCAAGCCTAAGACGCCCAACGCCACGGCGATCAACGGCAGAGGACCGGACGGGGCCACGCCGGTGATTACCGTTAGCGGGACACCGGAGACCGCCGCATCGGGCAGCGGTCCCTCGCCGGCCGCGTTCACCGCCGTCACCCAGTAGTCGTACTCCGCCCCCGCCTCCACCGAACCGTCCACGAAGGTGTCCGTGCCGGCGGGAACGGTGGCTATGAGCTGCCTGTCACCCGTCTCACCGCGCCGGTAGATCTTGTAGCTGGTGACGGCCGAGCTGCCCTGGTCGTCAGGGACGGACCAGGTCAGGGTCAGACGGCCCTGCCCTTCCTCCACCTCAACGTCCACCTCTCCGGGTACGGCGAGGACCACCAGTGAGGCATCAAGCACCCTGGACAGGTCGCCCTCTCCCCACTGATTGAGGGCGGAGACGCAGTAGTAGTACGTGGTGCCGTAGACCGCCGTGCCGTCCACGTAGGTGGTGGAACCGGCGGGAACGGAAACCAGGAGCTGCAACGCCAGAGGACTGGTCCCGCGGTACACGTTGTAGCCGGTGATCGGACCGTCCCCCGCATCGCTCGGGACGCTCCAGAGCAAGGCTACGCTGGAATTGCCGCCGGTGGCCGAGCTCAGATACGGTGCGGCGGGCACATCGGTGTTGGGCATGAGCTGCTGGTTGGTGCGCAGCACCATGGTGTTGGACGGTGCTCCCTCCCCGAAGGCGTTGAGGGCGGTCACCATGTAGGTGTAGTTCACACCCGTCAGCACGCTGGTGTCTATGTAGGAGTTCCCGGTCAGGGAGGCCAGCAGCACGGTGGTCCCGATGCCTGGCGTGCGGTAGAGGCGATAACCGATTATCGGCGAGCCGCCGTTGGCCGGAACCGACCATCCCAGGATGATGCGGTCCACCGCGTTCTGACCGTTCAGGGTGGCCGCCCCGGGTACCGTTCCCGGCGTGGCGTCCACCGTGGCGTTCTCTCCGTCGGCCGTGCCGATGAAGCAGTACACATGGTAGGTATACGTCACTCCGTTCACAAGTCCGGCGTCAGTGTAGGACGAGCTGATCTGGGCGCTCAGGAAGGAGAAGTTCCCGCCGTCGCTCCGGTACACCCGGAAGCCGTCCGCATCAAAGGAGGTCATGGGGTCCCAGTTGAGCGTCACCGTTCCGTTCCCGACCGTGGCCAGCAGGTAGGACGGGGCGGGAAGGCCGGTTACGACCACCTCATCAGGCGTCACGTTCAGGCGAGCGGATTCCGGACCGGACCCCCAGGCGTTCAAAGCCACCACCCAATAGGTGTGCAGCAGGCCGCTGACCACGTTATGGTCGGTGTAGGTCATGACGTTGACCATAGACAGCAACGTCACAGTGCCGTTCAGGTCGCGGTACACCCGGTAGCCGAGCACGGCGGAACCGCCGTCGTCCGTCGGGGCCTCCCAGTTCAGGGTGACGATGGCCTCCCCCTCGGTCAGGATGAGGTCCTGGACCGCTCCAGGGACGCTTCCCGGAGTAGCGAGGATCGTCGTGGAGTTCCCGCTCTCCCCGCCGTCGTTGTATGCAGTAATTCGGTAGGAGCATGGAACGCCATTGAGCGCCGTCCCGTCAGAATATTCCACATCAGCCACCACATCCAGCAGCGCGTATCCGCTTCCGTTGTCCCGGTAGATGTGGTAACCCACGGCTCCGTTCGAGGCGGTCCAGCTCAGGGTCACCAGAGAATCGCCCGCTATGGCTGTCAGGCCTTGCGGTGCCTCCGGCGGAAGGACGATGCCGAGCGTGGCCTGGAAGACATCGCTCATGTTACCCACGCCGTACTGGTTGGACGAGCGCAGAGCGTAGAACAGGCCGGACGTTCCGGCAACGTCCAGGTATTCGCGCATATCGCCGTCGATGATGGCGATAAGCGCTAAGGTATCAGCCGCCGCTCCGCGGTATACCAGGAACTCAGCTGGGACGGTGGAGCTCTCCGGTACGTGCCAGGTTATGAGGACGCCGTCATCGTCCTGCAGCGCCGAATCGATCACCGGCGGCAAAGGGGAGGCCAATGGTAAGGTGATGAATACTTCGGACGAG
>Ga0247841_10009427_pt1 | contig 13663 bp, 8 predicted proteins | sample LaCruzMarch2015__2_FD_192410 | JGI IMG/M metagenome (GOLD analysis project Ga0247841, IMG submission 192410) | Freshwater microbial communities from meromictic Lake La Cruz, Castile-La Mancha, Spain - LaCruzMarch2015_18m | ecosystem: Environmental > Aquatic > Freshwater > Lake | place: Spain...
TGTCTCCTCCCGGAATGAATACAAATCCCTGGCCAAACCGGGCAAGAAGAGGACCCAGGATCATGATGGAGCCACGCAGGCTCACTGCTTTTTCTTTAAAATCATGGGTTTGAAGATAATCGAAGTTGATTTGTCTGGCCTCGAATGAAAAAGAAGCAACGCCCTCCTTGATCACCTCTACCCCTAATGCCTTAAGCAGTTCAATCAGTTTATTTACATCCCGGATATTCGGAACATTGTGAATCGTGATTTTCGATGAGGTCAGTAAAACTGCACAGATGACCTGCAGTGCCTCATTTTTTGCACCTTGTGGAACGATTTCTCCATGGAGTCGCTTCCCCCCGATAATCTCAAATGAACTCATTGAGGTTTATTTCTTCCGCGGGGATTGTTGTATTCAGGTTTACTAAAGGGAGGGGTATGGACATTTCCGTTTGTGTTTTGACGGAAGGGTTTTTTCTTCTTGTTGCGGGCCAGGATATCATTCGTATTGGTGAAGCGGAAATCCTGGTTGAGTTTTAATTTGTCTTTTGACAATACATTAAGATGCTTTTCAATCAGTTCGTCATTTACCGATTCTCGGTTCCAATTGAGGTAGGATTTCTTCATGTGATTGGCGATGGCATTTACCAAAGCATCTTTCTCGGGACCATCTTCATAATCGGTAGCTTTTTCGATCATGAGTGCAATGTTCTTTCCATAATGCTTGAATTCAATTTCTTTATCGTGATAGGAAAGATGCTCGGGTTTGGTACTCAACGACAATGGGGGAGGAGGAGGATAGGGGGCGTCAACATCAAGCTTGAAATCGGCAATGATAAAAAGATGATCCCAGAGTTTATGCTTATAATCGCCGCCCTCCTTCACCGAAGGATGCATCTGGGCCATGACATTGACAATGAATTTTGCGTATTTTGTCCGTTTTTCGCGATCTTCGATGGTGCAGATGTACTGGATCATCTTCTGAATATTTCTTCCATACTCCGGAATGAACATCTGTTCACGCGTGGTATTGTACTCCATTTCTTCGTTCACTTGTGATTTTTTGCAAAGATACAATAAATTTTTCGCCAAGCTCTTTTTTCAGGATAGGATGATTAATCTACAGATACGAGAAAAATGGAGACATCTGCTTATTGGTGGTTGATTGACCTCCTATTGGTTTGTATTTTTGTATCCATTTCGGTTCATTAGATTTATTGGATATGAGAAAGTTAAATATAATAATGGCATCAACCATAATCCTACTCCTGGTTATTTTTTATGGTTGTAAAAAAGAGTTTAAGCAGGATACCGTTACCTCTGCTCAAACCATGACCGGTCAGCTAAAGGTGAGTTCAACTTTTAACTGGTCATCCGTGAAAGAGGTCACCTTAACCATTTCGCGGAATTTGACCGGGATTGTGAAGATCACTTCGGAAGATGGGAAGATCATATACCACAAAGGATATAATCACGGGGTATCCGATTATAAAGTGAGCGTAAGCGTTCCTTCATTCATTCATAAGCTTGCCATCAATTCGGAAGTTGTTGATCTGAATAAAAATTCATACAAAAACGGCGGATTAAAATCCGCCTTGCTGGCCGAATATCACTTTAGTCCGGCCATCACTTTCAATAGCGGCACAACCCGCTGCCCTTCCATGATTGATCTTGACGGAACACGTTTTTTGTTGATTTATGCCACGGGAGATACTGGCCCGCTTTATGCCAAGGTTGGAATAAAAACAGGAATGACCATTACCTATAGTCCACCCTTTCAGTTTCCTGGTACCAACTGGGCCTATTATTCAACGGCATCAAATATGGTTAAAATCGATGACAACAATGTACTGGTGGCCATTAAGACCAGCAACGATCAGCCTGGGAAGGTGCTTGTTGTGACGGTCACCGGGAATACAGTGACTTTTGGTCCCTCTGCAAATGCGCGTTTTGCCCTGAATTACCCCTCTCTTGCCAGGGTAGATGCGACTCATTTTGTACTTGCCTATAACGATGAATGGAACTATCTCTTGTATGTCCAGGTAGTTGAAGTTTCCGGTGGAATATCCTTAGGAGCGGAAGAATATATTCGTGATGCTCGATACATCAAAGCAACCTCACTCAGTAACAACAGTGCATTGCTGACCTTTGTGAAACCGTCGAATGGAGATGCCGCGGCAGTTGTTGCAGTTGTTAACACAACCATAAATAGGATCACTTTTGGTCCCATCAAGTTTATTGACGCTGGTGTCTCTAATGCGATCACCGCTGCTCAGCTTGACCCGGTACACTTTATTTGCGCCTTTCAGGATGCCAGTAACGGCAACAAAGGAGCCGTAGCTGTATTAAAGATAAGCGGTACTTCGATATCTTTTTATAACAAGGCATATTTCGACACCAACCCGATAGATGAAATCTATGTGCAAAGATTGGATAGCCGGAATTATCTTATTTTATCCAACCCAACAGTGGGCTCCGTGCATAAAGCAGCCTATTATGCCGGCTCCTTCAACAATTCAAATTTGGTCCCCTATTTTTCTGCACCAACCTACCTTGGAGATCTTTATGGTATGCAATTCTCAATTGCGCCACTTGGAACAAATGATTTTGTAATTACCTTGAGAAATGGTGTCAGCGGGAGCCCGGGCTACCAGTACCTTACCATTCCACTGGTTCCTGATTCCGATGGGGATGGAATTGGTGATCCTTTTGATGATTACCCGATCGATCCTGAACGTGCTTTTGACAATTTCTTTCCAGCAGCCAGTTATGGAAGCCTGGGGTTCGAGGATTTGTGGCCAGGAAGGGGGGACTACGATTTCAATGATGTTGTGGTCAATTATCAATTCCAGACAGTTACCAATGCATCAAACAATGTGGTGGAGATTTTTGCCCGCTTTACCCTGATGGCCAATGGCGCCATGCTGAAGAATGGTTTTGGCTTTAACCTTCCTGATTCAGATCCGGAACTGACCGGGGATAAGCTTCTTGTAACAGGCTTTCACCTGAGCAGCAACTATATCACCCTCAATGCAAATGGAAATGAAGTTGGTCAGACAAAACCGACCATTATTGTTTGGGATAATACTTCAGATCTGTTGCCCGATTTCAGCAATACCGTTTTGGGCAACCCGTACCTTTCACCCGTAGAGTTTACGCTAAAACTTACTACTCCCGGATATAGCTTTCCGGCATCCGGTTTTGCGATCTCTGCATTCAACCCGTTCATCATATGTGGAATGGAACGTGGCAGAGAGGTTCATTTGGCCGATAGACCACCAACTAACCTGGCTGATCCTGACCTGTTTGGAATGTGGGAGGACAATAGCATCCCGGACCAAAACCGCTACTATAAATCAGCAGAAAATCTTCCATGGGCTATTGATGTCCCCGAACCCTTTGCATACCCGTTGGAAAAAGCAGATATTACTACGGCACACCTCAAATTTGCCGACTGGGCCCAATCTTCCGGAGCTCTTTATCCTGACTGGTATCTCGATCTTTCCGGATACCGGAATTCAGCTTTGATCTATTCGCACTGATTGTTAAAGTGTATTTCGGCAAGGTTCAGTGTCAAAGCATTTTTGCTATCGCAAACCAGATAAAGTTCAGTAAACTTTCCTGCAATTAATGGGTGCTGTCAGGAAATTTTCTAATTTTATGCCTTGGACAAATGCCTAAGAATTAATTCAGAAACCATGAAAAAGAACCTCTGTATCATTGCATTGTGCCTTCTGCTTGGGGCAATTACCTTTAATTCCTGTCAAACTCCTCACAAGGAGTTCACTGAAAATGAGAAAAAAACGATTGCTGATACGATTCAGATGTTGACTTCCCGAATTCTCAATTTTGCCAGTGAAGCGAATGTCGATTCAACATTTCAATACCTGAGTCAGGATAGCGCTGCTCTTTACTTTTCCGGCGGGATGCATTATTCCTATCCCGGGCTGATTTCCATGTTCAGCGACGCGTACAGCAAGCTAAAGGTGCAGGGATTTGCAATCATTCACTCGCAGGTCGATGTATTGTCACCGGAGGTTGCTGTCTGGATTGCATATTGTAAAGGAAAAACACTTTTCAAAGAGGGGGGGCGATCCGAACAATTCCTGTGCGAGACCTGGGTCTGGAATAAAACCCCGACAGGATGGAGGGTTGTTCATTACCATGAATCCTACCTGAATTATCCCGATCGTGAAGAATGTATGAAAACGGAGATTGCCCTGACAAAGTTTTCTGATGAAGTAAAGATGAAATCCGTGAAACCTGAGGACATGAAGGAAGAACTTACCGGGTTCCTCAGGAAGAATCCAGGCATTCTGGGATCGGCATTCGCTTTGATCCCGAAGGAAAATGCCCTGTTGTTTCAATATGTTTACCGGGAAGATTCAAAATTCTTTGATATGACCCTGAGGAAAGAGTTCGACTATACCCGTGAACTCTGGTACCGACAACCGCTTTTGTTGAATGGTCCTTACTGGTCAGACCCCTATTATGATTCAGGAGGCGCAAAGATGGTTATGGTAACCTTTTCACTTCCTTTCTACACGAGAAATAATGACTTGATTGGTGTGATCACTGCCGATCTGGCGGTTCATTAAACGATCACTTAATATTGTCAGCCTGTATTCTTGTATTTCAAGAAACAATGCGTAATTTCGCAAATCGTAACAGCAATTGTTTCTGACCGATACCAGTGAAAAAAACAGTTGCTTTTTTATTGGGTCCAACGCCTTCAAGACCGATGACCTTCCCTTTTCCGAACCGTTCATGTAAAACCTCCATCCCTGCATGGATATCTTCTACTTCCGACGGCGATTGTCCGGGATCAAATGCGTCGGGAGAGGGGGGCGGGTTGATGACTTTTTGAAAGTTTTTCGGAAGGGTAATTTTTTTGGCAGGCATGCTGATGCCGGGCAGGGAAGCAGACCAGTTGAGGTCGTTTAAAAAATTCTCTTTTTTTACAGGGTTTTTTCTGGGAAAATCAATGTACATTTCAGGAATCTCTTCAATGAACCGGCTGGGCTCACAAATGGTAAGATTCCCCCACCGGTAACGGTTTTCCGCGAAGCTTAGCGAGAGTTTGGTCTGCGCACGGGTTACGGCAACATAGAACAAACGCCGCTCTTCTTCAAGGTCGGTCCTCGAATTCAAAGACTGACTGGAAGGGAAAAGGTTTTCTTCCAATCCGACCAGAAAAACGTACGGAAACTCAAGCCCTTTGGCCGAATGGACCGTCATCAGGGTGACCCGGTCTTCCCCTTCGTCATCCCGTTTATCCACATCCGTGTACAGGGCAACATCCTGCATGAATTCATCCAGTGTACGGATTACATTTGCTTCGATCTCACCTGTTTCCATGTTTGTACGCGGTGATTCCGAAAATTCTTTGATGGCGTTCAGCAGTTCCTCAAGATTTTCGAATCTGCTGACCCCTTCCGGAGTTTTATCATCATACAACTCCTTCATCAACCCGGAAGATCCGGCGATGTGTTTGGCAAGTTCATAGGCATTTTTAACCTTGATGAGGGCGCCAAAACTTTTAATCATGGTGGCAAACGCGGTCAGTTTCGACATGGTCCCATCCGGAAAACGGATGCCGGACGAGGGGTTTTCAATGAGTTCGAAAATGCTTCTCTTCAGTTCATCAGCAGTCACGATAAGCTTTTCCACCGTGGTTTTTCCTATCCCACGGGCAGGAAAATTGATGATTCTCAACAAGGCATCTTCGTCCCTCGGATTGATGGTCATCCGGAAATAGGCCAGTAAATCTTTAATTTCTTTGCGCTGGTAAAAGGAAACACCGCCATGGATACGGCATGGAATATTTATTTTGCGCAAGGCCTCTTCATGTGCCCGCGATTGAGCATTGGTACGGTAGAGGATGGCAAAAGAGGAGTTCATCAACTGGTGGTTCATCTTATGTTCGAAGATCGCCTGGGCAACCAGGTTTGCCTCTTCATTATCGGTCGACGCCCCGATCAGGGCGATTTTTGAGCCCTCTTCATTTTCCGTCCAGATTTCTTTGAATATTTGATGTTTATTATTGACAATTACACTGTTGGCAGCTTTAACTATAGTTTTGGTTGAACGATAGTTTTGCTCCAGTTTGAATACTTGATGATCGGAATAATCACTTCTGAAATTGAGGATATTCTGAATGTTGGCGCCGCGGAAAGCATAGATACTCTGTGCGTCGTCACCTACCACGCACAGGTTTTCGTTATTGGCCGACAATTTTTTTACGATCAGGTATTGGGCGTAATTGGTATCCTGGTACTCATCCACCAGGATATATTGAAACTTCTGCTGGTACTTGTAAAGAACGTCTGGGAAATCACGAAGCAGGATGTTCATGTTGAAAAGGAGGTCGTCGAAATCCATGGCGGATGCCCTTCTCAAGCGGTTCTGGTAAAGGGTGTAAAGATGTCCTGTCAGGGGTTTGCCCGACGAAGAATCATATTCCTGCAATTCCGTATTGGCACTGTATTCCTCTGCTGAAAGTAAACTTGTTTTGGCAGAGGAGATCCGGTGTAAGATATATCCGGGGGCATATACTTTATCGTCGAGGTTGTTTTCCTTGATCAGGTTTTTGATCACCCGCTTGGAATCATCGGTATCGTAAATCGTGTAATTCGGAGGGTATCCCAGGCGATGTCCTTCAATGCGCAATACCCTGGCGAAAATGGAATGGAAGGTCCCCATCCATACATTTTGAGCCTCATGTCCAACCAGGGCGATGATCCTGTCCTTCATCTCCCGGGCGGCTTTATTGGTAAAGGTCAGGGCAAGGATGTGAAACGGATCAATTCCTTTTTCAACAAGAAAGGCAACCCGATAGGTCAGCACCCGGGTTTTTCCCGAACCCGCCCCTGCAATCACCATCACCGGACCTTCCGTAGCCATTACTGCAGCCCGCTGTGCCTCGTTTAGTTCTTCAAGAATTTTCCTTGCCATAGCCTTAATTCGAGGTGCAAAAATAATTGATTCGTGAACACCATTCTACTGGGGTACAGACAATATATCAACAAATATTTTCATTTTCCTGTTCCGGATACAAGATTTCTGGATACTTAAGAACTGTAAAAGGATACATTTGCTTATTCTCCCTTGATTTGCCCTTGCGTATCATCCTATCTTTACGCGAAATAGAAAATTTCATTTGATAAAATACAACATCAAATTTCCAAATAACAAAAACAGGAAAATGAAACGTTCAACAATATTTTTCGTCATCATGGGACTCATCTTGGCAAGCCTTATATCAGGCTGCCGCAAAGATATAAATACCCCACCCTTCGTGCCGGGAGGCAATGTGAACTCCATGCTCGACCTTAAGGTTTCAAGTACTTTTAACTGGCAAACCACAAGAGAAGTAACACTGACCATCGGAATGTATCTTCCGAATGCGACCACCAATGATAACAGGATAAATATCTACGATGGAGATCCTTTTAATGGCGGGCAGCAGGTGTTTACCGGTCTGGCCGGAAATAATTTTCCGTTTATTGCCAAGATCAGAATACCGACTGCAAAAAAGCAGCTTTTTCTGGAATTAATCCCATCGTTCGGTGCAAGACAGATCATCGCCGTTGATGCAGCAGATAATGTTAACTATACCTTTACGGAATCATCTGGAAGCAGGAAAGGTACTTCTGTGGTTGAACCTGATTGCAGTGGTGCTCCCGCCGGAAAAATTCTTTCTGGAAGTGCTGCAAAAACAATTGGCGATGGCACAACCTGGTATGTAACTACTTCCTATTCAGGAGCAGTAACGATAACAAAGGGGACGTTGCAGGTCTGCGGAAGTTTTACTGGTACAATTGATGCCGGCGATAACCAGGACAATAACTATGTTGTAGTGACCGCCAACGGAACAATCAATTCAAGTCTGATAAAACTGGCCAAGCATTCCTTGATAACCATCTATGGAACTGCTTCTGTCACAGCCACTGTATTTCAGATGACCCAGGATGCCAAGATAACCAATTACGGAACGTTAACGATCAACAGCGGTATTGAACCTAAAAATCTGATCCAGAATTTTGGAACAATGACGGTTAACGGACATTATAACATGAATGGGAACACAGGTAGATTGTACAACGAAGGAACTCTGACCATCAATAATAAATGGACTGCAGACAATGGTTTTACCAACTGGGGTGGACAAATAGAAGTATTTGGTGACATGAACAGTACCCATGGGATCGATACAAATACCTGCAAGATCATTGTTCACGGCAATTTTCATTTAAACAACACCGAATTCAGAATGTTTACAGGTTATCTCAAGGTAGATGAGGAAACAAAGATACAGGGCGGGCAGTCCATTATGTTGCTCAAAGACCAATCCATGATCTCGACAAAGCATCTTACCGTAAATCAAGATATTAATGGAGCTGGAACAACAAATGAGATCAAAATCACGAACGATTTAAGATTCGATGGACCTAAAAAGATTATCGGCCCGATCGAAGTCGCGCAGACGAATGGCATAATTGCCAATGGAAGCTTTGCAGCAAATTTTTCAGGTGGCGCAACCTTTGTAAGTTTTGCCAATATTGCCAATACGATCCCTCAAACGGAATGTAATCCCGATGGCAATTTCCCGCCGACTCCTCCGGGACCAAATAACAATTATTTCACGGGAACATCCGTATGGGAAGATCTTTGGCCAGGAACCGGTGATTATGATATCAATGACCTGGTGCTTTATTATAAGTATAACCTGATAACCAATGATGTTAATAAAGTAACACATATTGTGGCCAAGTTTTATGTGAGGGCTGCAGGTGCGAGTTTAAAAAATGGATTCGGATTCCAGATCAATAACCTGTTGCCAACCCAGATTGCATCCGTTGCAGGATATAATATTCAAGGCAGTTATATCAATCTGAATGCCAATGGAACTGAGGCTAACCAGTCAAAGGCAGTCATTATCGCAATAGATAATATTGATAATGTTATTCACCGTGGTGGTTCTTCTCCGATGTTCAACACATTGCGGAACTATCCGACCGGAACAGCTGATACGGTAACTATTACAATCCAGTTGACCACTCCGTTGCTGACGACTGAAGTTGGCACTGCTCCGTTCAACCCATTTCTCATTAAAAATATGAATCGTGCAGTTGAAATCCACATGCCGGATTATATTCCCACTTCACTGGCTTCACCCTCTTATTTTGGAACTTTGCAGGATGATTCGGATCCGGGAATTGGTCGGTACTACAAGACTTCTTTAAATTTACCCTGGTGTCTCGACATCCCGGTAAGTTTCGATTATCCGTTTGAATATGTTGACATTACCCAGGCACATTTGCACTTCGCAGAATGGGCGCAAACCTCTGGTGCTTCTTACCCCGACTGGTATAAGGATTTATCGGGATATCGCAACGTCAGCAACATCTGGCATCCATAATCTCAAACCGTGTAGGAAGGTCATTTCTTACTCCTGTTTTTGTGTTAATTAGTTTTGCGAATAAGGTGACATTTGAAAAGAAGTCACCTTATTCGCATTTTATTTAGGTTGTCTTGCAGAATATTGCTGATATCCCCAAATGAATTACTTTTACCGGGTGAAATTGAATTATGAACTCAACGCTGTTTCAGGTTATTAATTACAGTTTGATCCTGATCGTCCTGATCATCTTTATCCGCTATATCTGGGATATGATCTTTGATCGGAATTACCAGCCTGCTGAATGGCAGCATGCTGTTAAACAGGGAAGTATTCCGAAGTTGCTTCAAAAAATTGAACGAAGCTATCCGGATAAAGTCCGTTTTTTCAACTGGTGGTTTCTTGTAGAACGGCTAAAAAAAGAACAGATCCCCGGGGATTTTGCCGAATTGGGTGTGTATAAGGGGGATAGTGCCAAAGTGATACATCACATGGATCCGACCCGGAATTTTCATCTGTTTGATACGTTTTCAGGTTTTCCCGAGGATGACCTGAAGATGGAAACCGGGGAGGCTGCTACCTATACCAAGGCCAATTTTTCAGATACTACCGTTGAACGGGTGCGGCAGACCATTTCCGGAAATCAGCACATCATGATCCATCCAGGGTATTTCCCGGGTACTGCACATGCCGTTATACATCAAAGGTTTGCGCTTGTCAATATGGATGCTGACCTCTACCTCCCAACAAAAGCAGGCCTGGAATTCTTTTACCAGAGGTTATCCCCCGGTGGAGTTATCCTCGTTCACGATTACAACGCGAAATGGGAAGGAATAAAGAAAGCTGTTGATGAATTTGTTCAGACCATTCAGGAGTCCCTGGTAGTGCTTCCGGATATGGAAGGTACGGCCATGATTATCAAGTCGAAATGATTTTTCAACTTTTTTTCACATTTTTCTTGCCTGAATGAAAATAAGTTGTATTTTTGCACCCTCGAAAATCATTTTTGGTTTTTGAGGGAATTGCAAGCCGGAAACGGCAAGGAAACCTGATAAAGTGAGACGCCTATAGGTTCCAATCGCAGTCAAACCGATGATTGCGGTAGAAAGTCTCCTCAGATTTATCGCCTTCCTTATCTTTTTCCAGCCTAAAAATTCCGGGATTTTTTCTCATTGATGTTCATTTAAAGTGTTCAACTGAAAATGTTGGCGGTGTTAAAAAAAAGATTACTTTTGCACTCCCGTTTTCAGGGCTTTTTTTAATGAAAGTGACGATCTCATGGTCGTCCAAACATTTAATAAGTTCAATAAACAGATCAATATGCCAACAATTTCACAATTGGTTCGCAAAGGAAGAAAAAAATTGACGGACAAGAGCAAGGCTCCTGCTCTGGATTCCTGTCCTCAGCGCCGTGGTGTATGTGTGCGTGTATATACCACCACACCCAAGAAACCAAATTCGGCGATGCGTAAGGTTGCCAGGGTTCGACTCACCAACGGCAAAGAGGTGAATGCCTATATACCGGGTGAAGGTCATAATCTTCAGGAGCACTCTATTGTAATGATTCGTGGCGGTCGTGTAAAAGATCTCCCCGGTGTTCGTTATCACATTATTCGTGGTGCACTCGACACCTCCGGAGTGGAAGGCCGCAAACAACGCCGCAGTAAATATGGTGCTAAACGTCCAAAAGAGAAAAAGGCATAATTCTGACGGACGATCTGACAGGTCGTCCATACAATATTAAGAAGACATAACATGAGAAAAGCAAAACCAAAGAAAAGACCGATAGTTCCTGATCCAAAATTCAGCGACACCCTGGTCACAAAGTTTGTGAACAATGTCATGCTTAGAGGAAAAAAGAACATTGCCTATGATGTCTTTTACGAAGCCATTGAAACAGTCTCTGAAAAGACTAAGGAAAACGGCCTCGAGGTATTTAAAAAGGCGCTTGCCAATGTCACCCCTTCTGTTGAAGTAAGAAGTCGTCGTATCGGTGGAGCTACTTTCCAGATCCCTTCTGAAATCCGGCCGGGACGGAAAATGTCCATCGGTATGAAATCATTGGTGAATTATGCCAGAAAACGTCACGAAAAGAGTTTTGGTCAGAAATTGGCCGCCGAAATTATAGCTGCTTATAAAGAAGAAGGCGCAGCCTTCAAGCGTAAAGAAGATACACACAGGATGGCCGAAGCGAACAAGGCTTTCAGCCATTTCCGCTTTTAATATGTGTAAAGATGCGCTGCTGCGCGTCTCGACAAAGAAAAAATGACCGAGAAACTGGAAAATACAGAAACATTGGCATTATGGCGCACATCGATGCGGGTAAAACCACCACGACTGAGCGGATCTTGTATTATACCGGTATAAATTATAAGTTGGGCGAGGTACATGATGGTACCGCAACAATGGATTGGATGGTTCAGGAGCAGGAACGCGGAATTACCATCACCTCTGCCGCAACGACTGTTTATTGGAACTATCAAGACGAGAAATACCGGATCAATATCATCGATACCCCGGGACATGTCGATTTTACTGTTGAAGTGGAGCGGTCACTCAGGGTGTTGGATGGAGCGGTTGCCATTTTCTGCGCCGTTGGCGGTGTGGAACCTCAATCTGAAACTGTTTGGCGTCAGGCCGATAAATACAAGGTGCCCCGCATCAGTTACATCAATAAAATGGACAGAACGGGCGCTGATTTTTTTCATGTCATTGACCAGATAAAAATAAAATTAGGAGCAAAACCTGTCCCCATTCAACTGCCCATCGGAGCTGAAGAAAATTTCTCAGGCATTGTTGACCTGATTTCAAACAAAGCTTATGGCTGGGATGAACAATCGCTGGGCCGTGAATATTTCGAAATTCCCATCCCTGATGATCTGAAGAGCCTCGTTCATGAATATCGGAACAGGTTGATCGAAGGTGCAGCAGAAGAGAGCGATACACTCCTTCATAAGTACATGGAAGATCCCGATTCCATTACCGAAGAGGAAATTATCGTGGAACTTCGTAAAGCGACCATTCAAAACAGAATCACTCCGGTTATTTGCGGGGCATCTTTTAAAAATAAAGGCGTTCAATTGCTTATCGACGCCATCGTGAAATTCCTTCCATCGCCCTATGAAATGCCTCCGGTAAAAGGCATCAATCCATATACTGAAAAAGAGGAATACCGTAAACCGGAACCTGCTGAACCCTTCTCCGCCCTGGCATTTAAAATTGCCACCGATCCATTCGTGGGTCGTATCGCTTTCTTCCGGGTCTATTCCGGTTCACTTGATGCCGGCGAGGTAGTATTGAACACCCGAACCGACAAAAAAGAACGTTTGCTTCGCATCATGCTGATGCATGCCAATAAACAGAACCCGCTCAAACGAATTGAAGCCGGTGAAATCGGCGTTGCAGTCGGGTTTAAAAATATCCGGACAGGAGATACACTTTGTGATCTCAAACACCCCATCGTGCTTGAAACCATGGTATTCCCGGAACCGGTCATCAACATGGCCATTGAACCTAAAACCCAGGACGATGTCGAAAAACTGGCCGTCGCCCTGAATAAACTCACCGAAGAGGATCCAACATTCCAGGTAAGAGTGGATGATGAAACCGGCCAAACGCTGATCAGCGGCATGGGCGAACTGCATCTCGATATTATCTGTGATCGTATGCGCCGTGAATTCAATATTGAGGTTAACCGCGGAAATCCACAGGTAGCCTATAAAGAGGCTATTGTGAACGCGGTAATGCACCACGAGGTGTATAAGAAACAAACCGGTGGCAAAGGTCGTTTTGCTGATCTGGTCATTGAACTCAGTCCGGCCGACAAAGGGTTTAAAGGATTACAGTTTGTCAATGAAATCAAAGGTGGTAACATCCCCAGGGAATTTATTCCGGCCATTGAAAAGGGTTTGAAAACTGCCATGTTGAATGGCCCTATTATCGGTTTCCCCATGGAGAGTGTCAAGGTTCGTCTGATCGATGGATCCTATCACAGCGTGGATTCCGATGCACTGGCCTTCCAGATTGCCGCTGGAATTGCTTTCCGGGAAGCCTGCCGCAAAGCAAAAGCTGTTCTGCTGGAACCCATTATGAAATTTGAGATCATTACCCCGAGTGAATACATGGGTGAAGTTACCAGTGATATTACAAAACGCCGCGGGCATGTTGAAGAAGTCGATTCCCGTATCGGGAACCAGATCATTCACGGCAAAGTGCCTTTGGCCGAAATGTTCGGATATGTTACCACGTTGCGCAGTCTTACCTCCGGCCGGGCAACGGAAA
>Ga0247841_10009428_pt1 | contig 13663 bp, 10 predicted proteins | sample LaCruzMarch2015__2_FD_192410 | JGI IMG/M metagenome (GOLD analysis project Ga0247841, IMG submission 192410) | Freshwater microbial communities from meromictic Lake La Cruz, Castile-La Mancha, Spain - LaCruzMarch2015_18m | ecosystem: Environmental > Aquatic > Freshwater > Lake | place: Spain...
AGAAAATTTTCACCTGCACCGACAAAATTAATTAACTTTAAACCATAAAAATTATCGATAACAAGTTTAAATTTTTCAAAAGACATGTTTCTGTTGGCATCTTCCCATAATCTAAAATTAGGACTTCCATGAGCACACATTACACAATTCAAATTACATTTTGTTGTAATTTCAATTTTAACAGAACGAGGATATATCTTTGGTACATAAAAATTATATATACTAAAAAATCCTTTATCTTTTAGAAAAACTACTAATTTATTAATTTTTGACATTAATAATCTAAAATTCATCTTTATTTTTAACCTAAATATAACAAAAAATAATATTTGAATAAGAAAATCTAAAATCCTCTCGTAATAAATAATTATTAACCTTATATATTATTCCGATTTTTTTATTATATCTTTTTGAATGTTAACTTCAAGTTTTAGGTTAAAAAACGTAAATTCAATAATTTACAAAAAAACCGCCTTAAAAATAAAATTTGACGATAAATTAAAAATATAATAAAATAACAATATGATTCAAATCAAATTTGACCTGAAAAATAAAAATCAATCGTTTATAATAGCTACTTTAATCTCTATAGTTTTATTCGGACTAGGAAGTTGGTTTATTTATGAAAATTATCATCCAGAAATATTAAAAACTCAATCATCAGGAATTGATCAAAATAAGATTTCTTATATAATTAATAAGGGAGATGGGGATGTTAAACAATATCTAATAGAAGTTTCCGATAATTCAACTGTTTTTTCTTTATTAAAAGAATTATCTGAAAAAGAAAATTTCGAAATAGAAACAACTGATTATCCTGAAATGGGTATTTTTATAAAAAGTATTGACGAATTAAGTGGCGGGACAGACGACAAATGGTGGCAATATTGGATCAATAACAGTTTGGGCGAACTAGCAGCTGATAAAAAGAAAGTAAATAATGGAGACACAGTTGAATGGAAATTTGAGATTATTTCATTTTAATATTAAAATTTATGAACAAAAATAAAGTATTAGCAGCTTTTATTCTAGTTTCTTTTGGCGTAATTTTACGACTTTTAATGGTTGAATTTGTTAACATCCCCAACCTCGAAATAATTACAGCTTTCGCCTTAATATCAGGGGCTCTATTGGGAGGAATTTTTACCTTCGTCGTCCCCTTAAGTATTATTGCCATAACTGATATGTATATCGGTAATAATATTGTTTTAATCTTCACGTGGTCAGCTTTTGCTGTTATTGGAATTTTCGGCTGGTTCTTAAGAAATAGAAAAACATCTCATTATCGCTTTATTGCAGAGATGACGGGGATAGGAATAATATCTTCTTTGTTTTTTTATCTTTATACTAATTTCGGCTGGTGGCTACTGTCTAATACATATACTCATACTTGGCAAGGATTAATTAATTGTTATGTAATGGGATTACCGTTTTTAAAAACAAATTTATTAGGAACCTTGTTCTTTGTTCCCCTTTTTACTTCCACTGCCTTATTTGTCCGGGTAAATCTATTTTCGTGGTTTAATTTATCTCTAAAATATTCTAAATTAAAATTGAAATTAAAATAATTTCTCTATTTTTAAATTAGAGAAATATCTTATAAACAAATTTAATCTGTATATGAAGATCACTTTCGTTTTCCCAGACATTTTCCTTCCCTGGGATTTTTTTAATTATAACGGAGGATCATTTGGCCACGGCGTTGCTTCTTTATCAGCTGTTCTAAAAAAAGCTGGACACAATACCAGCCTTATTCATATTACAAGAGAAATATCTTCAAAAGAGTTCCAAGAAAAATTAATAGTCTTAAAGCCAGACTTAATAGCTTTTTCCTCCACTACTTTCCTGTTTCCTATCGTCCAAAAATATGCTTTAGCGGCAAAAAAAATAAGCAAAACGCCTATTATTTGCGGTAGTTTTCATTCGACTCTTTACCCAGAAGAAGTTTTAAAAGACAAAAACATCGATATGATTTGTATGGGAGAAGGCGAAGCGGCCCTTTTAGAGCTCTGCGATAAAATGGAAAAAGACGAAGATATTACAAATATCGAAAGTATTTGGACTAAAAAAGAAGGGAAAATTTATAAAAATAAAGTTAGGCCATGTATCGTAGAGCTTGATAGACTTCCTTTTCCAGATCGAGAAATTTTCGATTATCAAAATATCTACCAAAAAGAAGTTGCTGCTTTTAGCTTTTTTAGAGGTTGCCCTTATAATTGCACCTATTGCTGTGCTCCCGCTTTACGTAAAATTTATCCTAATCCTCAAAATTATATCAGACATCGCTCTCCCCAATCGGCACTTAATGAAATAAAAGAAGTTATCAAACGATACCCATTTATAAAATATATCCGCTTCGAAGATTATTTAATCTCTGATAATAAAGAAAAAACAAAAGAATGGATAAAAGAATTTTCTCAACTCTATCAAAAAGAAGTAAATCTTCCTATTTTATCTGTAAATATTCACACTGATTTAATCGATAATGAGATATTATCTTTACTAAAAAAAGCTAAGATAATTTTTCTAAAAATATCTATTGAGTCAGGAAATAATTTTATCCTAAAAGAAGTTTTACAAAAAAATACAACAATTAAAGAAATCAAAAATGCGTTCAAAATGATTAAAAAAGCAGAAATAAAAACTATAACATATAATATATTGGGACTACCTGGAGAGGGGGCAAAAGAAATATTAGATACCATCAAACTTAATGCAAAAATATCCCCCGAACTAGCAATAGCTTGTATTTACTATCCATTCAAAGGAACAGCACTATATAATACATGTCTACAGAAAAATTTTATAAAGGATGAAACAATTGAAATATCGAAAGATCATTTTTATCAAGTCTTATCCCTACCAACAATTAGAAAAAAACAAATTGGTTTTTTCTATCTCTATTTTCAAACCATAAAAAACCTCTATAATCTATTATTTAAAATATCTTTCTCTTGGCCGCTAATCTTACTTGCGGACAAGATACTTACATTTAAATACGCTCCTGAATTAATAGAAATTACTCCTCGATTTCTAAAATCAGCTATAGCGAATATTTTAAAAAAACAAAAAAAAGGAAAAGAGCCGGAGATTTATTAGAATTAAAAAAACATTAATAAACGAATATATTTTTCGTAAATTTTTTATATATAAAAACAGTAATTAAATAAATTAAACCACCCACTAAAATTGAAATGAAAATATTAAGATTATAAATTTTAGGGAAAGATAATACAAAATACATTAAAATACTAGCTAAAATATAACCGGCAAAATTCAAAGCAATCTTAGAATTTAATAGCTTAATGGGTGCGAGCTTCAAAGCAAATCCAAAAAGTAATAAAAAAATTAAAACGGCAACAATGAACACGCTTAAAGCTACTCCATAAAAACTAAATTTGGGGATTAGGATTAAATTTAAGATAATACTAATTACTGCTCCAAGAAAAGCAACTATAACTGTTTTTCTCTGCTCATTAATGACTACTAAAATTTGGGAAAAAATACTGCTTAGATAAAAAAATCCAACCCCTGGTATTAAAATTTGAAGAACAAGAACAGAAAGAATAAAATCCGGACCATAAATAAGATTAATAATCCTAGAAACAAGTACCATTGTCCCAGCTACCAAAGGAGCTAAGATAAACATTCTCAATTCCATTTGATAATTCCAAACCTTTTGCAATACTTCCTTCGATTCTTTAAAGGACTTACTTAGCATTGGGTAGAAACTCTGAGCGATTATAGCGAAAGGAAGAAAAAGAACATTAATAATTTTATCCGCAGCACCATATAAACCAACTTCGGTAATTAAGCTAAAATATCCCATCATTATAAGACCAATAGCGATGGAAACCGAACCAAAAACCGCCCCCAAACCCAAAGGCCAAGACATAGAAAGAAATTTCATCCAAACCGATTTTTGATAAGAAAATTTTATATGAAAAATTTTAAAATGAAAAAAAATTAAAATAACAATCGAAGCAAATAAACCAGCGAATAAATAACTAAGACTTAAATTTTCAACAGAAGCAAATTTTGAAATAACAAAAAGTCCTACGCCAGTCACCAATATAGCCTGAATAATCCTTGCCAACGCTTCATACTCCATTATTTGACGAGCCCTAAAAAAAGAAAAAATAATTTCGCTAAAATTAAGAGTAATAGCATAGATAGCTAAAATTCTAATAATTTTCTGAATTGTCGTATCTTGAGTAACAAAAAAAGAACCAATTATTATTAAAAGGAATGCCCCAAGACCTAAAATCATTTTTAAAGAAAAAATAGCCGGATATTCATCTTCATATTCTTTTCCTCGAGATAATTCTCTTGTAGTGATAGAAGATATCCCAAAATCAAAAAAAATGACGATTATAGAAATAAAAGATAATGCAAAAACAAACTTCCCATATTCGGTAGCACCTAAGGCTCGTGCCACACTAATAATCAAAATTAATTTTAAAAAACGGCTTATTATTTCTGCTGTTGTCAACCAAAAAGTATTTTTAAAAATAATTTGACGAATTCCTATATTTCTAAATAAAAATTTAATTGGCATATTCACCTAAAAAAGATTCTTTTGAATTATATTTATAACTAAATCCTAAATTTTCAATCTTTGATCCATTAACATTGATCGGATAAATAAAAAATCTATCGCTTCCTTTAGGGATAGGAATACGTCCAAGAGTTAAATGCCATACTAAAAAGAAAATTGGCTTAATAACCCAAGTAGGAATTTTTACTATTTTCTTATGAATTAAATCGGCCATTTTTGACATTGTTAAAAAATCAGAAGACGCTATATTAAAAACCTCAAATTGATCTTTCATCTCTTTGAAAATAAAAAAATCTATAACTCTTAAAACATCTTCTTCGTGTAAATATTGCCTTGCCCAATCATTATTAACAACCGGTAAAATTGGAAAGATACGTTTAATAAAATTTAATAAACCGATTCCTTTTCTTTTTTCCCCCTCTGGCCCATTAACACTGGCTAGTCTTAATACAAAAATCTGAGTAGATATCTTCTTTTCTCTTAATTTTTCTTCAATTCTTTTCTTCTGAACTCCATAAGGATATTCATTTTCAGTAAGTTGAGAATCTTCTTTTAAAAATTTACCGATATTCTCCTGTTTAGCGCCATAAACAGATACACTACTAGAATAAATCAATTTACTTACTTTTTTATTGAAGCAATATCCTAGAATACGCTCCATCGAAAATAAATTATTAAACTCTTGATCTTTTCTCTTCCCGTATAGAGTCCTGATATCAAAAGCAAGATGAATTATAATATCTGGAATGTCAGGAAGTTTTTCTTCCCAAGCATCCCTAGCTAAGTCAAGTTGAAAATAATTAATTTTTAAATTTTCTAAATCTTTTGGTTTTGTTTTTTTATCTAAAGCAAAAACTGCATCAATATTTTTATTTTGACTTAATTTCTTTACCAATATTTTACCGATATAACCCGCTGCCCCAGTTACTAAAACTTTCATAATTATTTTGGAGAAATAATAAGTAGCTTGGCAGTCTTTAATATAATTAATAAGTCTAACAGAAAAGAACGATTTTTTAAATAATAAAAATCATATTTCAATTTTTCATAAGCCTCTTCTATAGAAGCGCTAGGTTTATAATTTATCTGAGCCCAACCAGTAAGGCCTGGCTTTACAAGACGACGAATATTATAATAAAGTAATTTTTCTCCGAAAATATTAGCCAACTCTATCCTTTCCGGTCTCGGACCGACAAAAGAGAGATCTCCCTTCAAAATATTATATAATTGAGGAAGTTCATCTAAATGAGAAGAACGTAAAATTCTGCCAACCCTTGTAACTCTTTTATCTCCAGGAGTTGTCCATAAAGGATATTCGCTTCCTTCTTTCATAGTCCTCAATTTATATAAAATGAAAATTTTATTATTCTGACCAAATACTTTTTGTTTAAAAAATATTGAACCTGATGAAGAAATTACAATAGAAAATATACATACTAAAATTATTGGCAAAGAAATAATTAATAAAACAAAAGAAAGTAATACGTCGAAAACTCTTTTAAATGTATTAGAAAACGAATAATGTCTCAGATTTTCAATAAACCAAACATCGTCCAATAATTCCAGAGGTTCTTTTTGATAAACTATTTCAAAAAAATTTCTAAAATCAATAATTTTAACGTTTTTAGGCAAACAATAGATCAATCTAGCAAATTCTTCTTTATTTTTTAATAACGGAGAAATAATAACTGTTTCTATCTTTATTTTCTCATAAAACAACCGCTCCAAATCTTTAGAATTTATCTCATTTTCTCTAATCAAAGAAACGACATTATAACCAAAATGAGGATTAGATCTCAGGTCGTTAATTAAAGATAAGACGGCCGGCGATTCTCCTAAAAATAAAATGGGGATTTTTTGCTTAATAAAAAATATCCTATTCAAAAAAATACGGATTAAAAAATCAGAAATCAGAAAAATCACTAAAAAAATCAAAAGATTTATCTTCGGGGTAATTTGAAAAAACCCTCCAAAGAGATAAAAAATGATAATGGAAATTAATGAGGAAGTAATTGATGCTAAAAAAAAATTGATCAAAAAAGTAATTTTACTCCTAAAAACTCTAAATTGATAAAGATCTGACAGATAAAATACACCTACCCATAAAAAAAAGAGTATAGTGAAAATTGGCAAATGTCTAAAAAAGGACCACTTAAAAGAATCATAACCATAACGGATCAATAAAGTTAAAACTAAAGCCCCAAAAAAAATTATTGCATCTAAAATAAGAATAAAAATGGTTTTTAATTTAATCATTTTTAAAAGAATACATTAAAATTAACTTAAATATATAATTAATAAAAATTGTCTTCCGTATTTAAAAATCAATGGGAAAAATAATTATTATGCTTTTTATCTATTTCTACGACGTAAATTCCATCTATTTTTTAAAAATAATTTTCCTTACCGTTGTTTAATTCTACAGGATACTTGTCTTTACCTCAAATTCATTAAACAAATATCTAAAATTTATCCTTATTTTTTACAATTTGATATTAATAAATATTTTCCTTCTATTGATTATTCTATTTTTTGTATGAATTAAGTCAAATTATCAAAAACTAATTATAAAAGAAAAATATGCCTAAAAAAGCATATTTCTCTGAAAAAAAATTAAAGTAAAAAATAATATTTTCTCAACTCAAATCAATCAAAATCAAATCTAAATATCAACACAAGCTTATTTTAAATAAATTAAAAGAATTAACCAGTTTGATAAAAAAACTAAAAATACAACTTAATCAAATAAATTGAACTAGTCTAATATATCTTAATTCTTCATTTATTATTCAATGTTCTAAATTTAAAATCTCAAATTCTATCAATAACTAATCATTAACCAAAGATTAATAAGCACAAACACAAAGCCTATAATTGATAGATGAATTATAAGGAGCAGCAGCGCAATCCTGAGCCGTTGCATCCCTACCAAAGAAAGTCTGATAAGCAGTAAGATAATACGAAGGAGCACCACCAGCAGCAGCGACAGAATAATTAGTAGCAGCAGTAAATACATTAGCATCGCCAATAGAATCTAAATTCCAATTAGCAGCAACGCAACCTCCATAACTAGCGCAAATCGTGTTACAACTATCCGTACCTGAACCATTAGCGTGCCAACACCCATTTCCACCTTGCCCAGCACAGCCACCACACGAATCATCGTATAACGTTCCAGTACAAGCCCTACAAGTACCAGAAACACACCTATTTGGTGCACCACACCAATAAGTCCCCGCACTCCAACCTGTAGTTTGAGCAGTACCTACCGCCACACAAGAACCACCCGAACACCCGCCCCCACTATAACAAGCAGTATAAGAACAAGCAGCATTTGATATAGCTCTTTGTGTCGTATCGCACGATGAACCACTACCCGCACAACCACGATAGCTTGTTCTCCTATTAATAGAATCACTACAATCATATTGCGCTCCACTACAACTATTTATAGCAGTCACAGCAGCACAACTTGTTACCCCTTTTGTGGCTTGAGTTGTTCCGCAAGTTGTAGTCGCACCTGGAACAGTCAGTTGTGTAGTACCACAAGTTTGATCAGAACCAGTACAGCCCGTATAACTGTTCCCAGCCGCAGTGTACTGGCACGCATTAACATTTGCTGCAGACGTAGGAGCAGTACCGCAATAATTTGAAGCAGTCACAGCAGCACAACTTGTTACCCCTTTTGTGGCTTGATCTGATGCACAAGTTGTGGTTCCACCTCCACTGGTCGCTCTCACAGTGGCTTCACAGCCTGAACCAGTACCACTACAACCGTAGTAATTTGTCCCAGCTGCAGTATACTGACAATTATTGACATTTGCAGCAACAGAAGCAGAGCTTGTACAGTAATCTGAAGTACTCACGGCCGTTGAAATACCAAGCCCAGTACAAACATATCCCGGATCAATATTTACCGGCGATATAATAAGACCATCACATTTTTGACAATTAGATAAACACTTTGCTGTCACAGGAAGACAAAGCCCTAAATTACTATTTACACTACAAGGCGTTCCGCAAGTGCTACCAGGAAAAATTGAATCATTTGTATCATCAGCATCATAAGTAACATTGGAAAACAAAGCGAATAAGCTAAGGAATTTAGCGGCGCTTCTTCTATATTGCGAGGCAGTAGTACTGGCAAGTTGAGCTATAGGAGTTGAAGTTGCAGGATAACTATCCTTATCTTGATCTGTAAACCATATATATCCCTTAATTATTTTCGCTCCTGTGTTCCAGAAAAAATTTCCATTCTTAACAATACTTGACCCTGGACTAAATACTATCGTCTGATTTGCATTCACGGTTAAAGTAGCACCTTCATTTATAGTAATATTTCCACTATTAATAACGCCTCCATCATCTGTTCCTACAACCGTTCCACTAAAAACACAATTCTCAGTTATTGTAATATCTCCTGACATAGGGTCGGGACATGCTACTCCTTTCGCTTCCATAGGCCCAAAAAAGAACAACGATATCAGAAAGCCAAAAAACATAATTTTTCGTAAAATTTTAAAATTTTGTTTTTTGTTATTCCACATGTTTTTTAATTAATTAATTTAATTAAATATTAATTATCTAAATGTTAAATCTACTGAATGGCTGTCATTAGCGCTTTTTGCCGTAATAGTCATTACATATTTAGAATCATGTGTATCTTTGCATTCCCAAAAACCTTGCCACTTAGTGACAGTAGATGTAGAACCCTTAACTTCTTTAAATTCAAGAGAAAAAGGCGTAGATATATTATCTTGATGGACTATAATTTCAACCTTGTTTTCTTCTGTTATAGAATCGTTTTTAGTATCTTCCACATAGACCGTCACTGTTTGAATCTTTCCATTTTTAACATCAAAAGGATCAATATCTACTTGTATTATTTTAAAACTTTTAGAACTGTTCGTTAAACCTTTATAAGATTGAAATCCTTGAGCAAGATCATTAACCGTAGAAAAATTAGTTTTTGACTTATTGAACATTCTAACTTGCATCGGGAAATAAATACTTGATGCCGAGTTTACAAAGTATAAAACGAAAACCGATAACAATAATAATACTAATAAGATATATTTAAGAGATATTTGTTTTTTCCACATATTAAAATTAAATAATTAGCCTTATAAAAAATAATATATGACTATGTCTTTATTATACTCTTATTTAAATGTCAAAACAATATTAGATTGGCCAGACTCGCTTTTTGCAATAATAGACAACGTATAATTACGACAATAACTGTCTTGATTTAACCAAGAACCCTGCCAAGTACCATTTATACTTGTGCCGCTAATAAGAGATAATGAAAAATTAACGCTATTATTATCAGTAGACGCAACACCTGACACTTTAGTAATTTGCTTTTTATTTAATTCTTGAATATTTACGTTCACTATCTGACGAGCGAATTTTTTAACATCAAGAGGATTTACAAATACTTGCGTTATTCTCGGATTATTTTTTGTTGAACCATTATAAGTCTGAGCACCAGAGGCAACTGAAGAACATGTAATAGATTCTGATTCAAGCTCAGGTATAGTCGTTGTGCTTATTGAATTAATAGTAGTAGTTACGGTAGATGTAGTTGTTGTAGCTTTTTTAGTAACCCATGACGTTGAAGATATTGTTACAACTGGTTCCTGAAGATTTTTAAAAAAAGCTAATCCTTTTAAAATTATATCCGACATTATTTGATGCATAGTTTGACTTAAAGCAAATCCTGAAACTAAAATTAAAATAACAATAACTCCTATTAAAGTAAAAATTAAAATTAAACGAGATTTCTTATTCATTATACTTATTTTAATAATTTATTGCTCTTTGATAGATATAATCTAAAGGAATACTTTATCTGCATTATTTCCTTATTTATTCTCTACGTTTGCAGAAACATTATCACATTTCCCTTTTATTTTCACCCATTCACCCTGATCAATCCAAGTACAATAAATGTCACCAGTAGTTTGATCTTGAAGTTGAATTTTTCCTTTAATTTCAATATCGTTTGTTCTAATAATATCAGTAGCCAATTCTTTTAATCTAATAATTTCGTTTTCAATAGATATTCCTAAATAAATTAAAGATTGTTTTACTTTTTGTGTAAATTCTTCAAATAAATCTTTTTCTACTTGACTAAAAATATCCAAAGACCGAGAGTTTATCTCTGTATTTTTTATATATTGATCATTCACAACCTCTCCAACAGTCAACCCCTGCACAGACCTATCTTCAGATACATTTAACCAACTTTGCCAATCAAATCTTGGAGCAGTTAAACGATAAGAAATAGGAACAGAATTTTCACTATAAAAAATGAGCTGATTCTCTGATAAATTTTTTCTGTACCATACTTTACCCGACCCTTCACTGCTTACAAAAACCGTTAATTTATCCCAATTTTCTCCAAAATCAGTAACTTGATAAAAAAGCCAAAAATCTGAGCTTTCTTTTAAATTATCAAAATCAATAATATATTCTCTTTCTATTGGAATAACAATTCCCACAGTTTCTTCTTTCACCCCTGTCATACTGGACACATATGTGGAATATTTATTCCCTGCAATATCAAAAACCGGATCAATAGTCCCAACGGTAAGTTTACCTGTTCCACTACTACCAATTATTGTATTCCCACTATTACTAACTGAAAATACCGGACTGTTGCTACTATTATTAATCTTAAATATCTCGCTACCGCCATTTGCATTAATTCTTAATTGCAAACCATTATTAGAATTTATATAAAAAAAACTTTCAGTGTTATGACTTAATTGATTATTAACTATCAACTCACCTGTCATTGTTGTAACTCCTGTCCAAGTATTTGAATTATTTAAATTAATTGAAGCAAGTACTGCTCCTGTGGCCGGATAAATATTCAAAGTGCTATCACCAGCGGAATTAGAAATAGAAATTACTCCTCCAACCGGCTCATCAGAAGTACAATCAATTTTTGTCCCATCAGAGGTACACCACTTATCGTTAGTCATAGTACCAACTTTAGGATCTGATTCTGTAGTCAAATAAACATCAGTATTACATTTCAAAAGACCAGATGCATCAGTTTTAAGATTTAAACAACTAGACAAACTATTAACAGTCAAATTAGCAGTAACACCAACTTTACCAGAAAAATATCCTGCATAACCAACTCCTAATTGCTCAGCATACAGAGCTGAATAATTTGAATTAGCATAAGAAGCAATGGAATTTCCGGAACTGCCACCTCCGCCAAATACCTGTAATTTTGAATTCGGTGTCATCGCCCCAATACCAACAAGACCAGTTGATGTACTAATACAAAGATTAGTTCCACACTCTAATTCAGACCAAGAATGACCAGGATTTGGCTTTTCAGCAGCAAAAACAACTTGAATAATCGAAAAAGTAATCCCACTCAACAGCATTATAGTTAAAACCAATAAACTAATTTTTTTCATTCCGTTATAAATTTTTACCAAATTTTTCATATCTTTTAAAACCTAATTAAAAACTTCTAATAAGGTTTATATTTTTATTAATTATATCATTTTTTCCGACTATTTAATATTATTTTAATTTAATTTTTAAATATTAACTACGGACAAATATTAGCACAACAAACTTTTGTCGGATAAGCATTACAATCTCCAATATGAGCATTGGTATATCCGGAAATTGAAGCCAAGCAAGTATACAAACCGGAACAAGCAGTATCATAAACACAATTTATCGTACTAGGTCTAGACCCAGCGCCATAGGTTGTCGATAAACAAGCAGAAGTACCATAATTTGACTGAGTTCCTTCTTCAACGTGGGCATTAACTAAACCGGACAATTTTAAGAAAACAGAATAATTTCCACTACAAGCTGTGCCCAATGTTTCGTTGCCAGTACAACAAATAGAATAAGTATAAAGAGATCCTGTCGGCATTTTAGCATGAGCATCATCTGTAGCTGACATTTTTAAAACAAAGGTCTCGCTACCAGAACAACCGTTAGCACTAACTCGACAACTTAAAGGTACACCGCCAGGATTATCACCTTTGTTTTTACCAAAACAAAGACCTCCTTGCGTGGTAGTAGTAGCTAATTGCCCATAACCAGTACCTTTCACATTTATAGCATAAGCACGAACATAATAAGTCGTCCCCTCTAAAAGATTTTCTATAGTATAAGTAAATGAACCAGATCCTGTTCCGTTATCTGAACAATTATCATCAGCGATTGTTGGAACACCCCAGTCACTCCAACAAACTCCTTTTTTTGTAATATCACCTCCGCCGCTATTTATTATAGTTCCTCCTGTTTTTACGGAATTATAACCAACATCTGTAATATCAACCGTACTTACGTCTGGTTTACGCATAGCAGTAAAAAAACTTTTCTGTTCTCCGCAATACGTATTAGCAGTTTCGGCACAGGCTCTGTAATAATAAGTATGGTCAACTTCTAAATCACTTGTAATATCAGCTGAGAAAACACCCAAACCTCCTGTCCCAATATTTATAATTGGCTTTTCATAATTTTTAGTTTCTCCCCATTCAAAATATCTAAAAGGTGGATTTGTACCTACGCAAGTAATTTCTCCCTGAATAGTAGCCACATCATTTGTAACATTAACTGCTTCTAAAGTTTCTACTGCCGTCGAATTAAGCCCACATGTGGTAAATTTTATTCCTTCACCATAACCCACCCCAATATCATTTCTTGCATAAGCACGAAGATAATAAGTGACATCTGTTGTAAGTCCAGTTACATTACTAACAAAAGCTCCTATTCCCGAACCATTAACCGTCCGTTTACCATAAATAATAGTAGAACTAGTAGAAGTGTCCCAAGTTACACCTCTTTCAAAAACTGCCGAACCTCCGTCCCCCGTAACCTCTCCTCCTGATTTTGCCGAAGTATAGGATATATCGGTCGCAAGAGCAGTAGTTACTATAGGAACATTTAAAACCTGGTATTCCTCCGGACCTACCGCAAGCTTTTTTTCGTCTTTAACGTATATAAGAGTTACTACTTTGCTATACGGATTTTGCCATATTTTGTATTTAGTATCCTCTTTACTTCCCTCAAGAGGATCAAAAAGTTCATTACTTAAATAAGTAGGAACTAAAAATT
>Ga0247841_10009429_pt1 | contig 13662 bp, 12 predicted proteins | sample LaCruzMarch2015__2_FD_192410 | JGI IMG/M metagenome (GOLD analysis project Ga0247841, IMG submission 192410) | Freshwater microbial communities from meromictic Lake La Cruz, Castile-La Mancha, Spain - LaCruzMarch2015_18m | ecosystem: Environmental > Aquatic > Freshwater > Lake | place: Spain...
AAGCCTCTGCCATAGTTACCGATGGTGGCGGTGTGACCTGCCACGCGGCCATCGTATCGCGCGAGATGGGGCTTCCCTGCGTGGTGGGTACCCGTACCGCAACCGCGGTTCTCAGCGACAAGATGCTGGTCACGGTAGACGGGACGCATGGCATCGTTTATGAAGGCAAACTGAAGGATGACAAGAAGGCCGAGGAGCAGGGCACCCAGGTTGTGGCCAAGACGGCCCCTATAGTCACTGCAACCAAGCTGTATGTTAACCTTGCCATGCCGCACGAAGCGGAGAGGATAGCCAAGGAAGACGTGGACGGCATAGGCCTGCTCCGGGCCGAGTTCATGGTCATCGATGCCTGCGACAGCGTGCACCCCAGGCAGCTGATAGAGGACGGCAAGAGTAACCAGTTTATCGATGCCATGGTCAGGAAGCTGCGTATTTTTACCCGCGCGTTTTATCCCCGTCCCATCATTTACCGGGCCATCGATTTCCGCACCAATGAATTCCGCAACCTGAGGGGTGGGGACAAGTACGAGAGCGTTGAGCAGAATCCCATGATAGGATTCCGCGGCTGCTACAGGTATATACTCAACCCAGACCTTTTCGAGCTCGAGTTGAAGGTCATTCAGAAGGTGCGCGAACTGGATAAGAACCTGCACCTCATGATACCTTTCGTGCGGACATTGTGGGAGTTCAAACGCTGTAAAAAGATCATCGATGACAGCGGGCTGATGGACGACCGCGAGATGCAGCTTTGGATAATGGCAGAGGTCCCCTCCGTGGTCTACTGGCTGGAAGATTATGCTAAGGCGGGTATCCACGGCGTATCCATTGGGTCAAACGATCTCACCCAGCTTGTACTGGGTGTGGACCGGGACAGCGAGATCTGCGCCCCACTCTATGATGAGAGGGACAAGGCTGTGATGGAGTCCATTAAGTCGATAGTCAAGACATCCCAGAGGATGGGCATCACCTGTTCCATCTGCGGGCAGGCGCCATCCAACTACCCTGACTTTGCCGAAAAGCTGGTCGAATGGGGGATCACCTCCGTGTCGGTAAACCCCGATGTCATAGACCGCACACGGCATAATATCGCAGCTGCCGAGCAGCGCGTGTTGCTCAAGTCGGCCTTGAAGATGAATGCGCTCCAGGAATAGTATAATAGTATAAGCGGCAATAATTGCGGGATAACTGCTATTTTGTGCAGCGGTTATCCTGCTTTTATTATTTTTGCATATGAACAATATTCGTAATTTCAGCATTATTGCCCATATAGATCACGGCAAGTCCACGCTGGCCGACCGTATCCTGGAGATGACGGGTATGGTCCGCAAGACCAGCATGGACCAGATGCTTGACAGCATGGACCTTGAAAGGGAGAGGGGCATCACCATCAAGGCCAAATCAGTGCGCATACCCTATAAAGCAGCGGATGGAAACGGGTATTTATTAAACCTCATAGATACGCCCGGCCATGTCGATTTCAGCTACGAGGTATCGCGCAGCCTCAAAGCGTGCGAGGGGGCCGTCTTGCTGGTGGATGCTACACAGGGCGTGGAGGCCCAGACCATCGCCAATGCCAACCTGGCCCTGGATGCCGGCTTGAAGATCATCCCCGTGATCAACAAGATCGACCTGCCCAATGCCATGATTGACGATTGCAGCTTGCAGCTCTACACCATGCTGGGCCTGGGTATCGAGGACATACTGACGGTCTCGGCCAAGGACGGGCGCGGGGTGGCTGAACTACTCGAGGCCATCGTTGAACGGATACCTCCCCCCTCCGGCAGCTCCTCTGATCCTTTGAAGTGCCTTATCTTCGATTCATTTTACGATCCCTATCGCGGCGTAATACCGCACCTGCGAATCTTTTCCGGTCAAATCACGTCCGGTGACAGGATCATGCTTAAATCCTCCGAAAAGGTATTTGAGATCGAGGAGGTGGGATATTTCAGCCTGGGCCTGGCCCGCACCGAAGTCCTGCAGGCTGGCGAAGTCGGGTATGCCGTGGCCCTCATCAGGAACGCCGGCGAGATACACGTGGGAGATACTATCGTGTCCGCCGACCATCCTGAAGTGCCCGCGATTCCGGGTTTCAGGATGTCCCAGCCCATGGTGTATTGCGGGGTTTACCCCATTATCACCAGCGATTACGCCAAGCTGGGGGCCGCGCTCGAGAAGTTCAAGCTCAACGATTCCTCGGTGGTTTTCGAGAAGGAGAATTCGGCCGCCCTGGGTTACGGGTACCGCATGGGGTTCCTTGGCATGCTGCACATGGAGATAGCGCTGGAAAGGCTGAAACGGGAGCACGAACAGGATATAATCGCCACCATGCCCTCGGTCATCTACCGTGTCTTCCGCAAGGATGGTGAAGTCCTCATGCTGGATAATCCGTCCAAGTTCCCCCCCGAGGGAGAGATAGACCATATCGAAGAGCCCGTTATCAGGACCAGGATCATCGTGCCGTCGGATTATGTGGGGCCGTGCATGGAGCTGTCGGACGCCAAGCGCGGAGTCCTGGTAGGCATCGAGCACCCCGATGACAGGCGCGCCATCCTGGTGTACGACCTGCCGCTGGCAGATATGATCACGGATTTTTACGACAGGCTCAAGAGCGTCAGTCGCGGCTATGCCAGCATGGACTACGAGATGAACGGGTACCGCGCGGGCGACCTGGTCAAGGTGGACATACTGGTCAACAACGCGTCGGTAGATGCCCTTTCATATATAGCGCCCAAGGAGGGCGCAGCCGTCAGGGGAAGGGCGCTCATACATAAGTTGAGCAAGACCATCCCCAAGCACCTCTTCAAGATCCCCCTGCAGGCGGCCATCGGTTCGCAGGTTATCGCCAGGGAGGACATCTTCCCCCGCCGCAAGGACGTGCTGGCCAAGTGCTACGGCGGCGACATAACGCGAAAGAGGAAGCTGTTGGAAAAGCAGAAGGAAGGCAAGAAAAAAATGAAGATGGTCGGTTTTGTGGAAGTCCCGCAGGAAGCCTTTCTGTCGCTCATGAAAATTGAGGATTAGGCTGCTGCCATGTGCGGCCTCTACATTCACATCCCTTTCTGCATCAGTAAATGCCATTACTGCGATTTCTACTCACTGGTCGCTGCGCCCGCAGTGGTCGACAGGTATGTCGACGCGCTGCTTGCCGAAGCTGACAGCTACGGGGGAGGGAGTTTTGCCACGCTTTATATCGGCGGCGGAACGCCCAGCCTGCTGGGCCCCGCCAGTCTGGAGAAGCTTGTTAACGGGCTCTCGCGCAGGTTTGACCTCGGTCATCTGCAGGAGGCCAGCATCGAGGTCAACCCGGAGTCTGCTACCAGGGATTTCCTGCAGGCGGCGTACAGCCTCGGGATCAGGAGGCTGTCCATCGGCGCACAATCTTTAAATGACGAAGAGCTGAGAAAGGCCGGTCGGGCACATAGCAGGCAGCAGGTGCTGGATGCCATCGATACCGCATCGCGCAGCGGTTTTGAAAATATATCGGCCGACGTCATGATAGGGCTGCCCGGCCAGACTGCGCACAGCCTTGCCGGCACGCTCAATATACTTACCGGTGCAGGCATTGGCCACGTATCGGCCTACTGTCTTTCCATTGAGGAAGGGACTGCCTTTTACCGCTCCCCACCGCCGGATTTGCCCGGCGAAGACGACCAGGCCGGCCTTTTCCAAACGGCCGTTGATATGCTGGCGGCGCACGGCCTGGCGCATTACGAGATTTCCAACTTTGCCCTGCCCGGCAGGCAGTGCCTGCACAACCTCAATTACTGGAGGGGAGGGGATTATACCGGGTTGGGCCCCGCTGCAGCATCGCACGGCGGGGGAAAACGCTACAGGAACGCCCCCTGCCTGGAAAAGTATCTTGATGACCCTTTATCCGTCAGGGAAGGGGAAGAGAGGCTGGACGGCCACCACAAGGCGGGTGAGGAGGCAATCCTGCGCCTGCGCCTGCTTGAAGAAGGGTTGGATATAAAGGAAATGGCGGTCAGGTATGGGCAGGACCCGGTCACCAGCCTGGAAGCCCGGCTGGACCGCCTGGTCCGGCGTAAGATGCTGCTGAGGGACGGTCATATCTTCCGTTTGCCGCCCGGGGGCGTGCTTACCTCAAACCAGGTTTTCATCGACGTCATCGCCTGATGAGTAGCAGGGAGGTGTCCATGGCCCTTTACCAGATACCGGGCACCAGAGCCTTGCGCTCCTGGGGATAATCGGGGAAGTTTTCGTGGTACCAGGAGTGGTGTGACATGGCGCGCGGTGCAAGGTTGGCCACTGTCCAGAGGGCGAAGCTCAACCCGGCCAGCGACCAGGTGGCAAGTGCCCATCCCGTCCAGATCATGATCTCTCCGAAATAGTTGGGACAGGATATCAGGTTATACAGCCCGCCCCGCGGTATTTTATAGCCGGTCTCACCCGGTTTGCGCAGCTTGGCCAGGGTATCATCGGCATGCCTGTTTATGACGAAACCCGCGACAAAAATCGCAGCGCCAGCTATAAATCGCGGGTCGTACAGCCATGAGTTGGGGTAACCGCCTGACAGCGTGAATATGTAGTAACCGTTAAGCCATGCATTCATCAGGTTGAAGAAGATGCCTGAAAGCGCGATTGAAAGCGGCATCTTATCGTGGGAGCTCTTGAGGCTGGAGGGGTAGATAAAGGCACGGTGGATGTAGTGGGCCTCCCACATCAGCAGGAAGATGACCGCAGGTATTGAAATGGGCGCTTTTCCCAGTATAAAACAGGCGGCAAATATGATGGGCGAGCTGGCCTCCATGATCACCCAGCCGAGCTTGCTGTCGAGGGCCGGCCCCCATCCGCTCTTGATATGGCGTCCGTATGGGGCGACGACGAAGAAAAGGCTGGTAAAAATAAGCGGGGACAGCACCAGCCAGGCGATTAAAATTACGTTGTAAACGGTATCTGAAGTCATATTATTACTACGGTTGAGGCCCCTTCCCTTTTATAAAACCGTTTTCCCTGAACCACCTGATGGTGTCGGACAGGGTTTGGCTGACAGGCCTCGGTTCATATCCAAGCTCCCGCGTGGCCCTGGCGTGGCTGATATTGCGGTTGCCGGCCAGTGCCTTGAGGGAAACGCTGGTGAAAATGGGCCTGGTACCTGTCCACTGCGACACGGCCGTTACGGCCGGGGCACAGGCATTGGCTACCGGTACCGGGCAAACCAGCGTGGGTGGCTTCCTGCCCATTATACGGGCAACGATGGCGGCCACCTCTTTTACCGGGAGCCAGGTACCGGAAAGCAGGTAATTCGCTCCCGGCGGGGCCGACTGCTCGGCCTTTATAGCGCCCTCGGCCACGTCCCGGGCGTCCACCCAGTCGAAGCCACCTTCGATCAGTACAGGTATGCTGCCCCTGGCCATCATTATCAGCGCCTGTCCGAAATGCGACGGCTTGTAATCGTAAGGCCCGATAACACCGGTAGGGTTGATAATCACCGCGTTGACCCCCTCCCCGGCGGCCTGGCGCACCAGCCTTTCGCCGGTGGCCTTGGAGAGGTCGTAGGGCGCGGATTTACGCGACACGACCAGGGGACGGCTTTCATCGATAGGCACATCAATTGGCTCGTTGCGGAGGGCGTGGATGGTACTGAAATGCACCAACCGCCTCACCTTGTTGCGGCGGCAGGCTTCGATTACGTTCCGCGTGCCCTCGACGTTTACTGCCGTACAGCGGTCCAGGTCACTCATCAGCAACGATATGTAGGCCGCCAGGTGGTATACGACGTCGGCGCCTTCAAAGGCCCTGGTCAGCGAATCCGGGTCATTGATGTCGCCGCCGCGCCGCTCGACCTTGAGGTCTTCCAGGCCGAGCATGCTGTTATGCGTTATGATGCGGACGTCCCTGCCGTGGGCGATCAGTGCACGGACGAGGTTGATGCCAAGGTGACCGGATGCTCCTGTTACAGCAGTAATCATATTAAATGCAGTCGGCCGTTCAGCGAAAAAAGGCTGCTGCAAGTTTAAGTACGTGGCTGCAGCATGTCAAATACAGGTGCGCAGGCGGCGCGACACCTGCGGCTAGATGCATTGATAAAGCTGCATCATATTGATATTATTAGTGCCGTGCCTGGAACGAGACCATTTACGCTGGATGAGATATTTCACCCGCGCAGCGTGGCCATAGTCGGTGCGTCGCCTGAAAATTTCATGTCGTTCGCGGCCTGGGCTGTAGCCTCGCTCAAGAGTGCCGGTTTCCCTGCCATCTACCCGGTCAACCCCAAATACAGCGAGGCCTACGGGCTGGTCTGCTACCCGTCTGTTTCGTCAATACCCGGCCCGGTGGACCACGTTATTGTGGCCATCCCTGCCGAAAGAGCGATGGACGTCCTCGACGATTGCGCCAGGAAAGGGGTGATGTCGGTGCACTTTTTCACGGCCGGGTTCAGCGAGAGCGGTGAGAAAAGCCGTGCCGAGCTGGAACGGTCCATGCTGCAGAAGGCGCGCGACGGAGGGTTCCGCATCATCGGTCCAAACTGCACGGGCCTCTTCGTGCCCAAAGACAGGTTGACCACGGCCACGCGCATGCCCATGCAGCCGGGGGATATCGCCTTCATGTCGCAGAGCGGTGGGCATTCGCAGGATATGCCCCTTCACGCCGGGCCCAGGGGCCTGCGCTTCAGCAAGGTCATCAGCTACGGCAACGCGCTGGATATCGATGAATGCGAACTGCTGGAATATTTCACCAACGATGCGGAGACTAAGATCATAGCTGCCTACATCGAAGGTGTGAGGGAGGGCGGCCGTTTCCGCGCCGTGCTTGAGAGGGCGGCCTCGGTCAAGCCCGTAGTGATATACAAGGGCGGCACCACGGAGGCCGGGCTGAGGACTGCCATGAGCCATACGGCCAGCATGACCTCCTCGGTAAAAGCCTTCCAGGCGCTGTGCAGGCAGGCCAATGCCATACAGGTCGGGGATATACAGGAACTGATCGACGTACTGGTGGCCCTGAGTTATGCCCGTCCTTACCCGCTGGGCAGGGGTATTGCCGTGGTGGGTGTGGGTGGCGGCCCGAGCGTCGAAGCCGGTGACCACATGGAGGCGGCAGGGCTTGAGTTGAGTGCGCTTACGCCTGAGGTGCAGGCCAAACTGAAAGAACTGCTGCCCAACGCAGGAGGCATCTTCACCAACCCGCTGGATGCCACCAACCTGGTCTACCCGGACGTGATCTACAAGACGTTGAAAGTGATCGGCGGTTCAGCAGGGATCGACATGATCATGTACCACATGGGCTTCCACCCCGTGACCCGCTGGGGAGAGGGAATATACTCCAGCGACTTCTTCCTCAAGCCAGCCGCGGAGGCTTTACATAAAGCGCATGACGAGATCAACAAGCCGGTTCTGATGGCGCTGGGACCGGCCTCTGATATGGTGGGGATGGAGGAGATGCTCAAGGTGCAGGAGGCCTTCATCAAAGAGGGGTTGCCTGTGTTCCGGTCCATTCAAAAGGCAGCGCTGGCCATGGCAAGGGTGGAAGCCTGGCGCAGGAGATTTGAAACCGCCTGATTATGAGTGAAAGGATAGTATGATGCAACAAGAAGACCACTTGGTCGGGCCGTTGACCAGTCAATTTGATAGCTTGGGCAAGCGCATAGAAGTGCTCGAGGAGACGCTGGCCCAGCTGAAAACGCTGGATATTGCCCTTCGGGAGATGCAATTCATCATATTCAATTATGTTGAAAAAATTAATGAGGGTGTGGTGCTCATCCAGGATGAGATTCTGGTATGGGCCAACAGGGCGGCCTGCAGGATACTGGGCTATGAATTGGATGAGGTGATAAATAAATCAGTCATCAGTCTGGCCCACCCCAAGTACCGCGACCAGCTTTCAGCACGCTTCGCCATGGTACAGGCGGGGGATACTATACCCGGCGGTGTGCTCTGGCCATTAATCAGCAAATCCCGTGAGATCAAGTATGCCAGGCCGTTCAGCTACCGCGTCATGTACATGGGCCGACCTGCCGTCATGGCCTTTTACTATGACGTTACTGAAGAACAGAAGATACAGGAAGAGCTCAAGCTGAGGGCGGAGATGCTGGACCTTGTCTCCGACGCGGTTTTCATGCTTGATATGGACGGGAATATCAAATACGTAAATGAAGCCATGTGCAAGAGCCTACACTATTCAAAGGACGAGCTCCTGAAAATGAACATCGTTGACCTTCATATCAAAGAGCAGCAGGAAAGGACCAGGATCAGGTTGAAGTCAGCCTCGCCGCGGCACCGGACTGACTATAAGGCGGAGTACATTTGCAAGGATGGCAACAGGCTGAGCATGTTCGTCAGGGGAACTCTCGTAAAATTCAAAGGGATCGAGTACGTGTTATGCGTGGCCAGGGGTAAGGTCGGTGAAGAGAGTATGTAGGGGATGTTACTGATAGCGGATAGCACAATATGAAAGTTAAACTCATCCACCCTTTGTGGACGCACCTGCCGGCACTGCTATTGATCCTGGCAGCGGTGTACTTCACCGTCAGGGCCATGCCTTTGCCCGACCCTGCCCCCGTGCATTTCGACCTGAGCGGGCAACCCAACGGCTACGGGTCTCCCTGGACCAGTTCAGCGCTGCTGCTCGGACTCTCCGTCGGGTTCATGGTATTGTCTGGCTGGCTGGACGAGTTGTGGGCGCGCCAGGAAAAGCAGAAGACCTTCAACTGGATGTCGCTCTTCGACGAGTTTGCCATTGGCAGCATGTGCGGAGTGCAGGTTGCTTACGTCAACATGCTGGCATCGCCGCTAAGGACCTTTCCCTTCCCATGGGTTGAGATGCTCACGGCATGCGGTTTGGGGGTGGGCCTGGCCGTTTTACTCGAACTATTGCGTCCCTACCGGCACTACGAGACGAAGCTGGCAGTTGAGGACACAAGCCAGGTATCTGAAGAGATAACCAGGATAATACAGGCAGGGCAGCCCCTGGCATACTGGGAATCGCAGAACCCGCCGTACGCAGGGGTGCTGGCTGTAATCGTGCCGCTGATTTTGATAGTCTCGGGTATCTTCACCTGGTCGGCGCTTCCCTGGCTGTCAGTGATACTGGCCGTCATCGCGCTTGGGATGTTGAGCACCTACGGCGGGTTCCGCACGCAGGTCACGCGGGACAGCGTCACGGTAAGGCTCGGCATACTTGGCATAAAGCTGTTGCAGCTTAAAATGGAGGATATCGCCGGGGTGGAATTGCACTCCTTTTCACCCCTGCACGACTTCGGCGGCTACGGAATACGCTTCAACGGGGAGATGCAGGCCTATTTCCTGCAGGGGGACCGTGGTGTCAAGATCACTACTATTACCGGCAAGAAATACCTGGTGGGCTCCGACCACCCGCAGCACCTGGCTGCAGTCATAGACTCGGCCAGGGCATGATGCCTGCCCGCGCAGGACGTTAAACGAAGTAGCGCGGAATCAGGTAGCGGACCTGCCGCAGTATGTTCCTGAAAAATCCGATGCGTTTCTTCTTCTTATGCATAATATTCACCTGTTTCACTTCTCGTACTTTTCGATCAGGTCGGCAGCATTCATGGCCGAAGCGGTAACCACCGGGACGCCGCCGCCCGGGTGGGTTGAGGCCCCTACCAGGTAAAGCCCCTTGATAGACTTGGATTTGGAAGCGGGACGGAAGCAGATCGAGTGGGGCACGTCCTGCCTCAGCGCGTAGATGGCCCCCTCCGGCGAGAGCAGCCTTTTTTCGAAATCTGCCGGCGTTGAAAACTCTGCCACGCGTACATGTTGCTCCAGGCCCGGTATGTAATTCTCGGAATAGTACCTGATGATCTTCTGCAGCAGGCCTTTCTTCTCCGCCTCCCAGGTGGTGCCGTCCAGCTTGTAGGGCCCGGGACCCATGGTCAGGATGATGATATTGTGTCCTTTAGGAGCCAGGTTAGGGTCGGAGCGCGTGGTGCAGCTGATGATGCCGAACTGCTGCGCCGGGTAACGGCCCTGCTCGTACTCGTCCCACCAGTACTTGTTCAGCTCCTCCATGGGTATGGTGGCCAGTGTGTGGTGGGATTCCAGCGGCGGGTCGTAATCCACGCCCAGGTATATAGTCGGTGTCGACATCGAGCACTGGTAGCTTTTCACCCCGGTGCGGACCATGGAGGGCAGGTGTTCTTCGCCGATCATATCAAGGTACAGCGTTTTAGCGTTGATATCGGATATCACAATGTCGGCCGTGATCTCGCTGCCGTCTGCCAGGACGACTCCCATGGCGCGGCGGTCCCTGACCATGACCTTTTTAACCAGGGTATTCAGCCGCGTTGTCATGCCCAGTTTTTCCCCTACGCGCTGGAAGGCCCTGGGGATGGCCACCATGCCCCCCTTGCTGTAGTAAATACCCTCGTGTTCCGAGTAGGGTATCACAGCGTACAGGCCCGGCAGCAGGTCGGGTGGCAGCCCTGCATACAGGCACTGGTAAGTCAGCGATTCACGTATCTTGTCGCTCTTGAAGAACTTCTTGAGCACCGCCTGGTAGCTGCCGTTGAAGAGCGGCATGTACTTGAGCATGGCGGGTGTCTGTTGAAACATGCGGACCACGTCGCCCAGCGTATTGGCCGGCTTGACGAAAAATCCCTTGACCGCCGCGTCGTTGAACCCCTTCATATACTTGCAGAAGTCGTACCAGCCTTTGACGTCCTCGGGGGCGATTTTAGCGATCTCCTGAGCCGATTCCTCGATTGACTTGGGGTAGGCTATTTTTGTGCCGTCCCTAAGTATCACGGAAAAAATCAGGTGCGGCGCTACCAGTTCGACTTCCCGGGCGAGGGTGGTGCCCAGCCGCTGGAAGCACCAGTCCATGACCTGCGTATCTTCAATAAGTGAGGCGCCCAGGTCGAAATGGTACCCTTCCCTTTCGAAGGTGGAGCAGCATCCTCCCACCCTGTCGCTCTGCTCGAGCAGCAGCACCTTGCGGCCCTGTTTTGCCATCAGGCCGGCCACCGCCAGCCCGCCGATGCCGGCCCCGATCACGATTACGTTATAGTCAGCCATTTGGAACCTCCTCCTCAAAGTCCATCAGACTGGGCATAATCCAGCTCTGATCAGAGAATTGCCAGTTGAATTTTAACTGCTTCCTCCACCTTTTGCATATCTTCGAGGGAGAGAACTCCCGCACGTCGAAAGAGCCGTGCCTTGCTGACGGTAGCCAGTTGGTCAGCCATAGCCTTGCTTTCCTTTCCTTCGAAAACCACTGGCGCCTCGCTGGGATAAAGCCTCTCTGTTTTACTGCTTAAAGGTACAACCTGGACCCTGTTAAGGTATTTATTAGACGCATTATTGCTGATAATAACAGCAGGGCGCTTCTTTTTAATTTCACCACCGATGGAAGGATCAAAGTTGACCCACCATACGTCACTCCGCTGCATTGTTCATGTCCTCAAAAGTAATCTCCGCCCACTCCATGGCTTCATCTTCCCTTTTTTTGTCTCGCGCCATTTTTGCGTAGGCTGCTTCTAAATTTGGGCGAACAACGTGCGGCCTTACCAGGTCCTCGATAAACTTGCTAATTTTCCGCGGACCTATAATTTTGCGAAGCCCTTCGTAAACCTCAGCATCGACAGATAGTGTCAGTTTTTTCTGCATAACGCATCTCCTTATACGTGCATTATACGTGTATTCTTAAAATAAGTCAACGATTAAGACCTGTGCAATATCGGCACTTATCATCGAGGCCCCTAAGGTTAATGGGAAAGGTTTGACATTACTAGTTGACTTACAGAGACTGTGACTAAGGGCATGGGGGATGCATGGTGAAGTGTCCGAAATGCCGGGCTGAAAATCCTGAGATGAGGAAGTTCTGTGGCGAATGCGAAGATTCAAAACTGCTGTTCCAGGCCCTGGCAGCCAGGAAGCAGGCGTCGCCTTAACGCAGGGGTTGAAGCACCCTGATTGGATGGTGGGCCGTATTAATATAGCTATGCCAGATGACTGAGGCAAAATCTCATCGCAGGAAGCATCTTGTAGACAATGCCCATGATATGCGCGGACAAGGCGGCAGCGGCCGGGTCCGAGTAGATCTCATATTCATGCTTGATTCCCAGTTGTTTAAATACCGAGTGTATCCTCTCTGTTGCACCAGTCAGGCCAAACTCGTCACTGGACTCGCAGTTCATCATCAGGGCAACCTGCTTTAGATTATCGGTATGTTTCGCCACCAATCGGTTGATATCGTGGTTATCCCAAATGGCGGCAGCATCCTTGTCCCATGATACCGCCCTGCCGCTGCCGTCCCGGACAACAGATGGTATAAGCGGCTTTTCGTGTGAATATAATATGTCCAGAGTATCGAGTATATCTTCATAGAGCTGTGCCCCGGTCTTTTCGGCAGTAGCGCGGTCCATTAACTTTTCAATCATGGGTACAATCAATTTCCAGTCCAGCATATCTACGGTAAAATTGGCAGGGCTTAATGCTGCCCCTGCCGCGAACTTATCGGCATGGTGGCAGAGTATGCTCAACGTGCCGTAGCCGCCCATGGATACGCCCATTAAGGCGCGATGCCGCCGTTCATCCAGGGTACGATAATTTGCGTCCACGTGCTGGATGATATCCCTGACGATATAGTCCTCATAGCTGCCTGCGTGTCTTGAGTTAATATAAAAGCTGCCTTTTGTACGGGTCTCGCCGGTAAAGAAGTCAAATGTCCCGTTCTTGTCCGGTAGCTGCAGGGACCCGTCAGGCTGTACCAGTATGAATGGCTGAAGTTCGCCCTGGCCGATGAGCATATCGAGCACACCATAGTCACAATATCTGCTCCAGTCGATCTGCTCCTGTAATGATGGCGGTGTCCAGCTCCACTTTTCGCGTCCGCTGACAGAAATGTTGAGGAACTTGGGGTTGCCGGAATAACCGTGCAAGAGATAAATTACCGGGTATTTTTTTTCGGCGGACTGAAAGTAACCCGGGGGGAGATAAATAGTGAGTTTGCGCTCCACAGGACTGCCCAGCGGGTTTCCCACCAGGCTGGCTGCATGAATGGTATCAACCCGATAACGTTCCTCCGTCATTCCAAAGCCTCCTCTCCGAATTTTATGAATATAGTAAACTGAAGTTGAGAGATGGTAACATATAAGTTACGTGCACTACAACACAGATCTTACAAACGGAAAACAGGAACAAAGCGCAAAGAATTGCATATATTTGAGGTGATATGGAAAACGAGAGAGAGAAACTGATTGCACAGGCCATCAAGCTTGATACCCTGGTAGATTACCAGGATGGGTCTATCGTCAGCAGGACAATCATTGCTAAGAAAACAGGAACCCTTACACTCTTCGCCTTCTGGCGGGACCAGGCCTTGAGCGAGCATACTGCTCCCTATGATGCCCTCGTATACATCATTGATGGCGTAGCGGAAGTGTCTATCTCCGGTAAACCGCATAGCGTTAAAGAGAATGAAATGATCATTATGCCAGCCAACGAACCGCACGCACTTAAAGCTATTACTAACTTCAAGATGTTACTGGTGATGATAAAAGCCTGACGCAAAACACTTTCGGACCCTGGCAGATAAATCGAAACTAAGGTTTGGAGATGTTATTACCTGAGGTGGTGGGCCATTGTGGATTCGAACCACAGACCCCAGTCTTATCAGGACTGTGCTCTAACCAACTGAGCTAATGGCCCCCGGAAATGCAGAGTAAAGTATATATGCTGAGGTAAA
>Ga0247841_10009432_pt1 | contig 13661 bp, 6 predicted proteins | sample LaCruzMarch2015__2_FD_192410 | JGI IMG/M metagenome (GOLD analysis project Ga0247841, IMG submission 192410) | Freshwater microbial communities from meromictic Lake La Cruz, Castile-La Mancha, Spain - LaCruzMarch2015_18m | ecosystem: Environmental > Aquatic > Freshwater > Lake | place: Spain...
TAATACGTTCCATGCCCGGCCGGGGCAGGTATTCGGGCTCTGCGGCCCCACCGGTGCCGGTAAAAGCACCATCATCAATATCTTAACCCGGTACTACGATATCGAGAACGGAGCGATCCGCATCGATGACAAGGATGTGCGCGAAGTCCGGCAGGACACTTTACGGGTCCAGATCGCGCAGGTGCAGCAGGAACCGTTCCTGTTCTCCGACACAATTATGGCAAACCTGAAGTACGCCCGTGTTGGGGCAACCGATGAGGAATGTGTCCAGGCAGCGCAGCAGGCAAATGCTCATGACTTCATTGTCCAGCAGCCGCACGGGTACAACACAGTTCTCGTTGACGGCGGATCAAACTTATCCCAGGGCCAGCGGCAGATGCTCACCATCGCCCGTGCGATCGTTGCAAACCCCCGTATGCTCATCCTTGATGAAGCAACGAGCAACGTGGACACCCGGACAGAGAAACTGATACAGGAGGGGCTGCTTGCGCTCCAGAAAGACAAGACCTCGTTCATCATCGCCCACCGGCTCTCGACAATCCGGCACGCTGACCAGATCCTTGTCATCGACAAAGGGGCAATCATTGAGCGTGGCTCACACACAGAGCTGATGAAGAAGAAAGGATTCTACTTTGATCTCTACATGAGCCAGTTCCGCGGAAAGCTCTCGGGTATTGTGAAGGAGTGACTGACCACAAGGCATTCAACGATTCCCGGATTATTCCGGATCCTGCATGTCCGTTCAGAGCACTATCCGAAGTGGAGCATCGTCCGCATGACCCGCGGGAAGAAACCGGAAGCTGCGATAGCGGAGGCCAAGGCATTTGCAGAGCGGATGGGATATCGCTGGACAGACAACCCGCACACGGATCTCGCGTTCGATTTCCAGATCTTCAAACCGCTCTATTTTCGGCTGGTGAAAGTCCACCAGACCCGGTTTACGATCAATGCCGAGGCATTCTATGAGGAACTCTTCCCGGATGAAATCCTTGGACTCCGCGAGCTTCCCTTTCCGCCTTTTATCCTCCGCGAGCTCTGGCTTCGCACCCGGCACGAGCGGGCCTGGCGACGTCTGGTGGTATCTGATCTCTCGGTTGCTGAAATTGGATGGTGGGGGCCGTATAACTATACAAACCCCCATGCCCGGTGAGTCTCCCCTTTGAAGTGACTCTTCGGGAGATTACTTCACCCATGATCATTTCTCCGACGGAGACCTGTTTCGCTGCACCCGTCAGGGGAAACCTCCAGTGGAAGCGATGCCAACACCCGGCAAAATTTCCATTTAAAATCGTTATTTTCGGAAAATATCCCTTTTACGTGGGAAACAACCGGCCAATTTAGCGGGCCTTGGCTGTTCCGGAAAAATGGCACAAACTCCAGCAGGTTTCAAGGGTTTTTTGCCATACGGGAGTGACTGTGACCGACATTGCAGATCTCCGATGGAATTTTTTTTAGAACCGTGAGGTTGTTCAATCTTAACTAAAGATACCTGACAAAGGTGAACCCCCTCCACGTGCACCCCTCGTTGTAACGTTTAGTCCTCCTATGATCATTTCTCCGACGGAGACCTGTTTCACCGCACCCGTCCGGGGAACCCTCCAGTAGAAGCGGTGCCAACACCCGGCAAAATTCCCCTGTAAAATCGTTATTTTCAAAAAATATCCCTTTTACGTGGGAAATAACCGGCCAATTTAGCGGGCTTTGGATGGGCAGGGAAAAAGGCACAACCCCCAGCAGGTTTTGAGGGTTTTCCTCCAGCCGGAAGCAGATGTGACCCTAAATCCGGATCTCCGACGTAAAACAGGAAGAAAAAGGGAGGTTTTTTATCGGGGAATACCAACATCTCGCCGGGTTTTAGCCCCCACGGGCATAATAACCCCCGCCGTCCCATCTCTTACAAAGGAGCATACCAGACCATGAAGATCCTCGCCATCCACGGGAGCCCCCACACCACTCGCAGCACAACCCGAAAACTTGCCGGCTTTGTGCTTGAAGGAGCAGCAGAAGCCGGATCAGATACCGAGATAATCGACCTCTGCGATTTCCGGGTTACCCCCTGCACCGCATGCGATGCCTGCTCGCTCAATGGTGTATGCGTAAATGATGATGATGTCCCGGCTATAGTTGAGCGGATGAAGGAAGCGGACGGTATTGTATTCGCATCACCGGTCTACATCGATAACATCTCCGGCCAGATGAAAATTTTCTTCGACCGGCTCGCAGATGCAATCCACTACCAGGTTTTTGCAGGGAAATACGGCTGCTCGGTTGCGAGCACGCACACTTCTGGAGGTGACGAAGTGGTGGCATACCAGAACCATGTGCTGAATTATCTTGGCGTGATTTCGGTGGGAGGTATCAGTGTCGCTACGTGTGGGAGTATAGAAGCAGTTGATGCCGCGGAAGTTTCCGCACGGGTGCTGGGAAAAAAACTCGTTGATGCGATCAGGAATGGTTTTTCCGATCCAATACAGGAAGAAGAGATTGCCGGTAACCGGGAATTTTTCAAGGAGATCGTAATAGAGAACCGTGATTTCCGTACAGAAGAGTATGAGCGATGGGTACGGATGGGTTGGATCGGATAAGCATTTGTTTTATTAGTTCAGGCAGGATAATCCCCGGGTCGGATCCTCTAACCCGAACGAAACGCTTTCGCGTACAGGAATTATAATCCTTGAATTCTTTTTTCCAAAAAAAGTTAGTAGTTATCAGCGGCAATCTCGAAATACGCTTGTGGATGATCGCAGACCGGGCATTTCACCGGAGCGGTTTTTCCACTCTCGACAAAACCGCAGTTCCGGCAGTACCACTTGACTGGAGTTTCAGCCTTGAAGACCATTCCTTTTTCCATATTCGCATGGAGTTTTGCATACCTGGCCTCGTGATGAGCTTCAACTTTTGCAACTACCTTGAAGAGATTGGCAATCTCTTTGAACCCCTCCTTTTCAGCAGTTGCTGCAAAACCCGGATAGAGCGTGCCCCACTCCATATTTTCACCCGCTGCGGCAGCGGCCAGGTTTTCTTTTGTTGTCCCGATCATACCTGCCGGGTATGCTGCGGTAATTTCCACATCCCCGCCTTTGAGCTGTTTGAAGAAGAGCTTTGCATGCTCTTTTTCCTCTTCAGCAGTCTGTAAGAAGAGTGCCGCGATCTGTTCGTAACCTTCTTTTTTTGCTGCACTTGCAAAGAATGTGTAGCGGTTCCGTGCCTGTGACTCACCGGCAAATGCGGCGAGGAGGTTCTTTTCGGTCTTGCTTCCTTTGAATTCCATGAATCTCATTGCTCCATGTGATCCTTGCCAGTCCGGAATAATATACCCTGCTTTCTGATCACCCTCATCTGGAAATACCTAAACGGGCCGGAAAAATTACCAGGTTATTTCATCATCCTGTCAAGCCAGTCGAATTTTCCTGCAAATGACTGCGCAAACGCCCCGAGCTGGCAGTGGGTGCCGGCGCCATACTCATCGGAATAGACCATCAGTTCCTTGTCGCAGGTAAGGTGGTTGTAGAGCAGCTTTGCCTGCACTGCACCCGGGTCGAAGTGATCGGATGCACCGGCTGTCACCAATGTCGGACACTGTATCTTGTCTGCGGATCCTTCCATCGTCATGTCCATCCATTTTGCACAGAATAATGCCGGGGAGCTCGTATTAAAGACAAACATCCCGTTCTCATACAGCCATCGGGTACCGGTGTCTCTGGCCATCGCCTTCCTGATCGCATCGTTAAACTCCTTTGGATCTGACCGCAGCCACTCATGCAACTCCGCTTCTGTCATGTTCGCAGCCGGTCCGCCGGCCTTTTGCATGCCCTGCAGGAGGTTCAGCCCGACATCGTACATGCCCGCGTCCGCGATCAGGGCCTTGATCCGGGGCTCGTATGCAGCACCCCGCGGCGCAAGGTAACCACCTAGTGATATCCCCCAGAGTGCGATCCGGTCTTTGTCAACATCGGTCCGGCTCACTGCATAGTCAACGACCGGTGTTATTACGTTCTCCCAATCAGCCCGGAACGGGATGTGCTGTACCCGGATCACTTCACCCTGACCTGGCCCCTCGAATGTCAGGACATTATATCCCCTCTTTATCCCTTCGATTGCGTACGGGTGGAGTTCCTCCTGGCAACCATCAAACCCGGTCTGGACGATCAGGAGCGGACGTGCTTTTCCGGAGTTGTCGACTTTATAGAAATAGCCGGGCAGCGTGGTGTTCTCGTATGGGATGGCCACGATCTCATAAGGGACCGTATCCAGTGCAATCGCATCACGGAAAGCATCCCGGCTCTTCCCCCATGTCTCCACGATGCGGGGATCGGCGGGGTTGCCGTGCAGGAAGAACTCGGCGGTGCGGTAGTAGGTTGCGGTCCGGTAATAAGCCTCGCGTGCGGTAACATTATGCCCCCCGGCAAGGCTCTTATTCCCTTCAGCACGGAAATTATCGGCGGTCTTTTTCCATTCGCTGTACCAGCTCGCAAAGTCGCCCTCTGTAATCCGGGATGCGGTAGCAAGGCACTCCCCGATATCGGCTTCACCAGCATATGCTGCGGCAAGTGTCCGTTTCAGTTCGAACGCGAACTCGGAATCCTTAAACACGAGTTCCGGGCAGTTGCAACCTGGTGATGGAGCAGATGTAACGGTAAGGGAAGGTGACGCCTCTGATATGGGTTCAGTACAGCCGGCAGAGATAGCAAGAATGGCTGCGATACTGACAATTATTAAGGATACCATTACTTGACCGGGTTGCATAGTGGGTCATAGGAAGATACCCCCTAATGATGATAACGGTTGCGCAAATTTCCTGCGCTCTAAAAAATGTGGAGGAAGACAGACGGCATAGTCTGAACTTCTGATATGCAGGTTACGTATCCGTAAAAAAACCGTGCCTATCCACATCCGTCATTTACCTGCATTTTTACGGGAAAACGGGTACCGTTAATATTCCCTTTCCTGCGGATAATTTTTTCATATTGCCATTTCCTGCAAGCAGACATATTTTTTATTGCAGAATATGATTAGTGTAATACAAACGATGTATAACGTACTTTATGTTGATGACGAGCAGGTTCTTCTTGATCTGGCAAAGGTTTTTTTGGAGCGGTCGCCGGATTTTTGCGTAAAAACCCAGATTTCGGCTCATGCAGCACTCAACTCCCCTATTATCACTTCCTGCGATATCATTGTTTCAGATTACCAGATGCCGGAAATGGATGGGATTGAATTCCTAAAAGCCATCCGGAAGCGGTTTGGTGCTCTGCCATTTATCCTTTTCACCGGGCGGGGACGGGAGGAGGTGGTGATCGAGGCAATCAATAATGGTGTGGACTTTTATCTCCAGAAAGGCGGGGATCCGAAAAGCCAGTTTGCCGAGCTCTCCCACAAGATTCGGATGGCAGTCGAACGCAAACGGGCAGTGGATGAACATATCGAATCCGACAAACGGCTCAGCTCGATCTTCCATGCAAGCCCGATTCACCAGATGATCACCGAGTTCTCAACCGGCAGGATACTCGATATCAATGACCGTTTCTTAAAAGACTTAAAGATCTCCGGTAAAGAAGTCATCGGCAGAACCATGGATGAGATCGGCTTGTTCATTGATAAGCCCCGGTATTCTGCGATGATACAGCAGTTGGAGGAGGAGGGGATAGTCCGTAAAGCCGAACTTCTTATAAGGGATCGGAGTGGCAGAACCTATACAACACTCACCTCACTAACCCGTGTTCAGGTTCACGGTCAGGACCTCATTTATACCCAATCCATGGATATCACGGCCCAGAAAAACGCGCAGCAGACAATAAATGCACTCCTTAATGCAGCTCCGGATGTCTCTCTCATGGTCGATACCAAAGGTATCATCCTTACTGCCAATCATGCAGCAACGATTCGGTTTGGCCTGCCTGTGGAGCGTCTCTTTGGATTGGATTCATGCACTCTCCTCTCCCCGGACCTTGCCGAACTGCGGCGGATGAAAATCAACGACGTGATTGCAACCCGGAAACCGCTGGTATTTCTTGACAGCCGGACCGGGCGATCCTTTGAGAACCATCTTTACCCGGTTACCGGCTCTGATGGAAATGTAGCCGCCGTTGCGATCTATTCCCGTGATGTTACCGAAGAGCGACAGGCAAAAGACGCGCTAAAGGAATCAGAGGAGAAGTACCGGCTTGTAGTTGAGCACAGCCATGACTCCATCTACATCTATCGGGATGACCACTTCCTTTTTATCAATCGTCAGGCCGAGGAACTTAGCGGTTTTTCACATGATGAACTCATGAGACGGGAGCTCTGGGATTTCATCCACCCTGATGACAGAAAACGATTGAAAGAGGCCGCAGCTAAAAGGTTCGCAGGTGGACACGTCTCCTCTGCATTCCAGGCAAAAATTCTCAGGAAGAATGGTGAAGTGCGCGAGGGTGAATTCTTCGTTGACCTCATTGATTTCCTGGGAAAACCAGCAATCCTTGGTATTGCACGGGACATTACCGAAAAGAAGCGTGCAGAAGAAGAAATCCAGGAACGTGAGGAACAGATCCGATCGCTCTCTGACAACCTCCCGAGTGGGATGGTCTACCAGGTCATCATTGAACCCGATGGTAAGCGTCGGTTTGCACATGTCAGTGCCGGAGTCGTTCGTATTCATGAGGTCACTGCTGAAGAAGTATTGCAAGACCCATCGGTGATCTATAACCAGATCGTTGAAGAAGACAGTCTCTTACTCAAAGAGGCAGAAGATCGTGCTCTTGCATCTATGTCCCCCTTTAGTTTCGAAGTACGTATCCGCACACCTTCTGGCATAGAACGTTGGGTTCTGCTGCGCTCAGCCCCCCGCCTACTGTCCAGTGGCGGAACTATCTGGGATGGAATTGAGCTCGATATAACCACATCAAAACAGGCAGAAAAGGAACTCAAGAGGGCTTATGATGAGCTAAATGCCTCACAGGAAGAACTCAGGGGCCAGTTCGATGCGCTTAAAACCGGCCAGGAGCGGTTGCAGGACAGTGAGGAACTCTACCGGAGCCTGTTTATGGCATCTCCGGATGGAATCGCCATGGTTGATACAAAGGGGATTCTCACGTACGTTTCTCCGAAAGCTCTTGAGCTGTTCGGTCTTTCTGTTCCGGAAGAAGCAATAGGAACGCGTGTCCTTGACTGGATTGTGGATGACGATCAGAGTCTGGCAGTGGAACGGTTCACACAAGTCCTGTCGGACAATGATTTCGTTTCCCATATCTACAGGGTACATCGCAAGGACGGTTCTCAATTCTTTGTAGAAATGCACAGTGCAGTAATCCATAATAGCAACGGTTCGGTACGAGGTCTCATCTCAATACTCCGGGATATCAGCGATCGCAAGCGTGCAGAGAAGGCCTTACAGGAAAGCGAAGAGAACTATCGCCGCATCATTGAGAATATGCAGGATGTATTCTACCGCACTAACCGGGAGGGTATCATCACCATGATCAGCCCGTATGGCGCACGACTTGTCGGCTTTGATTCCACCGATGAGATCATAGGAAAATACCGGGCAACGGACTTTTATGCTGATCCCATACAACGCGACGAGTTCCTTTCCTACCTTGGCAGGGAACATGTTGTCAGCGGGTATCCCTTAACCCTGAAGGATCGGTACGGGGAGCTGCACTACGCAACGGCAAGCAGCCGTCTCCTGTATGATACAGACGGGAAGGTAAACGGTGTTGAAGGAATCCTCCATGATATTACCGATAAGCGCAAGAGAGAAACTGCGCTTGCAGAGAGTGAGGAACTGCACCGGAAGATGGTTGCAGCCATTCCCGATATTGTAGTCCAGGTGGATCTGGACGGGAATATAATTTACATCAACGAGAACGGGGTGAAGATGGCCGGTCTTGCTGATATGGCAGAGGCAATTGGTAAGTCCGTGTTTTCGTTCTTTGCCCCGGAGAGTCTCCCATTAGCAATGGAGAACACCCGGTTGATGTTCGAACGCCCGCTTGGCCCCGTTGAATATGCCTTCCTTTTAAAGGATGGTACACGAGTATCTCTTGAAGTGAACGGCGATGTTCTCAGGACGCCCGGGGGGTGTCCATACGGCATGGTCTACATCTGCCGCGATATTACAGAACGCCGTCAGGCAGAGTCCGCATTGCGCGAGAGCGAAGAGAACTACCGCCGCATCATCGAAAACATGCAGGATGTTTTCTATCGCATCAACCGGGAAGGTATAATCACCATGATCAGTACCTACGGGGCCCGGCTTGTCGGTTTTGATTCGGCTGATGATATCATCGGCAAGTACAAGGCAACAGACTTTTATGCCACTCCTAAAGAGCGGGATGAGTTTCTCTCCTACATTAGCCGGGAAGGTGTGGTCACCGGTTATCCCCTGACTCTGAAAGATCAGTATGGAGAGTTGCACTACGCGACCGCGAGCAGCCGTCTCCTGTATGATACAGACGGGAAAGTAAACGGTATTGAAGGAATCCTCCATGATATTACCCCTCTCAAGCAGGTGGAAAATGCCCTGCGGCAGGCTAACCGGCAGATCAGGCTCATGACGAGTATCACCAGACACGATATTCGCAATCAGCTGATGGCGCTGGGGGGCTGGCTCGAGCTCTCGCGGGCCTCAGTTTCGGACATGGAAAATATGCTGGAACTGATCACCAAGGAACAGCGTATTGTATCGATTATCCAGGAACAGATTGATTTCACCTCGTTCTTTGACGAGATGGGGGTAAAAGAACCGGCCTGGCTGGACCCGTTCACTCTAATCCAGAATTCAAAGTCGATCCTTCCTTTCAGGAATATCCAGTTGGATCTGGACATTTCCGGCATTGAGATCTTCGCCGACCCGCTATTTGAGAAGGTCTTTTACAACCTGTTGGATAATGCGCTAAAGTACGGCGGAGATAACATGACGACCATCCGGATAGCTGCACATCAGGAAGGAACCAGCCTCATAATTAATGTTGAGGATGATGGTTGGGGGATTTCGGAACACGATAAGGAACACCTTTTTGACCGGGGGTATGGGAAGAACACTGGCCTCGGCCTCTTTTTAGTAAAAGAGATCCTTGCCATCACCGGTATGACCATCAGAGAGACTGGTATTCCTGGAAAGGGAGCCCGGTTCGAGATCATGGTGCCTGCTGGTAAATACCGGATTCTAATGGCAGGAACGCAGAGATTGTAATGTTCTGTCGGCTCTGCTACTTTCATTTCTTATCTTTAAGTGCGGTGAATTTTCAGACTTTTTTTAATTATTCCCCAATACCTGGTTGCACCAGGCACTATTCCGCAATTTTATATATAATAGCCAGCGCATGAGGATACTATAGGTTAGGACATCTCCGATGTTTTCTGTAATCTATGTAGATGACGAGCGCGATCTCCTCGATCTGGGCAAGCTCTTCTTAGAGCGGACTCCGGAATTCCGCGTAGAGATCGCATCATCAGCCAAAGATGCCCTCGCATTGCTGGCAATCCAGCCTTGTGACGCAATAGTATCGGATTACCAGATGCCCGAGATGGACGGGATCGCGTTTCTTAAAGCCGTCCGCGAGCGATTCGGTGATGTCCCGTTCATTCTCTTCACTGGACGGGGCCGGGAGGAAGTGGTTATTGAGGCTATCAATAACGGAGCAGACTTCTATCTCCAGAAAGGTGGAGATGTCAAGGCGCAGTTTGCTGAACTCTCGCACAAGATCCGGCAGGCCATGGCAAGAAGGCAGGCTGAGCATTCTCTCAGGGAATCTGAGAAGCGCCTGTCAGATATCATCGAATTCCTGCCGGATGCCACCCTTGCCATCAACCGGGAAGGAGTTATTATCGCATGGAACCGGGCCATTGAGGAGATGACCGGGCTCTCTGCGGAAACGATGCTCGGGAAAGGGGATTACGAGTACGCCCTTCCCTTCTATGGCGAACGGCGGCCGATTCTTATTGACCTGATATTCGAACCTTCTGATGTCATTCAGCAGAAATACTCCCATATCGTCCGAAAAAAGGATGTCCTGATAGCTGACACCTCACTGCCCCACCTGAAGGGAAGAGCAGTTACGCTCTTTGGCAAAGCCAGCCCGTTGTATAACAGCCAGGGAGAGATTGTCGGCGCGATTGAAGCAATTCGTGACATAACCGATCGAAAGATAGCAGATGATGAACTCCAGGCCGCATACGAGCAGATCACGGCCTCTGAAGAAGAACTTCGCGAACAACTTGATGTGCTGGTAGAAAGCGAGCAGAGGGCAAAGGAGAACGAGGAGAATTACCGGTCGCTGGTGGAACTCTCACCACTCGCTGTAATTGTGCATCGCGATGGCAAAGTCGTCTATGCAAACCAGGAAGCATCCCATCTTGCCGGTACAGAACGGGTGGAGGACCTTATCGGAATGGAGCTCATGCCCTTCATCCATCCCGATGACCGTCAAATGGCTCTGGAAGATTTTCGCCTCATGAACGAAGAGGGCAAGACAATTCCCCTTAAAGAAGAGCACCTCTTAACCGTTGAAAAGAAACCCTTTACTGTCGAAGTCGCGGCAAAGCCCATTCTCTACCAGCACCTTCGCTCTGTTCTTGTCGTATTCCGCGATATCACCGAACGTAAAAAGACGGAAACCGAACTTCAGGCTGCGTACGAACAGATCGCGGCTTCTGAAGAAGAACTTCGGGTTCAGCTGGATGATCTTGCAGGCAACCAGGCAGCGCTTAAGATAACGGAGGAGAAATTTCGGGCAGTGTTTGAAAAATCCCATGATGCGCTGATGCTGAGTGACGGTGAACAGTTGATCGATTGCAATTCAAGAGCTCTCGAACTCTTTGGTTATCGTTCCCTTGACGAACTTGCAGCATTGCATCCGGCAGATGCTTCACCGAAAGTACAACCGGATGGACAGGATTCAAGGTCCGTTGCGGAGGCTCATCTGAAGGTGGCATATGAGAAGGGTGAGGACCGGTTCGAATGGATTCACCAGAGAAAAGATGGCAGCACGTTTCCGGCAGAAGTGTTCCTCTCGTCCTTCGAGCTTGGGGGAAAAATGCTCCTCCAGACCTCGATCCGGGATATCACTGACCGAAAACGTGCAGAAGATGCCCTTAGAGAGAGCGAGGAGAAGTACCGCCTCCTGGCCGATACTTCCCCGGAAATGATCTATTTTATTGATACCGAAGGTTATGTGAGGTATGTCAATCAGGCGGCTTCCCGGCAGTTCCATGCTGCACCGGATGACCTGATTGGAAAACCTCTCTCTGCAATTTTTCCGCCAAAAATAGCCCAGAGACATCTGGATGCCATTCGTAAGGTATCCGTTGAGCGCCGGATGTTCCGGCAGGAGAGCCACGAGGAGTTCCCTACAGGTGCCGTGGATATTGATGTCCGTCTTGTCCCGGTCATCAATAAAAAGAATCAGGTAATAGGGGTTCTCGGACTTTCAAATGATATCACAGAACGGAAAAAGGTAGAGGAAGCCCTGCGGGACAGAGAGGAGAAGTACCGCACGATGCTTGATGGAATTCAGGATGTCTTCTACCGCTGCGATACCGAAGGGAACCTAATCGTGGCAAGTCCGAGCATTGCAGTCACTTTCGGGTATAACTCAATAGACGAATGTCTTGGGAAGAACATTGCACAGCAGTTCTGGTTGTATCCCGATCAACGTCAGACATTTATCGAAGAGATGAAAAAGCAGGGATCGGTCAGCAATTATGAAGTCATCCTCAAGAGAAAGGACGGCAGTCCGGTCACGGTGTCCACGAGCAGCCATTTCTATTATGACCATCAGGGGAAGATCGCAGGTGTTGAGGGCATCTTCCATGATATCACCGCAATCAGGATCGCAGACCAGCAGATCCAGCTCCTTGCTGAGCTCATCGGGATAACACCCGCATCGGTTACCATCCACGATGCCGATGGTAAATTCCTCTATGCCAACCAGCGGACATTCGATCTCCATGGCTGGACCCGCGAGGAGTTCATGGCCCTTAACCTGCATCAGCTGGACGTACCCGTGAGCGAGGAACTGATCAACGAGCGGATCGAAGCACTCAAAGAGCGGGGTGAGGTATCATTTGATGTCGAGCATTATCGTAAAGACGGTTCCACCGTCCCGCTCCATGTGAACGCGAAGATCACGCGCTGGAATGACCGTGACGTGATCATGAGCGTTGCTACGGATCTCACGACGAGGAAGGCTGCCGAGAGGGCGTTGCAGGAAGCAAAAGAGACCTATCGTACTCTTGTTGACAACATCCAGAGCATTGTCTACACCATCCGTCCTGATGGAATCCTGACGTTTGTCTCTCCGAGCTGGACAAAACTTCTCGGTCATGAATCAAATGAGGTTATTGATCATGATTTCAGGAGCTTCGTGCACAGGGATGACATACCTGCATGTGAAGAGTTCTTAAAAAAGACTGTAGAGACGAGGACGACGCAGCCCGGAGTGGAATACCGCGTCTTTCACAAGAACGGATCGATCCGCTGGCACATCTCAACCATCACTCCAGTATTTGATGATCAGAACACCCTGCTCTCGTTTGTCGGGAATGCGATTGACATTACCGAGAGCCGGAACCTTGAGAACGCTTTCCGCGAGACCAATCACAAACTCAACCTCTTAAATAGCATCACCCGCCATGATGTCGCAAATCAGCTGACGAACCTGCAGGGTTTTGCCCAGATAGCCGCTATGAAAAAAGGCGATCCGGTCATTACTGATTACCTGCATAAGATCATTACTGCTGCAGATACCATCGCCCGCCAGATCGAGTTCACTAAGGCGTACCAGGAACTGGGCGTGAGAGAACCCGCATGGAACCCGTTAGAGGAGATTATCGCTCATATAGAAAGTCGGGTACCGATAAGGTTCTCTGGCACATGCAAAAGCGTCGACATCTTTGCCGACCCGATGCTGGAGCGGGTCTTTTTCAACCTTGCTGATAATGCAATCCGACATGGTAGCCGGGTGACGGAGATCACCGTCCGCTGCGAGCGGGAGCCCGACGGGATTCTTGTGGTTGTTGAGGATAACGGTACCGGGATTAGGGTAGCGGATAAGGAGAAGATCTTCGAGCGGGGTTTTGGAAAAAATACCGGCCTTGGATTGTTTTTGGTCCGGGAGATTCTCTCCATCACCGGTATTACCATAAAAGAGACTGGCATCTTCGGTAAAGGCGCACGGTTCGAGATCAGTGTACCCGAAGGGACGTACCGTTTCAAACCATGAATAATTTTTTCCCCTTTCAGATCCGGTTACGCAAAGGATAAACCTTGAAATACGAATAATGGTCATTCACTGTCATAGCGTATGTGCCTGATTCGAGGGATGGAGCATGACCACAGCATCGGTTGAGTTGCGGAAGTTTGTTGCCCCGGAGTTCATCATCGGGGCTGATGCCCGGCTGCTTGCCGGCCGATATGCGAAAAATTTCGGAGTGCGCCATGTTCTCATGGTCACCGGGCCCAATATCATCAGCGCCGGGTGGGTAAAGGATGTGACGGGGAGTCTCGATGCAGAAGGTATCGGGCATACTATCTTCTCCGGTGTGACTCCCAACCCCCGGGACTTTGAGGTGACGAAAGGCGCAGCACTTTATGAGGAGGCCGGTTGCGATGCGATCGTTGCGGTCGGAGGCGGCAGCCCCATAGACTGCGCCAAGGGGATTGCGATTGTGGTCTCGAA
>Ga0247841_10009433_pt1 | contig 13659 bp, 13 predicted proteins | sample LaCruzMarch2015__2_FD_192410 | JGI IMG/M metagenome (GOLD analysis project Ga0247841, IMG submission 192410) | Freshwater microbial communities from meromictic Lake La Cruz, Castile-La Mancha, Spain - LaCruzMarch2015_18m | ecosystem: Environmental > Aquatic > Freshwater > Lake | place: Spain...
CTCTGCTTCGGCAGGATCGTTTACTATTCTGAGGCAGGTATTGTACATGGCTTTATAATAGAGTTTATATATCTTGAATTGGGCGTTCCGGTCACCATGGCGACAGGCATTGATCAGCTCCTGGTGGATATTCGCGTATGTACCTTCCAAATTCCCGAATTTTAGTAAATAGACTCCCTGTTTTTTTTAATGTTACACGATCCTATAAAAATAGTTTAAAAAAAGTAATTTTGCAGTGCTTGAAGAATCTACGTATACCTGCTTATTCATACGCCCTGATTGCCATGGTTTTTTGGGGGTTGTCATTTATCTGGACATCCCTGCTGCTTCAGTATTACCAACCCATAACCATCATTCTTTTCCGTCTGATCATTTCCTGCGGGTTTCTGTTTTTCATCCTGCGTTTTTTTGGGCAGCACGAGAAAATTGCCCGGAAGGATTACAAGCTGATTCTTTTAAGTGCTTTGTTCAATCCCTTCCTCTATTTTCTGGGAGAAAATTACGGGCTTAAATTTTCCACCCCGATCATTTCTTCTGTGATCATCGCCACGATACCTGTCTTTTCACCGGTAATCGCTTATCTCACGATCAGGGAAAAACTGACTTTTATCAATTTCACCGGTATCGGAATTTCTTTTATTGGCGTCCTTGTGATACTCGTCACCAGGAACCTGACCTTTGCCATAGACATGAAGGGTATCCTGTGTCTGTTCGGAGCTGTTCTTTCTGCCTTGTTTTATTCTGTACTTCTCCGGAAAATGACTGCCCGATATTCGGCATTGACACTCATCGCGTACCAGAATCTGGTCGGTATTTTTTTCTTTCTGCCCCTTTTTCTAATTTTTGAACTGCCTGGCATCAGCCACGTAACGTTGAACTGGGAAATCATATCCTCGTTCTTGTTTCTATCGTTCCTTGCCTCTTCTGTCTCCTTCGTTTTCTTTGCCCATTCCATCAAATTGCTGGGAGTCAGCAAATCCAATATTTTTTCTAACCTGATCCCGGTATTTACAGCCATATTCTCCTATTTTATCCTTTCCGAATCGATTACACTTCAGAAAATAGCAGGAATCGCCCTGGTCATCGGAGGAGTATATCTTTCGGAAAGAAACAAACGGAAAAGAGAATAACTTCACCTGTTTTGTCGTATTTTTGTTATACCCTAATAATGAGAAAACAATGATTTTCAGGCCTGAGAAATTGAAAATTAAAGATCAGCGGATGAAACCGTTTATCGACCCGGATGAATTGTGGGAATATATAAATACCGCACGTGGGTCAAAGGAAAGAGTTCGGGATATCATCGCGAAGTCGTTGGATAAAAACCGGTTGACCCTTATGGAAACGGCCACCCTGATCAACGCCAATGATCCGGAACTTATCGAAGAGATCAAACAGGGGGCCCGTGCATTGAAGGAAAAAGTTTACGGACAGCGCATTGTTCTTTTTGCTCCCCTGTACATTGGCAACCTTTGTACGAATAATTGTGCCTATTGCGGGTTTAAAGCCTCCAATAAGCAGGTCAAACGGGTTACCCTGAACCATGATGAACTTGTTGCTCAGGTAAAGGCACTTGAAGATGTTGGTCAGAAACGTCTTATTCTGGTATATGGTGAACATCCTCAATACAATGCCAGTTACATTGCAGATACGGTTCGCATCGTGTATTCCGTGAAAAGCGGTCCCGGAGAAATCCGTCGGGTCAACATCAATGCTGCTCCCCTCGATATTGATGGGTTCCGCATTGTAAAAGATGCCCTGATCGGGACCTACCAGATTTTCCAGGAAACCTACCATGAAGAAACCTACCGGCAGGTTCATCTGGGTGGCGCCAAACGCAATTATGAATGGCGCCTGACTGCCCTTGACCGCGCACAGGAGGCTGGCATTGACGATGTAGGCATTGGTGCGCTGTTCGGACTCTACGACTGGAGGTTCGAAGTCCTTGGTCTCGTTCGGCATACCAACCATTTTGAAGCTGTTTATAATGTTGGTCCACATACCATTTCTTTTCCACGGATTCAATATGCCTCTCAGCTTAACATCAACAAAGACCATATTGTTACGGATGCAGAATTTACCCGGCTGGTGGCCATTCTTCGCCTCGCAGTTCCCTATACCGGATTGATTCTCACTGCCCGTGAAACCGCATCAATCCGGGATGAGATCCTTCAATTTGGGGTTTCCCAGATCGACGGAGGAACCAATATCGAAATGGGTGGATATTCGAAAAAAAGCGATCATGAGAACCAGGACATCGACCTGGAACAATTTCAGATCAACGATAACCGGAGCTTGAATGAAATCATGGACGAGCTCATAAGCCAGAAATACATCCCGTCATTCTGTACCTCCTGCTACCGGGCTGGCCGGACAGGCGAACATTTCATGGAATTCTCCGTTCCCGGCTTCATCAAACGGTTCTGCCAACCCAATGCATTGCTCACCATGGCCGAGTACCTTGAAGATTATGCTCCACCGGCAACAAAAGAGAAAGGGTACCGGCTATTGCAGGAAAAACTCAGTGAAATGGAAAACGATGCACCCAAAGAAAAACTTCTGGAAAAGTTACAGCTTGTCAAGGAAGGAAAAAGAGATCTCTATTTTTAATTCTTATTGTCACCTGGTATGAAAGAAATCAGAATCATCGGACTACTGATCACCGACAGGATAAAAGAGGCCGGTCAGACTCAAAAAACACTCAGCAAATATGCCCATGTCATTAAATCGAGACTCGGTTTTCACGAGGTCACAGAAGATGTCTGCAGCCGGGTTGGGATCATCATCCTTCAGCTCGCTGGATTAGCGGATGAGTGCAACAAACTGGAAAATGAATTGTCATCCATTGAAGGACTTGAAATCCAACGCATGGTATTTACTCTTTAAAGGTAGGTTTGCATGCCCGACAAATTAAAGCGCAACTTAAACAAGGAATTCCTTGACTACTACCTTTCTTCTTCTCTTCCCAGCATGAAGGTTGGTTTGATTTTTACCTGCATCCTTTTTTTCTTTTTTGCATTCGTTAATCTTACTTTTTTTCCCGACTTCCCATCACAAAAATATTTTATGCGGTTTGGCATCGTTGCCCCGTTCATGGTGTTTTCCATCGTGGTGATTTACCTCAAACCTTTACGCAAAAACCTGCACCTTGCATTTGTCCTGATCAACCTCTTGATCACTGCTGGCATCTTCCTGGTTGGGATTGCCTCTTCGCCCACACAACCTGGTTATGAATATTTCTATGCCTGGGTTATGCTTGTCATCATCGGGCTGCATACTTTTTTTCGACTTGAATTCCGTATCCTGATTTGCATCGGTAGCCTTCAACTGCTTTTTTACATTCTGGCAACCATAATTAACGGTACCTTTAAGAACGATCCCTACCTGTACACCAACAACCTGTTCTTTGTTGTTTCAATGACCTCCCTCGGTTTTTTCATGACCTACATTCTCCAACGCCTCAACTGGAAAAATTTCCTTCACCAGAAGGCCATTTCAGAGAGTTATAATAAACTCCTCGAGGAGATGAAAGATCGAAAACTCGCGGAAGAAGCGCTTTCACGGTCGGAAGAGCAATATCACACCACACTGAATTCCATTCCTGACTGGATATATGTCGTGGATGAGAAATTTAAATTTGTGATGCTCAATTCTTCCTTGAAAGAGGAACATGACCGCCAAGGCTTTCCGGTGAACTGTGTCGGGAAAAAACTCAAGGAAATTTATCCCCTGATTTCCAAAACTACCCTTGAAGAGATAGATTTTGTTTTCCGGAATGGGGTGATTGTTATTTCCGAACAGAAGTTCAACCTTGGCGACAAAACCATCTATGGTGAATTCCGGAAAGTTCCGATTTTCAAAGACAACAGGGTGGTTCAGGTGATGACGATCCTGCGTGATCGCTCCAAGGCAAGGGAGGTGGAAGAACTTAAACTCAGAAATGCAGAGCAAAAGGAGATCATGCTGAGGGAAATTCATCACCGTGTCAAGAATAACCTGGCCATCGTGATCAGCCTCCTCAGTTTGCAGTTACGAAACAATGCTGATCCGGAGTTGCATCGCATCATTAAAGATATCGAAATGAGGATCCGTTCCATGGCTCTGATCCATGAACACCTTTACCGTTCCGAAAACTTAGACCGGATTCCACTGGCCGATTACCTGCATTCGCTTACCAACATTATCCTGGCTACCTTCAGCGGGCATAAAATTAAAATAGTGACTGACTTTGTCAGCACAGATGTGAGTCTCGAAACCGCTTTGCCGCTTGGATTAATCACCAATGAACTATTGACCAACGCGTTCAAATATGCCTTCCCTGGAAATCAGCCGGGTGAAATTCAGGTACATTTAAACCAACTCGGTGAGCGTCAATTCCAATTGATCATTCAGGACAATGGTGTCGGACTTCCCGGTGATTTTTCATTTAACACACAGCAATCTCTCGGGGTTTTTATTGTACGCCTCCTGGTGGAACAACTGGATGGAAAAATAGAGGTGGATACTAAAAATGGTTCGAAATTTACCATCACTTTTCAGAATACAACTCCCAAAAAGATTGAATACTCCTTAAGCCAATTCCCATGAAAGAAGTTTGGATTCTCGGCATTCACATGACCGACAGAGCAAATGAAGCCAGTGAAGTGCAGGCCATTCTCACAAAATACGGGTGTACCATAAAAACACGCCTTGGGCTCCATGAAGTTCATGATGATTATTGTGCTCCCAATGGAATCATCCTGTTAGAGTTGACCGGACAACCTGAGGAGTTCCATAAACTCGAAAATGAATTATTGAAAATTTCCGGGTTGGATGTAAAAAAAATGGTCTTCAGGGATTGACAGACCATTCCCGGGTTATACAAGAACGATCCGCGTACCGCCATTATCAATACCGAGCATGGTGGTTTTGGTAATGATCGTATCCTTACCTGAATTTTCCACAAACTGAATTGCAGCTTTCACTTTCGGGCCCATGCTTCCATCCGGGAATTGACCCTCCTCAAGGTATCGTTTGGCTTCAGCAATGGTCAACCTGTCAAAGGCTTTTTCATCAGGTTTGTTGAAGTTGATGCAAACTTTTTGTACATCGGTAAGAATGAAAAACTTATCGGCGTTGATCTGGGATGCCAGCAATGCAGAAGCAAGATCTTTATCGATGACGGCATCAATGCCTTGCAATTTCCCGGGTTCAACATAAAATACAGGAATTCCCCCTCCTCCCACGGCAATCACGATTTGTCCTTCACGGGCAATCTTTTCAATGGTTTTTTTATTTATGATGACAAGGGGACGAGGTGAAGCAACTACTTTCCTCCATCCGCGACCCCTGGCATCTTCTTTGTAAACAGAACCGGTATCCACGGCCATCCTATCGGCTTCCTCTTTGGTATAAAAGGGGCCAACCGGTTTGGTGGGATTATTAAAAGCTGGATCATCCTTGTTGACCAGTACCTGCGTGGTAATGGTGATGATATCCCGTTCCAGTTCGTGGGCTTCAAGAACGTTTTTCAGTTGCTGTTCAATGATATACCCTATAAAACCCTGGGAATAGGCCACGCTGATATCCAACGGCATGTCGGGAAGTCCGTACATTTTATGCCCGGCATCATTCGCGAGCATAATGTTGCCTACCTGAGGTCCATTGCCATGGGTGATGACGATGTTGTACCCTCTTTTAATCAATTTCACCAAACACTCTGCAGTAGCCAAAGCGTTGGCTTCCTGTTCATCGATCGTACCTTTTTGATCACCCCGTAACAGGGCGTTGCCTCCAAGGGCTACAACGGCAAGCTTTTTCATACATCTGGAATAGGAAGGGCAAAAGTAGTAAATTTTTCCAATCTTATGTACCTTCGCAGCGATCATGACACAACAGAAAAAAGCATATGGTTTTGCCCTTGCAGCAATCGCTTTTTGGTCTACCATAGGATCAGCCTTTAAAATATCCCTCCGTTTCCTGGATCCGCTTTTACTGCTGATGTACGCTTCTTTCACAGCATGCCTGATCCTGTTTGTCATCATCCTGGTTCAGGGGAAAATCCACCTGCTCAAACAGTTAAACTGGTCAAATGTACGATGGTCTGCCCTTCTCGGGTTGCTTAACCCCTTTCTGTATTACGTGGTTTTACTCCAGGCCTACAATTTGCTTCTCGCGCAGGAGGCAGGAACACTGAATTATGTTTGGCCACTGGTACTCGTATTGATTTCCATCCCCCTTCTAAAGCAAAAAATAAGTCTGTGGAGCGTGGTGGCTGTATTGATCAGCTTTACAGGGATCATCCTGATCGCTACACATGGCGATATTTCAAGCCTCCATTTCGCCAATCCCGTGGGGGTCGTTCTGGCTTTGAGCAGCGCTTTTTTCTGGGCGCTCTATTGGATCTTTAACATCAAAGATCAACGCGAAACTGTGACCAAGCTCTTTCTGAACTTTTGTTTTGGATTTCTGTACACATTGATGGCTGTCTTGCTGACAAAGGGATTCCGGTTGCCCGGATGGGAAGGGCTGTCAGGATCATTATACATTGGTTTTTTTGAAATGGGAATCACCTTTGTTTTGTGGTTATATGCCCTTAACTACTCATCAACTACGGCCAAAGTCTCCAACCTGATCTACCTGTCCCCGTTTTTTTCCCTGATCATCATTCATTTTGTAGTGGGAGAAACCATCCTGTTGTCAACAGTGATCGGTTTGTTTTTTATCGTTTGCGGGATCATCCTTCAGCAATACCTGAAGTCATAATTTGTATTTTTACACGATGAATTCAAAGCGCATTGCCTTCCATCATTTCGGTTGTAAAGTAAACTTCGCAGAAGCCTCTTCCCTTTCCAGGCAATTCAAAGAAAAGGGTTTCACGGTAATTGGTTTTCATCAGAAAGCAGATATTTATGTGATCAGTAGCTGTGCCGTGACCGCCACTGCCGAAAAAAAATGCAAAGCCGCGATACGCCAGGCTCATCGGTTAAACCCTGAAGCAAGGATAGCTGTCATTGGCTGTTTCTCGGAACTTAAACCCGGTGAATTGGCTCAAATGGAAGGAGTAGACCTGGTTCTTGGCCACACTGAAAAATTCAATCTCCTGGCTGAACTTGAGAAACCTGGCAAACCTGAAGATCATTGCAACAGAGGAGTAACCGGATGTCAACCCAAAAGAGAAATTTTCATCCCCTCCTACTCTTTCGGAGATCGTACCCGTTCATTTCTGAAGATCCAGGATGGTTGCGATTATTTCTGCAGTTATTGCACCATACCACTGGCCCGTGGACATAGCCGGAGCGATACCCTGGACAATGTTTTAAAAAATGCCACGGAGATCGCTGTCAACGGCATCAAGGAAATCGTTCTGACCGGTGTGAACATCGGGGATTTTGGACGTAAAGAGGGAACAAACTTCTTTGAACTCATTCGTTTACTTGAATCCCGGATCGAAATCCCGAGGATCAGGATATCCTCTGTTGAGCCGGATCTTCTGAGCAATGAGATCATTGATTTTGTCGCTTCTTCGGGAAAATTCCTTCCGCATTTCCATATTCCGCTTCAATCGGGAAGCAACAATGTCCTTAAAATGATGCACCGGAAATACACACGGGAACTTTTCGCCAGCAGGATCGCCCGGATCCGTTCGGTATTGCCTTACGCCTGCATTGCCGCTGACGTTATTGTTGGTTTCCCGGGTGAGTCGGAAGAAAATTTTCTTGAAACAGTTGAGTTTCTGAATCCTTTGCCCCTGTCATATATGCATGTGTTTACCTATTCGAAGCGTGAAAATACCCGGGCTGCACTACTTTTAAATCCGGTACCGGATAAAATTAAAAAAGAACGCAGCGATCTGCTTCATCAGATATCATTCCGGAAAAAGGCGGATTTTTACGCTCAAAACAAACTCCGGCGGGTCAATGTATTGTTTGAATCCGATGACACCCATGGCTTCATGCATGGTTTCTCTGAAAATTACATAACCGTGAAAACGCGTTTTAATCCCGGATATGCAAACGAAATAATTCCGGTTATTCTGGAAAATCAGGACAGCGACGGGAGTTATTGGGCAACTTTTTACAACCATTCATTGAAAATTCCTGAACTTTAAACCACCTGTCATGTTTCCACGAATTTCAGATCTGATCAACTACCTTCTTGGCACAAATTTGGATATTCCTGTTCAAAGCTATGGGTTCATGTTGGCGCTGGCCTTTATTACCGGAGCCTGGATCCTCTACCTGGAGCTTAAAAGGAAGGAAAAAGCAGGTCAGATTCATCCCCATTTGGAAAAAAAAATAAAAGGAAATCCAGCCAGTATAACGGAATTGGTGAGCTCCGGCATTTTTGGTTTTTTGCTGGGCTGGAAACTTGTCGGGGCATTGATTAACTATAGTCTGTTCAGTGCCCAACCTCAGAATTTTATTTTATCTGCCGAAGGGAATGTCCCCGGAGGTATTTTGGTCGCAGCAGTTCTGGTTTTTTTTACCTTCTATACCCGAAAAAAAAAGGAGCTCAAACCACCTGTCTGGGAGGAGATCATGGTACATCCTTATCAGCTTTCATTGAACATCCTGCTGATTGCTGCTGCATTTGGTATCATTGGCGCCAAACTTTTCGATGCCCTTGAGCACCTCGATGAGTTGATTCAGGATCCTTTGAAAATTCTGTTATCCTTTGACGGCTTAACATTTTATGGAGGGCTCATTGTTGCTTTTGTTGCTGTAATCTGGTATACGCATCGCAATAAAATTCCCTTTACGCATCTAATCGATGCTGTTGCCCCTGCCTTGATACTGGCGTACGCCGTTGGCCGTATCGGATGCCAGATTTCCGGTGATGGCTGCTGGGGAATAGCCAACCTGGATCCGAAACCCGGATGGCTATGCTTTATACCGGATTGGGCGTGGAGTTTCACATACCCGCACAACGTGATCAACGATGGCATCCTTATTCCTGGTTGTTTCGGAAGCAATTGCCACATCCTGGCTCAACCCGTTTATCCTGTCCCGCTTTATGAAACAACCATAGGATTGATCATCTTCCTGATTCTATGGTTCATTCGAAAAAAACTGAGGATTCCAGGACAACTGTTTTCGGTCTATCTGATTCTCAACGGACTGGAACGCTTTTTTATCGAAAAAATAAGGATCAATTCCGTTTATGATATCGCCGGTATCCGGCTCACTCAGGCAGAAGGCATTGCCGTTTTTCTTGTGGTGTTGGGATGCATCGGACTCTGGTATTTTTTCCTGCTCGATAAACGAAACAGAACCATCATATCACCATCGGGTGGTCATGATAAAAATAATACATAGAAAGATGAATTTAGAGAATCTGACCAGAGAGGTTTGCTCGTTAGCCCTTCTTACCGGTGATTTTTTACGCCAGGAAATCCGTCAACTGCATTCAAATGATATAGAAACCAAGGGAGTTCATAATTTCGTGACCTATGTAGATAAAGAATCGGAAAGAAGGTTGGTTGAAAAACTTTCAGTTCTGTTGCCCGGGAGCGGGTTCATCGCAGAAGAGAGTCCTGATCTTCCCGCAGCGGAGTTTACTTGGGTCATCGATCCGCTCGACGGAACTACCAATTTTATTCATGGAGTTCCGATGTACTGTATCAGCATCGGCTTGATGCATGGCCTGGAAACATTGCTGGGAGTGGTATACGAGGTCAATCTGAGAGAGTGTTTTTATACCTGGAAATCTGCACCCGCTTATCTCAACGGAGATGTCATCCGGGTTTCCACCACCTCGAAAGTATACGATTCGCTGTTAGCTACCGGTTTCCCCTATTACGACTACAGCAAGCTGGATGATTATATTGAGATTTTTAAATACCTGATGAAGAACAGCAGGGGAATCCGCAGGTTGGGTAGCGCTGCTGCCGATATTGCCTATGTGGCCTGCGGACGGTATGATGGTTTTTACGAATACGGGCTTCGCCCCTGGGATGTCACTGCAGGCGGATTGCTGGTCAAAAATGCCGGAGGGCTTGTAAGTGATTTTCGTGGACAGGAAAATTATATCTTTGGCAAAGAAATACTTGCGGCAAACGAGGCTATTTTTAAGGAATTCTTAAAATTATTTGAAAAATGGGAACACGTATCGAACTGATTCAGGGAGACATCACAAAAATCAAGGTTGACGCGATTGTCAATGCCGCGAATACCTCTCTTCTTGGTGGTGGTGGCGTCGACGGTGCCATACACAGGGCAGCAGGGTCAGGCTTGCTCGAGGTTTGCCGGTTGCTTGGCGGGTGTAAAACCGGGGAAGCCAAAACAACCAAAGGGTTCAAACTCCCTGCAAAATTTGTGATCCATACCGTTGGACCGGTATGGAACAAGGGCGAAAAAGACGAACCAGATCTTCTCACGCAATGTTATCGGAACAGCCTGTTGCAGGCAACTTTGCATGAAGCCAAAACAGTAGCATTCCCGAATATCAGTACCGGCATTTATCACTTTCCAAAAAATCTTGCCGCTGAAATTGCAGTCACTGAGGTTAAAAAATATCTTGCAGTGAATAATCTCCCGGAAAAAGTGATTTTTGTTTGCTTTGATGAGGAAAACTTTTCAATCTATAAAAAACTTCTTGCCTGATACTGCCAAATTATTCTGTTGCTGCCATTGGAACTGCTGTCCCTCCGAAAATTGATGGAATTCTTGATGAAGAAGACTGGTTGAACGGAATACCGGATTTTCCGTCTGAATTTATAAAACAGAACGGTTTTCCCCTTCATAGGTTTGCTTTTCATCGTCAGGTGTGGCATTTTTGCATCATCATTCCAGTGGTTTATTTTCCGGATATTGCTTTTATCAACACACTATTCAAATAATGATTTGTATTTTTACCAATGAAATTTTCAACTACAGGTACATTCACTAAAACTATTACACTATGGCAGAAGAAAAAGTCTTTTTTGAAGATGGAAACGTAAAAGTGACCAACGCCCGCTTCATGACGTATGGAAAAACCCATTCGATGAGTGGGGTAACATCGGTGACATCGATCGTCATCAACCCTGACCGTAAAGGCCCCCTGATTGTTGCCGTGATCGGTTTGCTCTGTTTCATTTTTAAATGGTATTTAGCAGTTATCGTTCTGGCCGCTGCAGTTGCCTGGTGGGTAATGCAAAAGAAGAAATATGCTGTTCTTTTAAATTCTGCTTCAGGCGATCAGGAAGCTTTATCCAGTACCGACTCTTCGTTTATAGATAAGGTCGTTACTGCACTCAATGATGCCATTGTACACCGTGGATAAAACCAGCGGATAGCCTATCCCCCTCCCTGGATTCAATACCCTGGAGGGGGATTTATATATTCATATTCCAATCTGTTCTCTCCTCGTTAACCCATTTTCATACACCATGAGAAAACTATTTGTATTGGTTTTACTTGCCGGCTATTTCCTTCAGGCCGGAGCAACAACAGATCTGACCAACGGGTTGGTAGCCCATTATCCATTAAACGGAAAAGCTGTTGATGCCACAGGAAAAAATAAAAACGGAAAAATCATCAATTCCAGGTCTACCGCCGGCCGAAATGGGAAAACCACCGGCGCCATGGCATTTAAAACCCAGAATTCAGGAAAGATCATCCTGCCGGTTGACGCTTCACCAAAAACATTGCCTGTCATCACGATTACTGCCTGGCTTCGGCCACATCTTTCCCGGGGAGGTAACCCGGTCATAACCTGTGGCAATGATAAAAAGGATCGCTGCCTCTTCATGGATGATTATGACCACATTTACCATTGGGTGATGCAATGCGGGAAAGACGGTGTACTGAAAGGACCGGTCGTGCTGGCAAATCAATGGACATTCGTATCGCTGATGTACGATGCAAAAAACCAGGAAGGGCGGTTTATCGTCAATGAAGCGCTGTATTCAGGCAGGGCAGCCGTGGGTTGGGACCACTCCGGAATAACCCTTGGGCAATTTGATGGAGACATTGCCGAAGTAAAGGTATATAACCGTTTCCTTACCCTTCCTGAACTGGAGGAATTGTATGGTAAAAAAATCAATGCAACTGCTGAAGCATTGGTTGTAACTGAACGTTACGATTATAAGGAAAAAAGAAAACGGGAGGAACAGGAATCCGTTAAAGCGGGTGATGTTTACATTGTTGGTGTGGATGAATTTATTGTTAAGGATTCTGTTAAAAACGGAAACAATAAAGCTGTACTGACCAACGGAGATACGCTCAGGGTGGATTCGGTCATTGACCGTTATCTGCTTGTCATCTATAAAGACGGGCAAAAAGGATTTGTCAGCCGTGGAACCCTCACTGAAAATGCCTACCCTGAAGGTTCCTCAGCCCTGGCTCTAACAGCTAAAACTACCTTTAAAAATATTTTCAATTTTACCAGGTTAACATCCTGGATCATCGTCGTCATCTTTGCAATCATCCTCTTTTTCGCGAAAAAATACTTCATCCGTATCGATGAACTGCTGAACCGGTTAAGAAGAAAAGACATCTATGCTACCGGGGGGTCCAAATCGGGAGCCATGGTTGAGAAGATCACTTTCCTTCACCGTATTTTCCCTCCGCGCGCCGTGCGATGGTGGCCATTGTTACCCGGACTTATAGCCGGTTTTTCCCTCTTCTTTGCCCTCCTCATGAACGGCTCTGAAACCGAATGGTTCTTCAACGAGGGCATGAACCTGATCCCTGCCGGATATGACCGTTGGATCCATTGGTTTCTTTTTGGTGTTCTCTGGATGCTGGTACTTGGTTTCGTGGCCATATGCCTGGAGAGTTACGTGGTAGCCGGTCCGGTCATCATGTGGCTGCGCATATTTATCATCCTCCTCCTGAATACCATGGCTTTTATAACCGCCTTTTACCTTGCGGTCGTTCTCGCAATCATTGTAGTTGTAATGATCGGGTTGTTCATCTTAAGCGCTGCCGGCAGCGGAGGCAATAAGAGGTGCTTACGCTGCGGTACCGTTTTCAGCGGGAACTCCTGCCCAAAGTGCGGATAATACTGTACACGGTTACGATTTCCTAACCCTAAAAACACTGATATGCCAAGCAGCGTGTTCCATTTGCAACGTTCCTTTCCCGATAAACTGATTGATGATTACTGGAAAGAGGGGGCGACGTTTAACGGCCTGACATACGGGAATGGCCAATGGGCCATGAACATGGGCTATGACTATCCATACGAAAACCAGCACTATTGGACCCGGAATGACTTTCCTGAAGAGTGCATCCAGGAGGGGTGGAACAAAGGATTGGATATCACCGAACTTAGCTGGGTAGGGAGTTACTGGATTGTCGTCATGTCGAGTAACACAGGCTTCACCGATCAGATCTGGCGCCTGGGGAGTAAATTTCCCATGAAGGATGTTGAAAAAGGATGGAAGGATGGATATTCCGTGGCCAGGGTTGGATTTGGCGATAACAGGTGGTTTGCCATTCTTGCAAAAGGAGTTGATTATGGAGAACAAACCATCAATTTTTTTAAAGAGTTCCCCGAAAAAGCCATCAGCGAAGGCTGGGACAAGGGTTATTATATTACAGATCTCGCCTATGGCGACGGGAAATGGGTGTTGGTCATGTCCAAACTGTCAACCCATGAGGTACAATCCTGGGCCGTGAATTCCGTTTTTCCTGAAAAAGAGGTGGAAGAAAAAACCAATGAGGGATATTGCATCAAACAGATCTGCTTCGG
>Ga0247841_10009435_pt1 | contig 13658 bp, 9 predicted proteins | sample LaCruzMarch2015__2_FD_192410 | JGI IMG/M metagenome (GOLD analysis project Ga0247841, IMG submission 192410) | Freshwater microbial communities from meromictic Lake La Cruz, Castile-La Mancha, Spain - LaCruzMarch2015_18m | ecosystem: Environmental > Aquatic > Freshwater > Lake | place: Spain...
TTCCGAAAACGACCCGCACCAAACGAGACTAGCCACCTACTAAAAACCCCACTTTCGCCCGCAGGCGAAAGCCAGCCGCAACAGCGGCTGGCCCTTCAGGGTGGGGATATTTTATATTGGCGGACGCCCAACTCTCTCCCGTTTTTCATGCCCGAACCAGCAAGCGAATTGGGAACCGTCGTTGCGACCATGGACGGGCCGACCACGGGCTACTTCAGCTTCGTCCTCAACGGCAACTCCGTGCGCAAAGGCCAGTACGTGAAAGTGCAAACCGAGGACGGCCTGCTCATCGGCCTCGTGAACGACATCACGCGCGCGAACCGCTATTTCGAGCGCGCCGAGTCCGTCGCAGAGTACGACCGGAGCGGCGCGAGCATCATCGACAATTTTCCCACGACGGACTGGGAGTACACGGTGGCGAACTGCCGCGCGCTCGGCGTCTACAACGCTCAAAACCTGCTGGTTCGCAGCGTGTTCCCCGCGGCTCCGGGAACAAAAGTCCTCCCGGTCGAAGAGGAGCGGCTCAAGGGCCTTTTAGGCTTCGACGATAACGGCCTGAACGTCGGCACGCTCGCGGCGCACGCGCTCGACGCGAAAATCAATCTCAACCGCCTGCTGCAGAAACACGTAGCCTTGCTCGCCATGTCTGGTAGTGGGAAATCGTATTTCGCATCTGTCTTGATTGAGGAGCTCCTCGACCGCCCGAAGGGGAGCGGCCGGCCCGCCGTCATCGTCGTGGACGTTCACGGCGAGTACGTGCGCTTCGCGGACAGGGGCGGCGGCTATGCGGACCGGACCACCATCATTGACGGGAAGAAGATTCACATCGGCGTGCCGAGCGTGCAGCCGCAGGTGCTCTGCGACTTTGCCCCCGGCGCATCCGACGTCGCGAAGCGCGAGCTCGTTCGAATCATCGAAGGCCTGCACAAGGAGTACAAGAATTCGCACGAGCCGTACGGTTTGGAGGAAATCATTGCAGCGGTTGACGGGAATAGCGGCATAAAGGATAACGTGCGCGGGCCGCTCATGGGCGTTCTGTACGGCCTCAAGTCCATCCGCGTTTTCGGCAAAGGGACCTACCCCGCGCTCAACGACCTCGCGCGGCCCGGAAAGCTCGCCGTTCTCGACTTGAGCGGAATCGACGACATGCGGCGCAAACAAGTCATCGTCGCGTTCTTCGCGAGAAAGCTCTTCCGCGCGAGAAAGAAGGGCACCATCCCGCCGTTCCTTTTGCTCGTCGAGGAGAGCCACAACTTCGCGCGCGAGAAGGCGAAGTCAGCGGATTTCCCCGCGAAGTCCGCAATCGAGACCATCGCGCGGGAAGGAAGAAAGTTCGGCGCGAGCCTCTGCCTCGTGAGCCAGCGGCCCGTCCAGCTGTCCACGACCGCGCTCTCACAGGCAAACACGCACATCATCCTGCGCGTGACGAACCCGTACGACATCGACCACATCGGCAAGACGTGCGAGGGGATAGACAAGGGAATGCTCGGCGCCATCACGACGCTGCGCGTCGGGGAAGCGATGTTCATCGGCGAAGCGGCGAACTTCCCCGTATTCGTGAAAATCCGGCAGAGGAAAAGCACGGGGAAGGGCGGCGGCGAGACCATTGAGTCCCTCGCGAAAAAGTTCGAGGAGATTTCGGAGAGCAAGAAAAAAGACGTGGAAGCGTTCCTGTAAGCTGAAATGTGAACTTGCATAAACATACTTCAGGGAGTGAACTGCATGCGTAACCAGATTGCCTGTCTCTCCCTTTTCTTCTTCCTCGCGCTGGCGGGGTGCATCACCTCAGACCAGCCGCAGACCCCCGAGCGCGACGCCAATATCACCGCCGTAGCCAACGCCACGGCGTGGGGCCGGGCGTTCATGCACGCGTATCCCGACGCGGACGCGACCGTTGATTGGAGCGGGCGGCTGGCAGTTGACTACTGGCATTTCTACGGGGCACAGTACGGGACGAACGATTCGCTTCGGCTCCGCGTATTCGTTGACGAGAAAACCATGAGCGCCACGGAAGCGTTCGCCGAATGCCGCCGCGGGCCCATTTATTACACTGTGAATTACGGCGTCGCGGAGTACATTCTCTCGCACGGATGCGATGGAAATCCGCCTTGAATGAGCCGTTTTTTGCCCGAAAGCGCATCGTTTATCTAGTTGGGACGTGCGGGTTCGTGCATGTGGAAAGCAGTCGCGCCGCCTGCGCAGGATATCGATTACCTATCGCTAGCGCGGCTGCCGTCCCGCATCGAGAATCTCGCGGGCGTGCGGTTCACCGATGAACCCGTGTTCTGCGGATACGTGACTCCGCGGGAAGGAGTGACGATTTTTCTTCAAGGCGACCGCATCGCCCAAGCGCTCAACGCGCGAGCCAAGGGCAAAGGGTATGACAGCCACAATTACGGCCCAATCGAACAGGCATTGATGCAATGGCAGTTACGGCAGCTCACCTGCCACGAGCACGCGGGCGGCGAGAGCAGGCTGTACGTCGTTGCGGATAACGTGAAACGGCATGCGCTCAACGTATACGAGCACCTCTCGCGGGACGGGTTGCTGCCGGCCACTCCCGAGGGCAGGCACCGGGCGTATCACCTCGTGGAGTGGGTCGCGGTCGCCCGCGAGCTCGCGAAAGACCTCGTGAGCGATGCCGTCGAGGATTCGATTGCCGACGAGGTGGTTACTGCGTACCGGCTGGGGACCGCGCCGCTGGGGATTGAGTCGCGCGAGCGCGCCTTCCGCTGGCTTGCGGTCCGCAAAGGCGTCGCGGACTTTGTCGCGCGCAATACCGCTGAAATGGAAGGCGCGCTGCCCGAGGCGACCGCGTCGCTTGACCTGCTGTACTCGGAAGGCGCGCTCTCCAGTCCCGAACTTGTCATTCTGTACCGAACGGTCCACCGGCAGCATTCCATAAACAACGACTTGCGCACCGTGGGGGACGGATTCCTCGGCGACCTCGCGCAGGCAATCCGCGGCAACCCCGCGAAATTCCTCTTCACCCATGAGCTCCCCGCCAATTTCTTCGACATGGAAAACGCTCCCGTTTACGCTCGGGTCGCGAAGCGCCTCAAACCGTCCGGGTTCCCTCCGCGCGCGTCAGACGACTGAAGGAACGTTTTTCTTCCGTGCGCCCCCAAGCTCACGCATGCGCCGTGTCCGCGCCCAGGCAGCGATGGAGTTCCTCATGACGTACGGATGGGCAGTGCTCATCATGCTCGTCGTCATCGCGGTGCTCTTCTATCTGGGCGTGTTCGGCCAGTCCACGCAAGTCCCCAAGAGCTGCACGTTCCCCGCGGGCTTCACGTGCGCCGAGTTCTTCATGGACGAGACCGGCATGCTGCAACTCGACCTCGGACAGGCGACGGGAAAGCAGATTACGGTCACGGGCATCGGCTGCAGCGCCGCGTCAACGCCAACAATCACATCGCTCTCAACCCCCGTCACGATTCGGAACGGTGCGCACGCATGGGTGACGAACGCGTCCGGCATCCCGTGCGCGGGCGCGGCCGCGCCGGCTTTCCGGGGAAAAATCGTCGTCAGCTACACCATGGCGGGTTCCCCCCTCGCGCGCAACGCCACGGGCCAACTCTCATACCCGATAAGCGTCGGCGGCGCGGATGCGCCAACGCCAATGCCCGTCATCGTGCTGAATCAGTCGAACTTGCCGTACACCGTCACGTCGCCGGGCACATACCTGCTCGATACGAATGTCGACGCGTTCCCCGGGCCGGGCACCGCTCCCGTGATAACCGTCGTCGTGCAGGGGTCGAATTCGACGATCGACTGCCAGGGGCACTCGATTTACGGGCGCATGGATTACCAGACGCTCATCAAGGTGTACTTCGCGAGCGGCGTGACCATCAAGAACTGCGTCCTGTACTCGTACGGCGGCGCCCACACGACCGGAATAGAGTTCGAGCAGGGAAGCGACTCCGTCATCCGCGACAACGTCATCTCGGATCCCACCAACATCGTCAGCGTGTACCTCTGGCGCGACTCGTACCGCAACCAGCTCATCAACAACCAGGCGACCGTCATCCAAGTCGGATACTGGGCGCGGCACAACGTGCTTACGGGGAATACTGCCTGCGCGGGCTCGAGCAACCTCACGTGCGACAGCACGCTGACGAACACCACGGGCAGCGGCAACCAGTGCTCTTCCAGCTCGTGCGCGGGCGCGCCGTGCAACTCGGCGTGCTGAGTTTTCTGCAGGTTTCCGAACCGTTTTCCGGCAGGTTTTTCATTCGAATGGCCATCAAATCCGTACATGCGCCATTCGCGTGCCCAGGCGGCGTCCGAATTCCTCATGACGTACGGCTGGGCGGTCCTCATCCTCGCCGTAATCGCGGGCGTCCTGTTCTATCTTGGCGTGTTCAGCGCGCAGTCGCCGGTTTCGAGCTGCGTGCTGCCGTCCGGTTTCACCTGCGCGGAATACCGCATGGACGATTACGGGAACCTGTACCTGAACCTCGGCCAGGCGACGGGCAAAATGATTACGGTCACGGGCGTCGGGTGCGGCTCGTCCTCCAATCCGACGGTATGGCTGGCATCCGTCTCCATCTCCCACGGCGGGCACGCGAACGTCACGGGTGCGGGCATCCCGTGTTCTGACGTGCAAGCCGGCGCGTTCAAAGGAAGCGTCGTCATCACATACCTGGTGGCGGGCTCCAGCCTGCCGCGAACCGTCCGCGGAACGGTCTGTGCACCCGTGCTGTACGGGAACGCGCTCGCGCTTTTTGGCCCTGGCTGGAATTCGTCGTTCGCGTATTTCCGCCCCGTCATCCTCACCACGGGCGTCGCGTCAAACCTCACCGACTTCCCCGCGTACTTCGCGTTCGATTCCGCGAGCCTGATCGCGGCGGGGAAAATGAACTCCTCCTGCAAGGACGCGCGCGTCATCTCGTCGGACAACCAGACGATGGACTTCGAAATCGAGGGCGCCTCCTGCAACACGTCCTCCACGGTCGTCTGGACGCGCATCCCCCAAACGAACGCGAACCAAAATTATTACGTCTACCTCTACTACGGCAACTCGTCCGCCCCGGACGCGCAGAACAAGGCGGGGGTTTGGAGGAACAATTTCCTGAACGTGTACCACCTGGGGGACCTGAAGGATTCCGTGACGGGAGGCGCGGGGACGAACGTGAGCGCAATCGCGAATCCGGGCGGGAGAATCGGCGGCGCCTACCAGTTTGACGGAGGGGTCACGAGCTGGGGCGGCGTGGATTTCGGGAGCAAGGCGGGCCTCGGCGTATCGACTGCGATTACCGTTTCGGCGTGGGCGAACTTTGCCGACACGGGCACGACGAACGGCTGGGTGAAAACGATTTACAGCTGGGGGGACGAAGGGGCGAACAAATTGGTGTGGCTGGGCTACGGCAACAGCGGCGGCATGCGGTACTACTGGGAAGTCGGGAACGGAACGCGCCGCGATTCACTCGAAACGGGCGATCCCGGCATCGGCACCGGGCGGTGGTATTACTTCGCCGCAACGTTCGATTCCGGGAATTACTCGATTTACAAGAACGCCGCGCGCTATTCCACCGCGGTAATGACAACGAACCCGGTATACAACGGCCCAACCGCATATAACGTCAAAATCGGGCGGTATTCCGCCGCGAACTCGCACTATTTCAACGGAACCATCGACGAAGTCCGCATCTCGGGCGTTGCACGCGGCCCGGAATGGATTGCCGCCGAGTACGGACAAACGTACGTCGTTGGGGGCGAGCAGGCGAACGGCGGGTAGATTAATATAGTGGGAAACTCCCCAATCTCCCGCCTCTCAAGGCTCAGGTGGCAGGAATGTGTCTTTGGCAAGGAATACGTCTGTAGGCTCGACAGCAAGAACCGTCTAGTTTTGCCTTCGCTCGTGCGCGAGGCGCTCGGAATACAAGGCGCGGTGCTCCTCCATTTCGACGGCGGGGCAGTCAAGGTATCGAAATACGATGGCGAGCAGCTGCGCTGCCGCCCGGTTTCGCGGAATGCAAGAGAGGTGTATTGAATGGCGAGTGGAACGACCGACGAAAGCGGAATCAAGGTGACGCTGGACGAGAGCGAAGTGCCCAAATATTACTACAACATCCTCCCCGATTTGCCGCGGAGACTCGACCCGCCGCTCAACCCGGCGAACAACGAGCCCGCGCCGCCAATCGCGTTCGAAACCTTTTTCACGAAGGAAGCCGTGCGGCAGGAGTTCTCGAACGAGCGGCGAATCGCCATCCCCGAGCAGGTCCGGGAGGCGTACATCCGCTCTGGCCGGCCCACGCCGCTCTACCGCGCGAAGCGGCTCGAAGAGCATCTCAACACGCCCGCGAAAATTTATTACAAGCGCGAGGACATGAACCCTTGCGGCAGCCACAAGCCGAACACGGCGATACCGCAGGCGTACTACGCGATGAAGGAAGGAGTTGAAGCGTTCGCGACCGAGACGGGCGCTGGCCAGTGGGGAACGGCGCTCTCGTACGCGACGATGCTGTTCGGCCTGAAATGCAAGGTGTTCATGGTGCGCTGCAGCTACGACCAGAAGCCGTATCGCAAGACGATGATGCGCATGTTCGGCGGCGAAGTGTACGCGTCTCCGAGCAGGGAAACAGAGTTCGGCAGGAAGATGCTCGCGTCCGACCCGTCAAACCCCGGGAGCCTCGGAATCGCCATCAGCGAGGCGATAGAGACCGCGATGAAAGGCAAGAACGCGAAATATTCCCTCGGCAGCGTGCTCAACCACGTCATGCTCCACCAGACCGTGATTGGCGAGGAGGTGCTCGCGCAATTCAAGAAAATCGGCGAGACTCCGGACATGATGATTGCGTGCGTGGGCGGCGGCAGCAACTTCGCGGGCTTCTCCTTCCCCGCCATCCGCGAGAAATTGAAGGGAGGCAGCAACGGCGCGTTCAGGCAAACCGAGTTCATCGCGGTCGAGCCGGAAACCGTCCCGTCCATCACCAAGGGGCAGTACCGGTACGATTTCGGCGACACGGCCGGCACGACGCCGCTCCTCAAGATGCACACGCTCGGGAACGCGTACAAGGCGCCGTCCATTTACGCGGGCGGCCTGCGCTACCACGGCATGGCGCCGATCGTCTCAAACCTCGCGGCGGACGGCATCATCACCGCGAGAACGGTGGGCGAGGCTGCGGTGTTCGACGCGGCGGACATGTTCGCGAAAACGGAGGGCATCATCCCCGCGCCGGAAAGCAGCCACGCCATCCGCGTCGCAATCGACGAGGCGCTGAAGTGCAAGCAGTCGGGAGAGGAAAAAGTGATTGCGTTCAACCTCTCGGGCCACGGCCTCCTCGACTTGGGCGGCTACGAGGCGTACTTGGACGGGAAGCTCGGGAAAAAGTGAGCGGCACTGGCAAACGCGTGCCAGGAAACCGCTTTAAGCGCGCGCAGCCAATATTCCCGCATGCACGAGCGCATCCGCGAGATAGCAGAGTCGCTCGCGCGCCTCGACGGCGAGCGGCGGCGGATAGCCGACGGCCTGCGCGAGAAGAACATCGCGGTCCTGCCCGACGCGCTCGAACGGGGCATGATTCATGCGGTCGGGCGGCAGCCGCCCGAGATTGACGCGGCGGCAGTGGACGGCGGCCTGCTCGCGCAGGAGTTCCACGGCTTTTCCCTCATCCTCTCCCGCGCCGTGGCGGTAATGTTCTCGTACCGGGAAGGCAAGCTCGCCGAATGCCGGTACTGGCCGTCGGCAATCCCCGAACCCGACGTGCTCCCCGTCTACGCGATGGACACGCACGAGTTCCAGCGCTTCAAGTCCCTCTTCCGCCTCGAGAAGGAAATCGCGTGCGCCATCGCAGCGTGCGAGCGCTTCGGGCCGCGCTTCATCTTCCTCGACGGCTCGCTCCTCCCGCAAATAGCGGACAAGCCGGGGAGCGACGAGCGCGAGGCAAAGGAGCTGTACGACCGGGTCGTCGCGCTCTACGCCCGCCTGTACGCGCTGTGCGAACACGCGGGCATCCGCCTCGTCGGAGTCATCAAGGATTCGCGCGGCCGCAGGTTCATCGAAATCCTCGAGCGCATGCTCGTCGAGAACGAGCGCGAGGTCATGCGCAAGTCTTCGGACACCGCGTTCCTCTCATTCCTCCTCCGCGAGGGAGAGCGGACGGCGTCGTTCGCATACGCGTCGAGCGAGAAGGAGCATGTCGTCCTCAAGGACCTCGCCGAGTGGGGCACGAAAATCGCCGTTTTCTACTGCCGCCCGGTCGCCGGAGACCGCCCGCTGCGCGTGGAATACCTCTCCGGCGCGGCCGTTTCCGCCGGCGAAATCGCGTCCGTGGTCTCCGGGCTCTCCCGAATCAACAAGCGCTACGCGTATCCCGCGGTGCTCATCGAAGCGGACCTGCGCGCCGCATTGAACCCAATCGAGCTCGAGCGCGCGTACAAGGACGTGTGCGCGCACGCGGGCTTGCCGCCGTCCGCGATGCAGCTGCGGCGGGATTCGCGGCCGTTCCGGTGAACCAATGATCACCAAAATGACGCTCAAGAACTGGAAGAGCCACGAGGAGACCACGCTGGAATTCGGGAGGGGGGTCAACCTCCTCATCGGAATCATGGGGAGCGGGAAAAGCAGCGTGCTCGACGCGATGAGCTTCGCGCTCTTCGGGACGTTCCCGGGCGCCTCGCACCGGCGCCTCAAGCTCGCCGACGTCATCACGGGCAGACCGCGCGCTGCGGACTCCGCCCGCGTGGACCTCTCCTTCGAGGCGGGCGGCGAGCGGTATTCCGTCATGCGAACGGTCGAGCGCAAGGGGGCCGGCGTCGCCGAGCTGCGCAAGGACGGCATACTCGCCATGTCCGACCCCGAAAAAGTGACGGAAGAGGTCTCCCGCATCCTCAAGCTCGATTACGATGTCTTCTGCCGTGCGGTGTACGCAGAGCAGAACCGCATGGACTACCTCCTCTCCCTCTCGCCCGCGGACCGCAAGCGCGAAATGGACGGCCTCCTCGGCATCGACAAGTTCGAGCTCGCCCGCGCGAACGCGCAGACTGCGGCGAACGCGCTCAAGCGCATGCGCGCCGAGGCCGTGAAGGCGCTCGCGTCCGCGGACGGCGCAGCCCTCGCGGCTGCGGCAGCCGCCGCGCGCGCGGACGCGGGCGGGCTCGCCGCGCGCATGCTCACGGCCCAAGGCGCGCTCGCCGCCGCGAGCGCCGCGGCGCGCGAGGCTGGCGAAAAGCTGGCTGCCGCCGGCGCGGCGCGCAAGGAGTGGGAGGCGCTCGCGCGCGAGCGCGCCGGCGTGGAGCATTCCCTCGCCGCTGCCGCGCGCGAGCTCGCCGCGTTCCCCGCCGGAGGCCTTGCAGGCGCGGGGCCGCTCTCCGCGCGCGTCGCTGAGCTCGAACGCGCGGACGGGTCATTGGCGCTGCAGGCGCGCGACGAATCCCGCGCCCTCGCGGAGGCGGCGGGGAGGGAAGGCGTGCTCCGGGCCGCCGCCTCCGAGCTCGAAAGGGCCAGGCAACGGCACGACGCCGCACGCGCAGGGCTCGAAACTATTGATGGCGGCGCGCCCGGCGCATCCTCCAGGGCCGACGCCGCCCGCGCGGCCCACCGCGCCGCGCAGGGCAGGCTCGCCGCGCTCGAGGCGCGCCGGGCGGAACTCGCGTCCGCGCTCTCCGACCTGTCTCGCGGCGGGGCGCATTGCCCCACGTGCGAGCGCGAGCTCGCAGCAACGACGCGGGACGCGCTCATCGCGGCCAAGCGCGCCGCGCTCGCCTCGACCGGCGAGGCCCGGCGGGCCGCGAATGCCGCGCTCGCGGATTCGTCGGAGGCGGTTGCGCGCGCGGAAAATGAGGCGGCGGACGCATCGCGCGCCATCGAGCGCCTCCTCGAGCTCGAAGAAGCGATTGCCCGGAACACCCGCGCGCCCGCGGAACTCGCGGCCGCCTCCCGCCGCGTCGCGGAGTCTCGCGAGCGCTCCGCATCGCTCGACGAGGCCCGTTCGGCGCTCGCCGCCGAACTCTCGCCGCTGCGCGAGCGGCTCGCGAAAAGCCGCGAACGCGAGTCTGCGCTCGCGCGCGAGCGGGAATCCCGCACGCGCCTCGAACAGGTCGCGGCCAGGCTCTCCGCGCTCGGCTTTGACGCGGATGCATTCGAGCGCGCGCGTGCGGCCGCGGAGGACGCGCGCCGGGCCTCGCTTTCGCTCGAGGGCGACGTGCGGCTGATTGAGGAAAAGGAGTCCGCCGCGCGCGAGCGCCTCGCGGCTCGGGAGGCCGAGGTAAGGGCCTTCGAGGGGCGCGCTCGGGAGGCGGCGCGCTTGGAGGCCGCGTTCCGCTCGGCAACGCTCGTGCAGGAGGCGCTCGCCGAGACGCAGGGCGTGCTGCGTTCCGAGCTCATCGAGGCCATCGACGCCATGCTCGCAGACCTCTGGCCCGTCGTATACCCGTACGGCGACTATTCCAGCGCGCGGCTGCGGGCAACTGACTCGGATTACTCGCTCGAGCTCCAGAGCGGCGACGCGTGGCTGACCGCCGACGGCGCGGCGAGCGGGGGCGAGCGCGCGTGCGCGCTCCTGGCGTTGCGAATCGCGATGGCTATTGTCATCGTGCCCAACCTCCGGTGGCTCGTGCTCGATGAGCCCACGCATAATCTGGACGAGCAGGGCGTGCGCGCGCTGGTGGGTGTCCTGCGCGACCGACTCCCCGAACTCGTCGGCCAGGTGTTCGTCATCACGCACGACGAGGCGCTGCGCGAGGCGGCGGGCGCCGCCCTGTACCGGTTCGGCCGGGATAAGGCTGCCGGCGAGCCAACGAGCGTGCTCGAGGCCGCGTGAGCCTCACGTCCTCGTCCGTATTACATAGTACGCCGCGACCCCGACGAGGAGGAGCGCCGAAATCCACCAGCGCGCGTCCCAAAGCATGCCCAGCGCCTCATCCAGCAGCGACTGGGTGCCGCCGCATCCGGGCCCGGTGCACGGGGGGTTCACGACCGTATTGTACGAGTAGCGCGCCGAGGTCGCGCTGTTGTTCTCCCGGTCGTAGGCGACGATGTAGAAGCGGACGATGCTGTCCTTGGGGACGCCGGGCACGCGGCCGCGGTACGACACGTTGTTCGCGTCGGGGTACATGTGGACGCTCTTCCATACTGCCCCGTCCAGCGAGTAGTACAGTTCAACCGGCGGAATCATGTTGACGAGGTCGGGAAGGCCGGAACCGTTCGGGCCGGGATCCGTGACGTTGACGCTCACGGCGACCTCGTTTTCGGGGACCGGGCGCTCGGGCGAGAGGGACGGCGTGCCGATGACCGGCGGGTGCACGTCGAATACGTACGAGCGGGACGTGCTCGAGTTGAGGTAGAACCTGTCCGCGTGCGTGCGGTTGGCGTACCTGACCACGATTGCCACGTCCCCTTCGGGCACCTGGCGGAACAGGCTCGTGATGCCAGTGCTGTCGCGCACGACGGTGCCCATCGCATCGTACGAAATGCTCATGTCCGTGAGGAGCGTGGCCGCGTCGTCCGTGAACGTCTTGATTTCAAGCGAGTACGTGGGGAACTGGATGGCGTGGAGCTTGCTGTCCGGAACGACGAGAATGACGCTCTCCGCGCTCCCGTATTGGGCGTGGATGGTGTACACGGTGTTCCGGTCGTACTGCGAGAAGAGGCAGAAGCCCGTCGCGTTCGTCTTGGTGGCAAACTGGTCGCCCGAATCAGTCTGCACTCCGAGCGGCACGTTGGGGAGCGGGTTGCCTTCCGTGTCGATGAGGCGCACCATGAAGTCGAGGAGCGGGAGGTTCACGAACCGGTCGAATCCCCCCATCCACGAAGAAGAAATGATTTCCGAGGCGCCGTGGAATGAGACGTTGATGGAGTACGGAGTGTTGAAATCCGCGGACAGGCGCTTCTGTGCGACGCCGAACTGGTCCGTGCGCACCACGTCCGTGCGGCGCAGCTCGCCGAGCACGGGGTCCGTGGCGACGTAGTCGAACGTCACGTTCGCGCCGACGACTGGCCGGAGCTGGGCGTCCCGCACGCGGATGATGACGTCTCCCGTAGACGGGGTGCCCGCGAGCAGGAGCGGCGATGCGAATAGCAGCACGACGGCGGCGAAAAGCAAGCGGTTCATACGTTAAAGCACCTTCCCTATTCAGTGGTTCCAGGCTAATTAAGCTTTTCGCGCAAACATATGCCGTGGTCTCCGTCTACTTCCGCCACGGTTCCCCCCGCCGCCAGCAGGACACGCTCATCAAGGACATGTACGAGGCGCTCGAGGCGGGGGGCATCATCCTCGCCCAGGCGCCGACCGGCATGGGCAAGACCGACGCAGCCCTCGCCGCGGCGCTCACCTACGGCTTGCGCGGCGACGCGACCGTGCTCTTCCTCACTCCGAAGACCTCGCAGCACCGCATCGCGGTTCAGGCGGCAAGCGGCATATCCCGCAAGTACTCCCTCGACTTTCGCGGCGTGGACCTCGTCGGCAAGCGCCACATGTGCACGGACGCGACGACCTCGCGCGCGAAAGGCGAGGAATTCTACCTCTCCTGCCAGCGCAAGCGAAAAGACGCCGCGTGCCCGCACTACGGGAACACGCGCGGCTACTCGAAGATGCAGGAGGCCCGCTCCACGCACGCGTTCGAGACGCTCGCCGCGGCCCTTCCTGCCGGGGTACTCTCCCACGCCGAAATCGTGTCGCTCGCGCGCGAGAAGGGCATGTGCGGCCACGAACTCGGCATGCGCATCGGCTCGGTTTCCCGCCTCATTATCGCGGATTACTCCCAGTTATTCGTGCCTTCCATGCGCGACCTCTTCCTGCGCAAGCTCGGAAAGAAGATTGAGGAGCTCGTCATCATCGTTGACGAGGCGCACAACGTCGCCCCGCGCGTGCGCGACTACCTCTCCTCCTCGATAAACTCATTCGTCCTCTCCCGCGCGGCGAAGGAGGCGGCGAAGCTGCAAAGCCCGCTGCCCCTGCGGGAGTTCGCCGCAAAGTTCGACTCGTGGGCGGACGGGGAGCTCGAAGGCGGCACGGAGAAACCCGTGGAACGCGAAGCGTTCCTCTCGCTGCTTCCCGGCGAACCGGCTGCCCTCTCCATCGCGTGCGAGGACCTCGGCATCGAATTCCTCCAGCAAACCGAAAAGCAGTCGAGCGCGCTCCTCGACCTCTCCGCGTTCCTTTCCCTCTGGGGGGAAGAGGACGATTCGAGCGTGCGACTTCTTCGAAATACGAAGCGCGTCGGCTACTCGCTCTCCAAGAAGTGCCTGGACCCCGCGCCGTTCACCCGCATTTTGAACAATGCGCGGGCGGCTATCCTCATGAGCGGAACGCTCCTTCCTCTCGCGATGCACCGCGACGTGCTCGCGCTAGACCCGGCTCGCAGCGTAATGAAGGAGTACTCCTCGCCGTTCTCCCCCCTCAACAGAATCAACATCATCGCGAAGGGATTCACGACGAAATTTTCGCGCAGGGATGAAGCCGAATACACGCGAATGGGTGCCGAAATTACAAAAATCATTGCAGCCGTTCCGGGCAACACCGCGCTGTTCTTCCCGTCTTTTGGCGTGCAGGAAAGCGTCATGCCCTTCGTTTCCGCTCCGAACTGCGAACTGTTCGTGCAGCGCGAGGACATGCTCCCGCGCGACGTTTCCGAGCTGTTCAAAAAATTCGTTGAAAGCGAGCGGGGAGTAATCGCCGGCGCGCAGGGAGGAAGCCTCGCCGAGGGAGTGGATT
>Ga0247841_10009436_pt1 | contig 13658 bp, 9 predicted proteins | sample LaCruzMarch2015__2_FD_192410 | JGI IMG/M metagenome (GOLD analysis project Ga0247841, IMG submission 192410) | Freshwater microbial communities from meromictic Lake La Cruz, Castile-La Mancha, Spain - LaCruzMarch2015_18m | ecosystem: Environmental > Aquatic > Freshwater > Lake | place: Spain...
GTTACCAAGTTCTTCCTGGTAACTCAATGCAAGCGTGGCTCCCCCTTGCGGAAATGCATCCTTAGTTTGTGAACTCGGGAGGCAGGAGCCTCCGCTGCAATGCGTTCCCAGGCAGAGCCCGGGAACGAGTAGTCTCATGTGTCCAATAGAGCCTTTACATCAAAGTTGCCTCAGAAACGAAAAAACGGCTGGTGCCACAGGGGCATCAGCCGTTTGTTTTTTGTCGACTCGATCATCCATTTCGTTGTCACCGATTTGCGTTGCTGAGGGGGCAGTCAGCAACGCGAAGGGTTCAACTTAGGAGTCGTCGTCAGCGATTGGGAACTAGCAACCGCAAGCTGGAGCTGCATTGCATCCGCAATCAGCTGCTGCTGAACCGCAGCCGCTTTTGCATCCGCCATGGCACTTCAGACCACGGAGCAAGGCTCGGAGGCGACCATTGAACAAGCCGTTGCCTGAACCAATGCCGTTACCGTTGCCGTTACCGTTGTAGTTACCATTGCCGTTGCCGTTTCCAGCACCGTTACCGCAGGATACTGTTACAGGGACTTCTTCGCAGATAGTCTTGGCAACGCATCGTGTGTAGGTGTAAGGAACTTGAACTTGGACGCACTTTGCAACCTTGACAGTTGTGCAGTAAGGAACTGCTTTGCAAACTGTGTAAGGAACAAGCTTGGTGCGGCACTCGGTTGTCATCTTGCAAGTGGTGTAGGTGTAAGGAACGCTCTTTTCTTCGCAAACTGTGTTGCAAACTGTGTAGCAAACGTCCTTCACTTTTTGTTCGCACACCATGCGGCAGGTCTTGTAGCATACAGTCTTTTGACGGCATTCTGGGACCATTTTGCATGTTGTGTAGGTGCAAACCTTGCTCTTTTGCTCGCAGACCATTGTGCAAGTTGTATAGTTAACGGTCTTGGTACGGCATTCTGGGACCATACGGCAGGTGGTGCAAGACACAGTCTTGCTGCGGCACTCTGGAACCAATTTGCATGTTGTGTGCGTAACAGTCTTCGTACGGCACTCAGGAACACACTTGGTAACAGTGTAAGGAACAACTTTGGTCAAGCATTCGGTTTCGTACTTAACGCAGTTGATTTCCTTGGTTTCGCAGCTTGGAACCCAAACCTTCTTGCAAATCGTCTTCGGTGGGCATTGAACGCATTCCACGCGGCAAGCGCCTGGGCAATAGACGTTTTTGCATGTCGAAGGATCGAATGTCCAAGTACCTGGTTCTTGAATCGTCTTGCGAACGATAGGACCAGCAACTTCTTCCGAAGTTGTTTGCCAGCTGCCACCGTTAACCGTGATGGTCTTGGTGTAGTTGACAGGTTTGGTAACCGTGTAGTTGACCGTTCGTTCTTTGGTCTCGGTAACTGGAACCATAACCGTGTAGTTGATGACATGGTCATGGTTTTCCATAACCTTGTTCATCACGGTGTAGTTAACAACCTTTTCGATGGTTTCACGAACAGGTGTCATTACGGTATAGTTCACTTCTTTCGAGTGTGTTTCGTACACAGGTCGTTTGACTGTGTAGTTGATCACTTTCTCGTGAGTTTCGCGAACTGGAACGTTGACGGTGTAGTTGATCACCTTGCTATGAGTCTCGTAGACTGGGCGCGATACGTTGTACGTAACTTGCTTGGTACGGGTCTCGTAGACAGGTCGCTTGACAGTGTAGTTGCGAACACCCGTGTGTGTTTCGCGAACTGGAACGTTGACCGTGTAAGAAACTTCTTTTTGAAGCGTTTCTCGTTCGTAACGAACCTTGTTAACCGTCTGGTCTTCGTACACGACTTGGTTAACGGTCTTGGTGCCGGTAACTGTCTCGGGTTCGTAGACGGTTTTCTTAACAGTTTTCATCACGGTGTAAGTTGTTGGACCACATGAGTCAACAACGTTGCATCCGCAGTTTTCGTAGCTGATCGCGCCGCTGTAAGCAGCCTGAGCAGCACCAGCGCCGAAAGCGGACAGCATAGCCGCTATTGCTGGAAGAGCCAAAAGCTTTTTCATTACCATTCTCCTTGAACGTTTGCAAAACCACGCAGGACACTAGTATCAGACGCGGCGATGCTTTGCTTGATCGCCACTCCGTTGTTAAATAAGGTGGTAGGTTCGGTTGCTTTCAAAGTCTGGCAACGCCTCGAACAGGCTGCCAACAATTGTGCTCTGGTCGATCCCGTCCATGGACGCCCTCGCCTTGCCTTGAATTCGATTCTGTATAGTTGCGGCTCTACAAAATCGCATCTTGACATTGCTCGGGGCGGCTTGTCCCCTCGAATTCATTTCGAGGGCGTACTTGACGAGACCGGAGCATCCAACCGTTCGGTTCGGCTAGACTTTGATTGCTAGGAAACTACTTCCCGACAGGCGACATAGATCGACTGGTCAAGAAGCATTGAATAGGAAAAGTGATCAGGCCGGGTAATTTATAGCAGTTGTTTAAGAAAGCGAGATTGACTTTACCGCCTGTAGCGATTGTGCCAATAACAACGCCGGAATTTGAGGCGATTTCCATGACTCCCGAGCGACGAATCGTTTCGTCGATTAGCCTTATCAGAGCCTTTACCACTCGTTCCCAGGCTCTGCCTGGGAACGAGTGGTATTGGAGGCTCCTGCCTCCCGAGTTCACAAATTAAGGATGCATTTCGGCGAGGCGGAGCCTCGCTTGCATTGAGTTACCAGGCAGAGCCGCAGAGCCTGGTAACTAGATTGCAAGGGGACACGAATATCGACCTAACGACCCTACGCCGTCTTCTTCTCATCCGAGCTTTTTCGGGGGGCTTTCTTTGCCCGAATCGATTTCCGAAGTTCCTTGATGCGATGTCGCTTGATCGCCTCAATCTGTTGTCGCTTTAGGTGTGCCACCAATAATCCCTGCAATCGATGTCGAAGCGCGGCGGCCATCGACGTCAAGCACTGTAGGGTGACCAACAACACGATGCCGCATGCGAGCCATCGAAGGGGTGCTTCATTTAGCATAACGAGCGCTACGCAGCCTTTCGCCTAACGTCGTTCGCTAGCAATTTTCGCAGGCGGTCGAACTCTTCAATACTCGTAAAGTGAATCGTGATTCGGCCTCGACCGCGACTAGTTTGGCTGATGTCGACGCGCGTACCCAGCATCATCTTCATCTCCTTTTCCAGAGACGCTAACTGGTCCGACTTGGACGCCTTGCGCCTTGGAAGTGCGCCGAGGAATCCTTCCTCCGATGCCGCTGATTCAGCAATCGCCTCAGCAACTTTGGACTCGGTTTCGCGAACGCTCCAGCCTTCTTCGCGAATCTTCTTGAGCGTAGCAGCTTGCTCTTTGATGCTCCCGAGGCTTAGAAGTGCCTTGGCGTGGCCAGCCGATATCTCGTCGCGCTGAACAGCATCGGTGATCGATTCGGGCAATTCGAGTAACCGCATCATGTTGGCAATGGTGCTGCGATCGATCTTGAGCCTTTGAGCAAGTTCGTCTTGTGTGCATTTGTGCTCGGTGATGTATCTCTTGAAGGACAGAGCCTTTTCGATGGCGTTAAGATCTTTTCGCTGCAGGTTTTCGATGATCGCGAGTTCCGCCACCAATCGATCATCCGCGATCCGAACCTCAGCTCGAATCGACGGGATTCCTGCGAATACGGTAGCCCGCAAACGTCGTTCGCCACTGATTAACTGAAATCGTTCGCCAACACGTCGCACCAGGATTGGCTGAAGTTGCTTGTGCTCTTTGAGCGACTCGGCCAGTGACTCGATTTCGGACGGGTTGAATTGGCGGCGAGGTTGGAATGGGTTTGCATCGATCTGTCCAACAGGGATGTCGAGCGTCGTGGTCGACGACGTATCCTGATTGCTTTCGCTCGAAGTTGATGCGACGGGGACCGAAATGGGCGAGACGCTGGAGCGGGGCTGCGCATCGCGCGCCTCCATTGCCAATTGCCGGATGGCTTCGTTGCGTCCTAAGGGCACATCCAGTTTTTCGTGGGTTTCAAACCCCGCTTGCGAGCCGTACGACGCGTTTGCAAGCTGGTTGGTGGCATCGCTTGCCGCCCCCTCCTCCAATTGCGTTCCAAGCAGAGCAGCCAATCCGCGTCCCAGTCGTCGATCTTTAGTCACGTTCAAGTACCTCCATGCAAAGTTCAATATAAGCCCGCGTGCCTCTCGAACGAGGAGCGTAAGCCAGGACGCTTTGTCCATGGCTCGGTGCCTCGCTGATCGCGATGTCACGTGGAATCACTGTATCAAAAACAATATCGCCAAAGAAATCCCGAACTTCGTTGTCCACCTCATGGGTTAACTCGAAGCGAGGATCGTGCATCGTCAACAGAATTCCGCCAAACGTAAGCCGTCCGGGTTGTTTCTGCATTACGTCTCGAATGACATGAATCATCTGTGTTAAGCCTTCCATAGCAAAGTACTCGCATTGGATTGGCATGAGAACCTCGGTGCTGGACCCCAATGCCGCTTGGGTCAGTTCGCCGAGCGAAGGTGGGCAATCGATGAAGACCGCGTCGTATCCACCCATTCCAGCCTCAAGGTGTTGCTTGAGCAACGCCCCTTGCATGACCTCCCCTTTGGCCAATCGATCCACGTCCTGAAAGGAACGGCAGCCTGGCATCAAGTCAAGATTGGGCTGAACGGTTGCGAGGATGCTTTCTCGAACAGGGGAATCGACAAGCAACGGATGACGTTGTGCCGGCTCGTGCCCCAATCCGCTGGTCGCGTTGCACTGGGGGTCGAGGTCGATGACAAGGGTCTTATTCGAGGATTTTGCCATGGCCCAAGCCAAATTGATGGCTGTCGTGGTCTTGCCAACGCCACCTTTCTGGTTCGCTATGCAAAATACCCTGGCCATGAGAATTACGTTTCGATGTTGGAATGTTAAATTAGGAGGTTCAGGTCGGAGAATACGAAATTGCGTTCTAGCATGGAAATACCAGTTCCACGTTTCACATGCGTTTGCAACGAAAAAAACGATCGTTCTCGCACATCTCATTGCATTGGAACATGCGAAATTTTGGTATATTGAAATGGAAAGAAGTTCCTCCAACCTTCACTAACCAATCCTGCCACTATGTTTGTTCCACCGAAAACCAAAGCATTTGTTCGTCGATCGCTCCACACTGTTCAATCGTTCGGACTTGCTGTGGGACTCGCCACTACCCTCGCTTTCCCGTGTCTGAGCAAGGCCGAGGACGAATCGAACAAATCAAGTTCTGCGGGGAACAAAGCCAAGCCAACTGACTGGGTTCATTGGCGAGGTCCTCTTCAGAATGGTCATTCCCTCGAAAAAGGTTTGCCTGATACTTTCAGCGCGGCCGGTGAGAATCTACTGTGGCGCAAGGAAGAATTCGCAACCCGAGCCACGCCTATCGTAATGAATGGCCGGCTGTACACCATTTGCCGCTCCAATCCGGATACAACCAAGGAAGCCGAGAAGACCGTGTGCGTGAATGCGGTAACGGGCGAGCTGATTTGGGAGAGCATCCACAATATCTTTTTGTCCGACGCACCGGCCGAACGCGTGGGTTGGGCCAGTCTCGTTGGCGATCCAGAAACCGACAAGGTTTATATGCTTGGGCTCGGGTGCTTATTTCAGTGCCTCGATGGCAAAACAGGCAAGATTCTCTGGGAAAAGTCGATGCTTGAAGAATATGGAATGCTCTCAACGTACGGCGGCAGAACCAATTTCCCCGTTGTCTTCGAAGACATGATCATTATTTCGGGCGTTTTGACGGGATGGGATCAATCGTCCGTTCCAGCCCACCGAATTCTCGCCTTGGACAAATCCACCGGCGCTCCGATCTGGATGACAAGCACTCGCGTTCGTCCTGAAGACACAACCTACAGCACCCCAGTATTTACCGTTCTCAATGGCCAGGCGGCAATGGTTCTGGGTGCCGCCGATGGTGCCCTCTATGCACTTCAACCTCGAACCGGCAAAGTCATTTGGAAGTACCAAGCTTCACCGCGTGGGCTAAACGTCACTCCCTTGATCGAAGACGGAATTGTCTATTGCGGGCATGGCGAGCAAAACGAGACCGACCGAACCGTTCTTGGGGCAGTCTTTGCCTTTGATGGAAACACCACCGGCGACATCACCATCGATAAGCTTCTCTGGAATATTCCCAAACGAACTGTCTCTCGAAGCTCTCCAGTGAAGATTGACAATCGTGTCTACTTTGTTGACGACGGCGGTGCCATGTTTGGCGTCAACGCCAAGACAGGCGAAGTCGAGGTAGAAAAGAAACTTGGCCGCATCATGTTCGGTTCGCTGGTTGTTTCGGAAGGGAAAATGTACATCGGCGAGAACAGCGGAGTGATCCATACGCTCAAGCCGACCGCAACGTCCATTGAATCGCTCGGCAAGACATCCTTGCGAGGCAACGAAGTGTTCGGTTCATTCGCCATCTCCAACGGACGGCTGTATCTACCCACCACAACGGCACTTTACTGCATCGGCAAGTCGGAGATCAAAGTGGATGCCGATCCAATGCCAAAATTGCCCGTTGAACCCATGGTTACAGATAAAACCGTCGCTCATATTCAGGCCTGTCCGGTTGAGTTGCTCCTCTCGCCAGGCCAAAAAGCTAAATTGCAAGTTCGAGCTTACAATGCTGCCGGTCAGTACTTGCGACTGCTGACGGACGCAACGATCACCGTCGAAGGGGGAGGCTCGGTCAGCGACGATCTGATCTTCACAGCACCAACGGAAACAACAGGCTCAGCCTTTTACATCACCGCTTCGTCCGGTGAATTGAAGAGCATCGCTCGTGGTCGAGTTATTCCTGCTCTACCTTGGAAGTTTGACTTCGAAGACAAGAAGGTTCCGTTGCATTGGATTGGGGCCGCCTACCGACACCAACCTTTCGAATTACCCACTGGCGGCAACGGATTGGTCAAGATCAGCACGATTCCCAAGGGGGTGCGCAGTCAAGCATTCCTAGGCAAACCCAACGTACACGACTATACCGTGCAAGCGGAAGTCTACGCGACGGATACGAAAAATAAAGTCCCAACAACCAAGCTACCCGACATGGGAGTTGTCAATCAACGCTATACGCTAGCATTAGAAGGCTCGCAGAAGTTGCAGATTCGATCTTGGGTTTCGCTCGGTGAACAACGCTTCGCCAAGACCATACCTTTTGATTGGCAAGCCAACACTTGGTACACGGTCAAGCTGCGAAGCGAAAACAAGGATGGCAAAGCCGTGCTTCAAGGCAAAGTCTGGAAAACAGGTGAAACGGAGCCGGAAGCATGGACCATCGAGGGCGAAGATGCTTTGCCGAACACCGTTGGCAGCCCCGGACTGTGCGGCAACTCAACCGATGCAGAAATCTATATCGATAACGTCTCGGTGACAGCCAACTAACGTTTGAGCGGCTAGGTCGAACTCAAATACCACTGGCGTAAAGCCAGATTGCATGGTTCGAATGCCCCTGGGTTCACCCCAGGGGATCCGTTACCTTCACGCTAGGTGGAAGGTCAAATACCAATGGCTTTAGAACGGTTGCCATTTTGATTTATTCTATCGCATGCTGATTTGCAACAACTCAGGTACGATCTCGGTGGTTTCAACCATTCCGAACAAAGTGAACGCATAAACGTCGGTGATCTGAACCATCAACAATTCGCCTGCTTGCCGAACATTGCCGTCCCAGACGACAATTCGGTCACATCGAGTTCTACCCGTCATCTGACGCAGGTCGCCCGTTTGCCCTTTGCGAACAGACCATTTGCTGGGTCCCTCAACTAAGATCTCAACTTTCTGGCCCATGAAACGCAAATTATCTTCCAGCGAGATCTTGTTTTGAACGTCGAGCAAATCCAGATTGCGTCGGTGTTTGACTTCCTCTGGAACATCATCTTCGTATATCTCGGCACCGCGCGTGCCTGGACGGACGCTGTACTGGAATATGAAGCTGTTCTTGAATCGACAACGGCGAACCAAGTCCATCGTCATTTGAAACTCTTCTTCCGTCTCACCGCAAAAGCCGACAATAAAGTCGCTAGAAACCGCCGCGCCAGGAATAATGTCGTGGATTCGCTCCATCATGTCGTAGTAATCTGCGGTCGTATAACCACGTTTCATTCTCTTAAGTACACTATCGCTGCCGCTTTGGGCGGGTACGTGCAGGTAAGGTGAACACTTAGGCAAATCGCGAACGGTCTCAAGTAGCTCGCGAGTCATGTCTTTGGGATAGTTGGTAACAAACTTGATCCGTACGATTCCTTCGATCTCATGGAGTTGCCGTAACAAATCCGACATGCGAGTCGTTTTGTCCCCTTCAACAAAACGATAGGAATTGACGGTTTGACCAAGCAAGACAATTTCTTTGCAGCCTTGGCTGGCAAGCACTTTGGCCTCGGCCAAGATCTGGGCTGGTGCACGACCTTGTTCTGGACCTCGCGTCAGAGGGACGATGCAGTAAGTGCAAAATTTGTCGCAGCCGATTTGGATACGAAGATACGCTTGAAATGGCGTAGGTCGCATTTCTGGATCCCGGAGTGGATCAAAGGTTTCGTGAGATCGCTTGATGTCGTCGACGTTGCCGTCACGTCGGGAAAGGCTAACTGCGAGCTGATGCTTTTCACCCGCTCTGGCGCGCTCAATCATTTCAGGAATGCGATGCAATTGGCCGGGACCGACGACAAGGTCGACGAACGGAGTCCGATCGAAGATTGCCTTTTGATCTTTTTGGGCCATACAGCCCATCACGCCCAAGATCTTGTCGGGATTCTTTAGTTTCAGCTGCTTGAGGTGGAACAAGTTGTGATAGGCTTTTTCCTCGGCGTGCTCGCGAACAGAACAAGTATTGAAAAGGATTGCATCCGCATCTTCGGGCTTTGCGGTCAAAACGTATCCTGATTTGCGAAGCGATGCGACCACCATTTCGCTGTCGAGCACGTTCATCTGACAGCCCACCGTCTCGATATAAAGGTGTCTGGTTGCAGGTGGCAATGGGCTTGGAATCGGCAAATCCGACATCGATATCACTTTGGTAAAATACGGGATTGGTTGCTGGAAAGTAGCAGGCACACTCCGTGTGCCGTTCGCCAAAACCAGGCTGACGGCACTCGGAAATTGCCTGCTACTTTTGAAAATGAGGGCTTCCCTATCGTACCGGTTTACTTCAGCTTTAGAAGCCTTGTCGATTCTTCAAGCAGGAACTTGGAGTCCATAAAAGGTTCGTAACCAATGTCTTGCCAGCGAATACGGTTGTTGGCATCGATCAAAAACGTGCCATGCAACGCAGTCCCCTCGAAATCATCAAAGCACCTAAATTCCTTGAAAATATCCAGCTCGGGGTTCGCAATAAGCGGCACATTCATTTCTCCGTCGTAGTTTTTTAGCCCCAATTGCAGTTTTGAAAGCGTTTCTGAACTGATGGCGGCAACCTCGATCCCGGCCTTTTGATACTGCTTAACCATAGGCGAAAACTCTTTGAGTTGTTCCGCGCAATGAACGCAGCCAAACCCAAGGTACAAAATCAAAACCAACGGCTTTTGAGCAAAGTGTTTTGTCGATTTTAGTTCGCCGTCTGAACCGGGAGCTGCCCAAACGGGGGCCTGCGAAGGAGTCCAGCGAAATGGTCCGAGAGAGTCCAAACTGGGCCGATCGCCTACATCGGTCGGGGCTTCAGGAGGTGTTTTCCATTTATCCTTCATCCCAAGTTGTGCAACGACAGGCACGATCCGTTCCAGCAATACGAGGTTCGCGTCCGCCCCGGCCGCAATCGGCGAAAGTGCTTCGATCATCTTCTTGCACCGTTCTTGAACCTTGACGTCCTTAAGGTCGTTTTTCGAAGCGATCCAAACTCCGGTGGCAAGGGGAATCAATTCATCTTTCCCCTCTTGGATTCGCTTTTCGATTCGATCCAATGCTTTGTCTGGATATCCCGCTTCTGCCAGCCACTCCATACGAACCATCGGGTTGATGATCGAGCGGCACCCGTTCGAGTGAGCCAATGCCTCTTTGAATCGCCCCTCATGAGCTGCCTGATAAGCAATTACGGCGGATTCAAACTGGCGAATCTTTCCCAAACGATGTTCGATTTTCCTCAATGCGATTGCCTTTTCCCGCCGTTCCTTGGACAAATCCTTCATCTCGGCGTCAGGGATATCCTTGTTCGGGACTTTTGCAATCGTCGGATCGTTCTCATCGCCAAAGGGGTCGTCGCTCAGCTCGTAGGCTTCGAGCAATTTGGGCGGTCGGTTTGCATTTACGTCTGGTTTGGTTTGTTCCTTTTCGATGAGCAATCGCAATGCTTCTTGACCTTCGTTCACTTTGGTACGCAGCGAGTTTATTTGCGAGTTCATTTCGCCGTGTAGTTCTTTGGCTCTCGCGGTGTTTCCAACGTTGTACTCGGCGATCGTCATCCATGCTTTGTGTTCATCTTGACGCAGTTCGTCGTCGGTTGGCTCTATGTACGCCGAGTTCGAAAGTTCAATGAGTTGAGGCCAAAGCTGATAACTTGTCAGAACACCCAATAAGCGTTCGCGACCCAACGAAGCGCTTCCGCGTCCGCTAAACTTGTTGTACTTGGGGTGGCGAGGCAATTCGATCATGTTCTTGGCCAAATCGGTCGCTTCGCCAACGCGACCGATAAAGATCAAATCGCGAATGAGCCATTCGTTGTTGTGAGCATAGTTATGGATTTGGTCCGGCATGACTTGATCGCGAACCATATGCGCGTGATCGACACGTGCCGATGCTTCTTGCTGCCAGGCGGCGTCGGCATAACGATGCAGGCGACTGTAAGTATGACCAGGCATGTGCCACATGTGAGCAATGCCCGGTGCGCTTTGGCCGCATTTCGCTGCCGCGTCTAGGGCGAGCTTTTCCTTGCGACCGTCCCAGAGATGGATTCGGAAGTGATGGGCTGGATGCCTTGGATTGACTCGAAAGATATCGCTCAGGATGGCGTCGATCGCGGTGTGACTTTGAACCTCGCCGTTTTGCCAGTACTGCAACGCTAACATCGCTTTGAGCTCAATATCTTCCGGATAGTCATTGGCGACTTGCTCAAGCTCAGCCACGTATTTTTTTAGTCGATCTTTGTCATCCTTCTTTCGCTTTTCATCGTCACGTTTTTTGGCTTCTGCGGCTTTTGAGTTGTCGGCGGCTTTGTCTTTGGCTGTGTCCTCTTTTGATTTGGGGTCCTCTTTTGATTTGGCAGAATCTTCGCCGGAAACTTTGACTCGATTGTTCCATGCCTCGATGAGTCGCTTTTCCTTATCGTTTGCCTTAGCGATGCGGCTCATGGCCTGTTCGATGAAGCCTCGAGAACGCTTTGCATTCTCGATGTTGGCTCGAGCCATCCCCCAATAAAGAATCGGACAATCGGCATCAAACGCGGCCGCTTGCCGAAACGACCGCTCTGCTTCGAAATACCAGAAGCCATGAAGCTGCACGATCCCTTGATCGAAAAAGCGTTGGGCCATAGGGTTTTTTGTCGAGATTTCGAAATGCACGTTCCCCATGCCATTCATCAAGTAAGCCGCTTGACGCGGACCATCGTTGAATGCGTCCGCGTTGACGGAGTGGCCGGGTTTAGCATCACGGCTATCCGAGTCCGCCGGGTGATCGGCAAACGCGGGCGAGCACACGAGAGTTTGCGTTAGAACCAAACCCAGGAAAGTTCGTATTCGTTGGTAAGCAGGCATCAGGATATCGCGGGTAGGTGGGGGCCCAAAGAATCGCAGGGGCTCATTATTGTAGCTAAAGTCCGCCCAAACGAACTGCGCAGAAAAACGCTATCCTGCTAAAATGAACCGAAATCGAGTGGCAAAACCTACCCCCAAGGCGGAAACAACGTGACGACCAAGAATTTGAAGCTCCTGTTCATCGTTGTCATCATCAGCGCGTTTTGCTACGGAAACGCACAAAAGACACGTAATCTTGGCGACCTCGCGTTGGCCATGGACATTATCGATCAAGAATACGTTGAGAAGCCGGATCGCGAAAAGCTCTATCAGGCGGCAATGAAAGGGATGATCGATTCGCTGGACCCCTATTCGGGTTACATTCCAATTGATTCCTTAAAGCCGTTTCAAGCGATCCTAGACCAAGAGTTTGGGGGATTAGGCGTTAGTCTTGATGGCCCGACGCGACGCGACCGGCTAACCGTCGTGTCGACTTTGTTTAACTCGCCCGCATATCTGGCAGGCATCCAACCTGGAGACGTTATTCTCAAAATCGATGGCGTCGATTCCGCGAATTCCACAGTGGAAGACGTCTCGAAAAAACTAAGGGGGCGAGCGGGAACCTCAGTCACTCTCACGTTGGAACGTTTTGATGAACCCAACCCACTTGTGATCACGGTGGTTCGCGCTCGCATCGACGTCGAGTCCGTTCTTGGTGATCGGCGTCGATTGGATGGCAAGTGGGAGTACAGGATGGAGGAAGATCCTCGTATTGCCTATGTGCGAGTTGAATTGTTCGGCGAGAAGACGACCGAAGAATTGCGACGAGCGATCGCAACTATTTCTATGGATAGTCAGGCCCTGATCATCGATCTGCGCGACAATACCGGTGGACTCTTGAATTCTGCCACGGACATTTGCGATATGTTTTTGGACGATGGTCAAATGGTCAGCACGCGAGGCCGTGGCGACCGTTTGGATCAAAGCTATGAAGCAAAAAAGGGAACGGAGCTTTCCAACTCGATTCCGATCGTCGTCTTGATCAATGAGCATTCCGCAAGCGCCAGCGAAGTGGTGGCCGCCTGTTTGCAAGATCGATGCCGAGCGACGATTGTTGGCAATAGATCGTTTGGAAAGGGAAGCGTTCAAAATGTCATTCCCCTCGATGCAGGTCTGGCGGCCATGCGTTTGACAACTGCTTATTACTATCCGCCTAGCGGTCGCTTAATCCATAGGAAACCTAGTTCGAAAGAGGACGACATCTGGGGAGTGCATCCCGACCAAGGTTGCGAAGTCAAGCTGGACGAGAAGGCATTTATCAAGTTGGTTGAACGCTTCCGCAAAAGGGCGGACCCGATCAACAACGGCTTGGACAAATCAAGCGAACTGAAAAGCGAGCTGAGTAGCGGGTCAACCGAACATGTTGACTCTACGATTGTCGATGACCCGCAGTTGCTAAAAGCGGTGGAAGTGTTGCGAATGAAACTTGACGGGTAACACGTCGGCTAACGTGCTCGCCCTGGTCTCGGGGCGAAGGTAACGATTCCCTGGGGTAAACCCAGGGGCATTCGATTCATGCCATCTGGCTTTATGCCAGTGGTAATTGACCTTCGCCCTAGCATGAAGGTAAGGGTATTAGAAAGTGGCATGGGCGTCTCGGCTCGTGGAATCACGAGCAAGCGAGCTCGAGCTACGCACGCGATAGTTGCGATGGTAGCCTAGACAGCTCCACCCGCCAATTCGGTAGCGCGTTGCACTCTCGCAATGGCCAACATAAAGGCGGCGGTTCGCAACGAGACATCGTTCGTTGCCGAGTGTTGCCAAACATTTTCAAACGCGTCGCTCAGCGTACGGTCCAACTCTTGTCGAACCCGATCCAACGTCCAGCGATAATGTTGACGATTTTGAACCCACTCAAAGTAACTCACGGTAACTCCTCCTGCATTAGCCAGAATGTCAGGCAAAATCGTGATTCTCTTAGAAGCTAGAATCGCATCTGCTTCCGGATCGACGGGGCCGTTGGCCGCTTCG
>Ga0247841_10009438_pt1 | contig 13656 bp, 13 predicted proteins | sample LaCruzMarch2015__2_FD_192410 | JGI IMG/M metagenome (GOLD analysis project Ga0247841, IMG submission 192410) | Freshwater microbial communities from meromictic Lake La Cruz, Castile-La Mancha, Spain - LaCruzMarch2015_18m | ecosystem: Environmental > Aquatic > Freshwater > Lake | place: Spain...
CGGCCGTCTGCATTGTATGTGCTGCGAGGCGCATGGTTTGTGTGGTCCAACAGAGTACTTTGGAAGTACGCGGCGGCGCCCCTGTTTATCAGCGCGGTGATCCTGGGAAGCTCCTACGTGCTGCTGTATTATTGGATTTCGGCCTTCATCCCGCCTTTATCGGCTGAAGAGTGGTACTGGCGCGTTCTGTATTATCTCGCTGTGTTCGTGGTCATTGTGCTGTTGCTGTTTGTGTTCTTCTTTTTGTTCAACAGGATTGCTTCGGCTCTGGCTGCACCCTTCAACGACGTGATTTCCCAGAAGACCGAGGAGCTAGTGAAGGGATCGCTAACGGATTCGCGGTTCTCGCTCATTCAGCTCGTCAAGGATTCCGGCCGGGCGGTTGCGCATTCCTTTAGGATTCTCGCCATCTACATCGGTCTTCTCACGACAGGACTCTTGCTGTTGTTGATTCCGGGTTTGGGCCCTCTGCTGTTCTCTGTGGCCGGCGCATTGCTCTCTTCTTACATGTTGGCGTACGAGTATCTCGGCTACCCCATGGACCGGCGCCGGTTGTCGTTTTCCCAAAAGCGCAAATTCCTCCGTTCGCGGTTTGTGTCCGTAATGGGGTTCGGTTTGGGCAATCTGGCCGTTGCCTCTATCCCCGTGGTGAATCTCCTGTTCATTCCCGCAGCAGTCGCAGGAGGGACTTTGCTCTTTCTGGACTTGGAGGAATCCGGCGCCGATTGACAGCCCCTTCGGAATGGGATAGTACCAAAATGCCTTCAGGCAGGTAAGATGGCGAAGGCGTCCTGTGCAAACACGCCCTTCGATTTACAACCGCAGCCGTTTCGGGCTCCGCGGGGCATATTCAATATTCGTTGTGAGACAACATGGTTGTCAGATGCTCGCAGTGTAACGGTTTGATGCGGGTGGACGAAAGAGGTCTTCCGAATGACCCGCGGGTCAAGGTCCGTTGTCCACACTGTCGAGAAATCGGTTTGCTCGCGGAAATGATCGCGTCGGAGGCGTCATTCCAAAGTGGTTCTCTCGAGACACCGACCGATCAGGAGAGCCGCTCCCCGGCGCGCGGACACGGACGCTCCGATTCTCCTCGCTCAGAGATGGAAGCGGGCGACAGTTCGGAACCCAACATACCGTCGGACGCGTTTCGGGATTTCCGCTTCCCTGCCGAGAGACAGACCGTCAATCCTACAAAATCGTCGGGCAAGTCCCGGGTCCGGCTGATGGTCTTTGCTCTCATTTCGCTTGCGGTGGTAGCAGTCTTTGCCCTGTTGGTCAATCTGGTACTGCCCGGCCCTTCAGGTCGCGCCTTTTACAAGGGAGCAATTCCGGAAGGAACCACCCCGGAGACATCGTCCCAGTCCGTTCCAGATCCGGGCAGATAGCCTCCAGACCAAAGAGCCTCTTGGTTCTGGCCGCGCATGTTATGCGGGTTGGCCGCGCGGTTGCCATGAGGCACATCTCAAACGCCGGGGTCCCAAGTGATAGTCCATCGTTCGGTTCAGGAACAACGAGAGAGCGCATTTCTCGCGCCATACGCCCTGCGTTCCGAGAACAGCAGGGGCCGTGTCTACAAAGAAGAGGAATGTCCCTATAGAACTGCGTTTCAGAGAGATCGGGACAGAATCATCCATTCTAAGGCTTTCAGGCGGCTTGAATACAAGACTCAGGTGTTCGCGTATTATGAAGGGGACCACTACCGCACCCGTCTCACCCACACTTTGGAGGTGGCCCAAATTGCCCGGAGTCTTGCCCAGTATCTCGGGGCCAACGAGGACCTGACCCACGCGATAGCACTGTCCCACGATCTGGGTCATACGCCGTTCGGCCACGCAGGGGAACACGCGCTCCACGAACTTATGGAGGGTAACGGAGGATTCGAGCACAACAGCCAATCGTTGCGAGTTGTGGACCTCATCGAGGCTCGCTACCCGGATTTTCCCGGCCTGAATCTGTCTTATGAGACTCGATGCGGCATTATTCGCCACTCCACGGTGTACGATCAGGCGCCTCCCGAGATTCTCCAGGAGTTCCTTTCCGAGCCACAACCTTCGCTGGAGGCCCAGATCGTCAACCTGGCAGATGAGATCGCGTACAACTGCCACGACATCGAGGACGGGCTGAGGTCCGGGTTCTTCGATGAGCAAGACCTGTCGAAGCTGGACATCTGGAACGAGGTTACCCGCAGGATCCGGGAGCGATATCCGGATCTGGATCGGGACACATTCCTGTACCAGTGCATCAGGGTGCTCATCGATGCGTTCATCCGAGACCTCGTTGACGCCACCAATGCCATTCTTTCAGAGGGGAGCTTCCAGAGCCCCGAAGACGTGGCGCACGCAGACCACAATGTCGCGACTTTTTCTCCGACCATGCAAAAGTGGAAAAAACAGCTCAACCAATTTCTGTACACGAGTTTCTACACCCACCACAAGATCATGAGGATGCAGTATAAGGCGAACCGGTTGCTCAGGGATCTTTTTCAAGAGTACGTCAATCGCCCTTCACAACTTCCGCCCGGAATCCAGAAGAGACTGAAAGACGACCATCAGCCGCCTGAACGGATAGTCTGTGACTACATAGCTGGCATGACCGATCGATTCGCCCTGGACGAACACCGTAAGCTGTTTCTCCCTTACGAGTATTGATCCCGCTTCGCTGTCACTGGCCTTCGGCCGATTTAAACTCGTCGAAATAGAATCGCAAGGAGGTGGTATCACCTGAAGAGGTCTTGTGGAGGACGTACGGCAATCGTTCAAAAACTTTCACCATAGACCTGTTGGAAAGGAGGACGTCGGCCCGGAACCCTTTGATACCACGTTCCCTGCCGAGTTCTATGAGGTAGTGGAGCAACGCGCTGGCAATACCGCGAGCACGGTAGTCTTCGTCGACAATGAACGCTATCTCGGGGCACGGATCACCAGAACTGATCATGTAGCGTGCCTCTGCAACGATCTTGCGATCTTCCGGCGGGCCGATGCTGACCACGAGAGAAAGCCCTTCTTCTTCTCTCACGTTCACGAATTCTTGAAGGTTCTTCAGAGGCATGCTCCGGCGAGCGGAAAAGTAGCGGAAATAGAGGGATTCCTCGGACAGGTTGTAGAAAAGGTCCCTTAACATTGATTCGTCCGTGGACTTGATCACCCTGATGTGGGCTTTGAAGCCTCCTTTGAACATCCGGTCCGTCCGGACACGGCGCCGCAGTTCGGGGGAACAAATCCTGTAATAAACCTGGTCCCGATACACGTAGCCCAGTTCACGGGCAGACTTCATAAGGCTTTCCCGATGATCGGGATGAGCGATTTCGATAAGCGCCATGGCTCGGTCGCGAATAGACTTCCCACCCAGGTACGCGGCCCCGTATTCGGTGATTACGTGGTTGGCTTCACCACGGTTCATGATGACCGCTGCTTTCGGACCAAAGGTCGGGACTATGGTGGATTGGCCGCTCTTCGCGGACGTGGAGCGCAGGCAGATTATGGAACGGCCTCCCTTGGAGAAACTTGCACCCCGCATGAAGTCACTGTCGCCTCCCGATCCTTCGAATGCCGTCCACGTTGGATTGCCCTGCCTGATCTGGCCTCTGAGGTCCACCTGCATGGCGAGATTCACGGCCATCATGCGCTCGTTTGACGCTATGACCGTCGGATCCAGAAGCATGTCGGAAGGATAAAGCTCCACAAGGGAATTGTCGTTCACGTAATCGTACAGCCTACGCGTGCCCATGCAGCACGTGGCGACGGATTTGCCTCGGAACAGCTTCTTGGTGCTGTTATCCACCACACCGGATTCGATGAGATCAATGAGCGAATCCGTAAAGATCTCGGTATGAATGCCGAGATGTCTATGGTCCTTGAGAAACTCCATGAGGCCCCGAGAAATGCCCGCGAATCCGAACTGGAGGACCGACCCGTCATCAATCAGGTCGCTGCAATACGCGGCAATGGTTTTTTCTCTCTCTCCGATGGGTTCTTCCGGCAACTCTTCCAGCGGTTCCGCGGCATCGACCAGATAGTCGATCCGGTCCACCGGAATGAATGTGTCGCCAAGGGTACGGGGCATGAGCGGGTTGACCTGCGCGATGACCATGCGAGCGGATTCGACTGCCGCAAACGAGAAATCCACTGAAACGCCGAGACTGAACCGGCCGAACCGGTCCGGCTCCGATACCTGAATGACCGCCACGTCAATGGGAATGCGCCGGTTTCTCAAGAAGAAAGGGATCAGGGAATGGTACAGGGGGATATAGTTGTATTCGGGCATGTCCTCATGATCAGGCGTCTCTGCTCCGGCAAAGAAGGTCTTCATTCTGAATCGGCCCCAGCCACCCTCAGCCAGCCGCGTAGCCTCCCGACCACTGATGAACTGCACCATTTCTACATCTTCGACGCACGAGGCCTCCAGCGCCCGGATGATTGTCTTGGGCTCCGAGCACAAGCTGCCAAGGTACAATCTATCGCCGTTCTTGATCTTTCGAGCCGCCTCAGCCTCCGAAATAAGCCTAGAAGCGTATTTTTCCTGCCACCGAGCCGCTTGGATCATCCCCGGTACCTGCCTGTTGCTCTTCGTGTTTCTCAAGGACAGCATCCTGGTTCGGCAGTTGTCTGTCAAGGATTTTCGGGTCATTAATCGACCGAGGGCGTTCTCCGGACACCGTTCAGTCTTATCGTTCCGTTTGGTATAATTCCTACCTTTGGCAGGCCCAAGTGGGCCCGGAGGCCAAGACATACACTATCCGGGAGGAAATTATGGAAGAAAAAAAGGAAACATGGCTCAACTATCTTGCAGTGGCTACGGTGCTTCTGGCGGTTTCTGCGACGCTCTCAACCTTTTACGGTCAGCGGTACGCTACCAGAGCGGTCTTGAACGAGATCAAGTCCTCGAACCAATGGAATTACTATCAAGCCAAGAAAATTAGAGGCTATCTGTTCGAAGTGCAGAAAGAGGCGCTGGAAACAGACCTGAAGCTGAAGGATAAATCGGCGACTCCCGAGATTGCGGCTGAATTGGAAAAACGAATTGCAGGGTTTACCGGCAAGATCAAGAAATGGGACGCGGATCGAGGCCAGATAGAAAAGGATGCCCGACAGTATGAAAAGACGAGAGACGAAGCTCTGATGCATGGTCAAGCGTTCGGAGTCGCCGTGGTATTTCTTCAAATGGCAATACTGTTGTCCTCCATCGCAGCTCTGATGAAAAAAAAGTACGTATGGGTCGCAGGACTCATTGTCGGCGCGGCAGGCATTGTCTATTTCCTGGACGGGTTCTTCGTATTTATGTAGGGCCAAATGACGCGGATTTGACGGGCAGACTCGATATACGTATACTATACGTATAAGAACTGCGGAGGCCGCACAATGCAAAAGAAGCTGACCATAACAGTGGACGAGGAAGTGTACGAAGGGCTCCACAAAGTGATTGGACCGAGGAAAATCAGCAAATTTGTTGAGGACTTGGTCCGCCCCCACGTGGTTCGTCCGAATCTGGAAGCAGGATACGCTCAGATGTCGGAGGATCAGGAGCGCGAGAAGGAGGCCCTTGAGTGGGCTGAGGCGACCTTCGGGGACATTGGCCATGAAACGAGGTGAGGTGTGGTGGGTAGACTTTGATCCATCCGTGGGCAGCGAGATCCGAAAGAAGCGTCCCGCGGTCATCGTCAGCAACGACGCGGCCAACAAATACCTCAACCAAGTTCAGGTTGTTCCGCTCACAAGCAAGACGGATCGACTCTACCCCGGCGAAGCGCTTGTGACGATAGGCGGAAAAGAAGGGAAGGCGATGGCCGACCAGTTGGCCACCGTGAGCAAATTTCGCCTTTCGACCCGGATCGGGGCTATATCCCCGGAGGACATGGCGAAGGTGGGAGACGCTATTAAGGTTCAACTGGAACTGAATTGACGGAAGCGTGACCGTTATCCTGTGTTGACAACGTATACACGGGATGTTACTTCATGACATAGAATGGTCAAACGAGAGGTGGAAGGTTGCGCATTCACCTGGGATTCCGAAAAGGCCGCAGCCAACCTCAGAAAACACCGTGTGGCGTTCACAGAGGCATTGGAGGTCTTCTTCGATCCGAACTACAGAGCGGAAGATGCCAGCGTGGAGCAAGAAGGACGGCACGCGTTGATTGGTTACTCCGACAAGAACAGACTCCTTTACGTGGTGGTCACCGATGACGGAGCAGAAGCTTGGCGGATCACCTCAGCCAGATTTGTGACCCCCCTAGAAAGACGACGCTATGAAGAAGAAACTTGTACTACATAAAGACCGGCCCATGAAGCACATTTCCCTTCGTATTCCCGAAGATGTGATAGATGACCTGAAGAAGGTGGCGCCGTTGAAAGGCATGGGCGGGTATCAGGCTTTGATCAAGTTCTATATCGGTCAGGGCTTGCGCCTGGATCTACGGGAATTGTGGCAGGCGGAGAATGCCCGAAAGCTTGAAAGCGTCCTGGTTGAATGCGGAGTCGATCCCCAACAGAGGCAAGAAATCCTTGACCGGGTGAGGGAAAATTGTGCAGGGACCGATGGGTAGTATCTCCTATTCCTTCTGATCATGCCACATGAACAAACCCGCTGTGGGTCCCTTTTTCTGTTGGATTGAGCCTAATCAGCGTGATTTCCGGGCGGCAATTTATCCGCCACGGCAGAAAGGTCAGGCCCACGCCGCGACTGAGATACATACGGCTGACACCTCTCGTGTACCAGCCGTGAGTATATTCCGAGACCATGTCCGCGACGCTCAGCCCTCTTTCACTCGCCGGGACCGGAATGACAATCTGACCTCCATGAAGATGACCTGCAAGGACGAGATCGATCCCTTGTTGCGCCGCGCGCGGAAACAAATCGGGCCTGTGGGAGAGCAATATTCGTAATCCTGCTTTCGCAGGCGCGTTCAGCATCAGAGCGTCGAAGCCGGGAAATGTCTTTCCTCGCATCCAATTGATCGACGGATCGTCTATGCCGCCAACGTGGACCGTCGCTGCACCCGCCCTGAACATGAACCACTCGTTCCTCAAAAGTGTGAATCCTGCCGCTTGCAGGCTTTCAGCGGACCGCTCCGCTCCGGCATAGAAATCGTGGTTGCCAAGGACGGCAAGGTTTCCCAAGGGACGGGCTTTGAGTTTCCTCAAGATCGGAGTGGCTTGTTCGACTACGGCCCGAGCCGAATGGAAGACATCACCCGTGACGCACAGGGCGTCTCCTTCGAGGGAATTCAGTCGGTCCACCAGGTCGCGCAGTTCCCTCGGACCTAAAAACATCCCGAAGTGGCAATCCGTAGCGTGAATAAGAGTGAGCGGTTCTGGTATACCCTGGAGGCTATCATGAAAGAACTCGTATTTCTCCAATATGGGCTCACCGTAGGCCTCCGCGATGCCTCGCACCCCGAGACCCGTTGCCGCAACCAGACTGGTTGCCGCAGCCACCTTGAAGAATGTCCGGCGAGAGGGATGCCGGCTGTCGATCTGGATCGCGCTCCCCGCAGCGAATGCAGACTCCGTTGATGCCGAACCTTGATCTTCTCTCGTTTGTGGCTCGGCGTCTTGGTGACGTGTAACTCCTGGATATAAGACAGAACCTGCCTGACTCGCGCGAAGGAAAGGTGACCCGCGACCGGGCGCTGCCGACTGAAGCAGCGCATCTTTGATCTCGACAGCTAAATCGATAGCCTTCACCATGAGAAAGAACAACGAAAGCATCAGTACCCAGCCCAAATATGAGAAAACGATCACGGAAGCCAATTGCCGGCTGAACGTTCCCGGAGGAAAGATTTCAGTACCGAATTCCAGTCTCAGAGCGAGGATGGCGATGGGGCCGAACGCCATCAGCACGGGGTAGGCCACTCTGCGGGAGATTTTTTCCGGCTTCTGGAACAGGTATTTTCTGACAGATTGGAATGCGAACCACTGGCAAAGGACCAAAGTGGCAGCAATGATGCCCGGAATGACGGAGGTTTTTGTCATGTCAACGCCCTGAATTGACAGCTATTTGCTCAGGCCCCGGGGGAGGCAAAGCCGCGAACTTAGGAGTTCTTGAAGGGGTGCGAGGTACAGATCCAGGCTTCACAGGCAAATAATCCCTAATCCAAATGTATTAACACGGCCCCTCACCCTATCCCTCTCCCACAGGGAGAGGGTTGGGGTGAGGGAAGCTCTTGTCGATCAGGACAACATCTTAAGACAACGCCTATTCCCTCGTGTGGCCTATTCATCTTTATTTCCGCCCGTGGACGAGGCAATAAACCGGACGGCGTCCGCGAGCCGTCGGTCACTCCGCTGTAAGGCATCCGTGTCCAGTTTGCCTTGTTGGTCTGCCTTTAAGAGTGCGTGCATCACGCGATAGTACTGGTCAGGATCGTAGCTGATGAGAATCAGGTCAACTCCCGCGTTCAAGGCTGCGATGCCGCTGTCTTCCATGCCTCCGCTGCTGCGATAAACAGCGGCCATACTGAAATTGTCCGTAATCAAAACACCGTCGTATTGCCATTCTCCGCGCAGCATCCCCGCTATAACCGGTGGTGAGACAGAAGCCGGATGTTCTTTGTCTATCTCGGCCAGTCGTACGTGGCCCAGCATTGTGAAAGCTCTTGTTTGACGCATCAGGGCCTTAAACGGCGCCCAATCGGTTTCGACCAGATCTTTGACGGAGGTTGTCAGGCTCGCGTGCTGAAGATGGGTGTCCTCGAACACTCTGCCCAATCCGGGGAAATGCTTCAGGGTGCATCGGACTCCCGCTTGCTCCAAGCCCGCGCAGTACCAACCCGCAACCCGGGCAATAACAGCCGGGTCGCTCGAAATAGCCCGTAGCGAGATGCGTGTAAATCGGTCGTTGGGATTGATTATCCCGTGGTCCAGGTCCACCACGGGCGCGAAATTCAGGTTGACGCCCAGATCGGCAAGCTCCCGGCCTTGCAAGGCCGCGAATTCCCGGACTGCCTGCTTTCGTTGATCGATGTCCGGATGGCGCTCGACTATTTCCGATAGAGCGGGCATTCGAGTCAGCGGAGGAGACAGACGCTGCACCACGCCGCCTTCCTGGTCTGTGGCTATCCACAGGGGGGCCAAGCCCTGGGCTTTGCGTTCGCTTTGGAAAGACTGAATTTCTTCTTTTACCTGACCGAGGCCCTTGCCGCGAACATTCCCGCCGGAAACGAAAACGCCCGCGATGGCCCGAAGCTTGATAAGCTCTCGAACTTTGGCCGGGTCCCGGTAACCCAGGATGAAATGTCGCCCCAATTTTTCCAGGGTAGCAGGGTCTGCGTGAAGGACTTGGAAGCGCTCCAAGTGAAAACGGACTTCCAAAGCCAGGGTTGCGGTCAGCGCCAAGGTTGCTATGCCCAGCCCTAGAGCGCTCAACACCTTGACCCCCCTCTGTCCGGCGTGGGAAGTCCTTAGCAGCCAAATCTGGGCAAGTATTAAAACCGGTGGGAAAATGACCAACCCCCAGAGCAACAACGGCCGGAAATCCACCAGAAAGGGCGATCGCCAATCCACAGCGAACGGAACTAGGCCGAGGGCCAAAAGGAGCATCAAAAGAGCAAGAATGACTTTCATCGTTTTCTCCAACACTCCTCATTCCACCTGATCTGCGTCCCCACCGCCCGAGAAATAAGACGCGACCTGACCGGAGTACCAGTCCACGTTTCTCGTCATGAACATGATGGCCGCGAGGATGAAGAACAATCCCACGGAACCCAACAGCAGCGCATAATCCTGATCCCTCAGCAACACGTACAGGAAGCCGTAAAGAACAGCCACGATCGTTCCTACAATGATGGCCCTGGTGCGGCTGTTCAATACCGCGACACAGTATGATGAGACGAGCAGGATGATCGCGGACGCGGCAATCACATAAGCTATGTTAAATCCGATATGCTCCGCGATGGACAGCTCCAAAAGATAGAACAGACAGAGCCCCGCTCCTACGAGAAGGTATTGGACCAGGTGGATGCGCACCTTGATAAGGACCTCGAAAAGCCAGAGGACGACAAACGTGAGCGCAAGGAAGAGTGTCACGTACTTCATGCTGCGCTCAGCCATTCGGTAATGGTCCACAGGTGATATCAGACTGACGCCGAACAGAGAGGCAGAGACCAAGTCGTCGCCGGCTTCAGCGGACATCCATTGCTGCGGGTAGTTCCTTCCCAGAAAGGGAATGCTCCAGGTTGCCTTGAACCCGTCCTGAGTAACCGTGCGTTGCGAAGGTAGCCACGCGCCTTGGAAACTGGGATCGCTCCAGTTTGATTCCAAGTCCACCCGAGTTTCCTTTCCGAAGGGCGCAAAGAGCGCTTTCTCACTTCCATTGAGATTCAACGTGCAAGAGAATTTGAGACTATCCACGGCCAATCGGTCTTTCAAATCAGCATGAATTCCCGAATTCTTTCGGGTCGCCTCTCCCGCGCCCGGCAGGAAATTCACTTTCTCGCCGTTCCATTCCAGGAGGGCCTGGTTCGTAATAGCCCGCGCGTCCGAGATGCGAATAGACAGATAGGCCCTATCCCACAGTATGTCCTCGGCCGCCACTTGCCATTGCGACAGGTCGGGTTTGGCGAACACGCCGGTAAGAGCCACGGCCATCTGATATACCGGGACTTTGAAAATGCCGCGGTATCGGGCTTCACTGTCGATCTTTCCGTGGGCTTGCAGGGTCTCCGGCAGGAATGTGGCGTATCTGATCTCGGAATGCGTTTTGGGTTCTCCTTTTTCACGTTGCTCTGTCCATCTCTTTACGTAGGGGACGGTGATCGACGGACCGACGACGGCCTGGCTCTGCCCCCATTTGCCGGTGACCTCTTGAACAGCCTCGTTTCGTGTGGCCTGGCGCTCGCGTATGACGTTTTGGATCATTCCTGTGGGGATGTGGAACAGTAAAACCAGGAAGCCTATCACCAGAATTCGCAGAAACGGCGACTTTCTGATCGATTCCGTGGTGGTGTTGGCCCAATTGCTTTCCATGTCTGTGCCTCCTTTCCAAAAAAGCGTCACCCGCCCGTTGGGATCATCGAACTCCGGTTGCAGCGGTCGTGCGACCACTGAGGTCAGCATGACATTGGTTTGTGCAGCGGTGATGACGAAGATGAGGAGAGTTCGCGGAGATTTCGTGCAATTTTGGTGCAGAAGAACCGGAAAGCCCCAACAGATGTCAAGATCCACCGCAGAGGACGCCGAGAACGCGGAGAAGAATATGGCTATGAACCGCCCTGTAATCCCAGGGGCGCTCCGCGACGCCGGCAATGCCTTCACAGTTCGGGTCACAGACACGCTATGACGCGCCTGAAAGAATTCCGGACAAAAAAGGACTCTCTGCGCCCTCTGTGATCTCCACGGTGAACGATTAAGCTTGCAGGAAACGATTGTCTTGCAAGGCCGCGTCGAGTAATTTGAACAGGCAGCGTATCTGTTCGCGGCTAACGTCCGTACGAGAATATTCCGATGATGCGGTGGCATCCTCGCCTTGTCAGCGTCTTCTTCGCAGTCAATCTGCTGATATTCCTATTGCCGCTGGGTGGGATAGCTATTCTTGGCCTGTATGAGAGCGAGCTTATACGGCGCACCGAAACGGAACTGTACATGCAAGGCGCTTTCGTAGCGTCAATATACCGGACCGAACTGCTGAAGCGTCTTGCTGAAGACGAAGCCCCCGGTGGGCAGGGGCCGCTCCTGTCTAATTACGGGCTCGCGGTGCGTGCGCCGCGGGCCCCCTTGAACAATTCCGAAGACCTTTGGACGCCCGTTGAACCCTCTCTGGACATTGCCAGGGACCGGATCCTTCCTCCGGCTCCCGAGGCCCTCCAACCCGATGCGCCCGCGGACGCGCTTGCGCTAATGGCAGCGGAACAGGTCACCCCCATTTTAATGAGCGCGCAGAAGGTCACCCTGACAGGAATTCGCGTCACGGATTACAGGGGGGTGGTTGTAGCATCCACCCGCACGGATGTGGGAAGGTCACTGCTGGGCCAGGAGGAAGTCAGGCGAGCCCTCCGTGGAAAACATGCCAGCGTGCTGAGACAGCGGGTTGGGGAAGGCCCGACGCCGCCCATCGATTCAATCAGTCGCGGAAGCGGGGTCAGAGTTTTCGTTGCCATGCCGGTGATCGAAGACGACAGACTGCTCGGCGCGATATTGCTGTCAAGGACGCCTTTGGACCTGTCAAAGGCGCTGTATAAGAACAGGTTCTATCTTGTTACCGGAGGCGCGGTAATTCTGCTCGTGCTGTGCGCTGTGACCGCTCTGACCACCTTACTCGTCACCCGGCCCGTGAAAGCCCTTATTCGTCAAGCCGAAGAGGTCACCCTGAGCAATAAGGCCGCGGTAGCAGTCCCCTTGAGCCGCCCGGGAACGTACGAAGTCGACCTCCTGTCCAAAGCGCTTGCCCGGATGTCCGGCACTCTGGAGAAGCGGGCTAACTACATACGCACATTCGCTTCCAACGTATCTCACGAGTTCAAGACCCCTCTCGCATCCATTCGCGGGACCGTGGAACTCCTCAAGGACCATTTCACTGACATGTCCCCGGACGATCGCAGCAATTTTCTTCACATTTTGGAACAGGATGCGGATCGTCTGACGATGCTGGTCCGACGTTTACTGGACCTCGCGAGGGCCGAAGTAGCGCAGCCGAGTAGTGAGCAGACGCGGGTGGCTGAATTGTTTGACCGGGTTGCCCGCAGGTTCCGTAGCGACGGCCTGAAGGTGACCGTTGAAGTTTCCCCTGAAATGCAGCCGGTGGCCATGGCGCCCGAGGTATTGGAGTCCATCCTGTCCAACCTTGTCGACAATGCCAGGCAGCATGGCAGCCCGAATGTAAACGTTCATCTGTCGGCGCATCAGCAGAATGACGGGGAAAGGGATTTGGTGCTTATAACGGTCCAGGATGACGGTCCGGGCGTGCCCGAGTCCGATCGAGACAGGATCTTCACCCCGTTTTTTACCACAGCGAGAAAGACCGGGGGCACGGGGCTGGGGCTTTCCATTGTTCAGGCGCTCGTGGTCGCGCACCACGGCGACATTGCTTTGGAAAAAAGCCTGTCGGGCGCACGGTTCCAATTACGGCTGCCGGTTAACCCCGAGTGAACGGTTACTGCAAACCTTCAACTTCGGTCACATGGCCCTTGACGGGACCTTCACACGCTTTTTCGCTTTGGGCTTTTTGCTCTTGACTTCCGAGCGAGCTTTGGTCTCTTTTTTCACTTCCTCTTTCTTGACTTCCGCTTCGGGTTTCTTCTCCGTAATGGGCTTCTCTTTGGCCGCCGTGGGCTCTTCCTTAGCCGGAGCGGATTCGGCAACCTGCACAGCGGGCGCTTCCCCGAATTGGGCAAAGAACCCCTTCATGTCCATGGCGAGCATCTCCAGATAATCAGCCACTCGAGGAAAAACGAATGCTTCCTGGAGCTTGTTGACAGTATCCGGAACGACTCCTCGCTGCACCAGCGAAGAACATCTGCACTCCTCTTTGCCCACTACGTAATACCCGACGGCCTTGGCATCCTCTACAAACGCGCCGGCCAGCAGGCACACCATCACCCCGGTGATGACAACAGATCGCATTGCACTTCTCCTGGAAAGACAAATGTGACTGTATTATACCGAAATTGTAATAAAAATCAAGAAGTTCATGTGAGGATGGCTTCAGCAGCGAGCAAGGGCGATG
>Ga0247841_10009439_pt1 | contig 13656 bp, 11 predicted proteins | sample LaCruzMarch2015__2_FD_192410 | JGI IMG/M metagenome (GOLD analysis project Ga0247841, IMG submission 192410) | Freshwater microbial communities from meromictic Lake La Cruz, Castile-La Mancha, Spain - LaCruzMarch2015_18m | ecosystem: Environmental > Aquatic > Freshwater > Lake | place: Spain...
TTCATTTTAATTATATTTTTTTTACAAATTTAGAAATAATTTTGCAAAGTTTGACCTAAAAAATAAAATCATTAATTAAATTTCTTATTTGGAATTTTGGTATATTTAAAATGTTTTTTTAGAATATAGGTAAAAAATACATTTTATTTCACTACTGAACGAGATAAAAAACAACGATTAATGAAAACCCTTGATTTGTATTACCTCTCGTGGTAAATTGTATCAATTGTGTTAGATTTTAACTACAATACTTTATCGCCTACGGCGAAATCCATGTAGTGGATATAGTATTGTAAAATAACAATATAACAACTTGAGTCAATTCCCTGTAGGGGATAAACAAATTTAGCCGGTTACTAATGATTTTATTTAATATTTAAAATTTTTTTATTTACTTTTGCAAAGTAAGGATTAAACTTATTAAAATTACTTAATGATATAGTTCTTTGAATTACTTAAATTATAACTATTGGCAAATTGGCTGAGTCAAAGACTCAGCCGAGCAGGGGATATTCATTTATATGATGAGGGCATTCAAATATTGTTACTGGAAATGATTCTGTGGTATGAGGATGATGGTGAAATGAAATTTTTGGTGATAATTCATTTATATGATGAGGATGAACTTCACTTGCTGCTACAGAACCTAATAGCGTTGATTGAAACAAATCTAGTATAGTTTGATGATGAAAAAATCATATCGAAAATAGTTATTCTTTTATCGGATGAGGGCATGAAAATAGTATCAGTTGAGATTATTCATCTGTGGTATGAGGAGATATGAATGCTCTTACAGGTTTAGATTCTTTCATCTGAGGAGGATATTCTAATCAACTTAATTGAGCTCAGTCCACAATCGGATGAGGATATTTAAATAGGATAACTGCATGATCTTATTCCACGATAGCATGATGATATGGTAACACTGTCAGCTCGAGTTCTTCTACGATCGGATGAGGTATGGATAATAATGTAAATTGAGGTTATTCTACGATCGGATGAGGAATACGAAATAATATAGCCTGAGTTCAATCTACAATCGGATGAGGATGACGTCAGCATATTAATTGAGATTATTCATCTATTTTAGGATGAACTGGAAATGGCATCGATACAGATTATGCGGTGGTATGAGGCGGAGAGGGCAATATAATTAGTTCACTTTGATATTATTCTGTGATTGCTGGGTGATATGCAAATACAATATCATCAGATCATTCTTTCATCGCGTGAGGAGGGAATAATGCAGTTAATGGTTATTATAGTTTTGCAGCTGGAGAATCTGTTATTCTAAATAATAATAATACTTTTGTTTGGAACTCGGACACTACTGCGTTTTTCTCCTCCATGGATAAAACTTTTCTAATTAGATCTTTAAATGGAGTAGGTATTACAAATAGCTGATTAGCTATGTCTATGTCTCCAACTATGGCACTAGATGTGGAGGGCGGTATTAGGGTAAGATCAATGATGGCTCCTACATGTAATGCTACTAAAGAAGGGGCGATTCTCTATGATGGTACTCATTTTCAGGGGTGTGATTGAACTAATCGAAAACAACTAGATAACTAATCTATAAAATGTCAAATTCCCTTGATTTTTGGTATAATTTAAGTATTATACTTATACTTTCATTAACTTCTTAAGAAATCATGAAAGCAAAACAAAAATATTAAATAATAATAAAAATAAAATTATACGAATATGAAAAAAATTATTTTTTTGATGATAGTTATCATCGTAGTTACGGTATCTAGTAATGCCACTATTACAAAAGCCTATATTGATACCATAGGTAACACAACAGCTCATTTTTGTGCTGATACACTTATAGTGTATAAGGCATCGGCATCATGGTCTGGTGTACAGTGGAAACATTCGAATGTTACAGTTAGTACTGCAGATAGTATGATAATTACACACTCAATTGCTGGTGGATGGACATTCATTTCCATACAAACAGGTACAATTTATTTCGCAATTTATTTTGACAGTCCTGTTGCTCATTCCAATTCTATGCCAGACTCAACTGTTTGTACGCTTTATCCCAGTATACCTTTATATGCTGAGAATAGTGGGGCAAACTATTTGTGGAATGATGGCACCACAGGGGCAAGCATTTATGCTACATCCATCGATACCTTTTGGTGTCATATATGGAATACGTGTAACAGCATTACTGACACGGCTATCATCTCGTACTATAACCTAAATGTTCCTGTGTTGAATGTTGGAGATACAGTTAATCTACCTACAGGTTCTAGTACTCAGCTGTTAAGCGTTGTCCCGGGAAATCCGTCCTACACAACTTATCATTGGAGTTGGGGCGTGTCCTCATCCTCCAGTGCATCTACAGTTACCTTAGGCCCTGTGGGCTGGGTAGTTGTATATGTCAGTGATGGGACTTGTAATGGAATGGACTCTACGTTTGTGCAATTCACTACTGGGATCTCAATCTCTGAAACTACTGAAACAATAGATCATTATGAATTATTTAGTTTATTAGGTGTGTTTATCTCCTCTAATAAAACTGGAAAATTCGATGCGCCTTATGGTGCATATATAATAAAATATTGTTATACTAACAAAACGTTCTGTTCCAAAAGGGTGCTTATCGTCCCTTAAGGAAAAAAAATATTCGAACTTATTTATTAACCTCAGTGATTTAGTGCTGAGGTTTTTGTTGGAGGGAAAATGAGGCAGGGGGATGTACCCTGCTAAGGTAATTTGTAATTACGCTTTTTTAGAGTAGCGGTCTCCTGACCTTATAAAAAGGTAATAACTAAGAAACAGTTTTGATTAAATGAGCAAAAGGATAAAAAGAAAGGAATTTGAAAAAATATTTGCAACTATCAATGCAGGAGTGAAAAATATATGGGTTATTCATCGTGTAAAAGAATTATCATCTGAAATAATTGATATAGCACTTCGATTATCGGCATTGGATTTTATTAATTATGTCAGGATCACAGACGAAATATTAGCAGCATCAAACGAACTAAAAGGATTACGAATAAAAGAACCTGTTACTACGATGAACCATCCAACTGCAATTGGCATTGAAATACTTTATTATTTAAATTACAAAACAATAAATTTTAATGAAATCAATTCACCTGTAAAAGGCAATGGAAGCAAGATGGTATCAGCTATATTAACTGATTTACCAAATGATTGGAAAGTAGCAGTAATGATGGATTGGAGTGATGGATTTTGGGATAAAATGAAAGAGAAACACAAGGATATAGAATGGCTTATGTAAAATCGGCTAAAGACAATTTTAACTATGCTTGTTTGCGTAGCGATTTCTTCCCCTTCAGAACAAACAAAACATTATTACTACAAAATATTTTCAAATCAGGCATAATATTTGAACAATGTTACTTAACAAATTTTAATGCGATGAAATCATTAAAAATTATTTTTTTGATTATTTTGACAAACATTTTGTTTATAATGTCAAAAGATGCTACTGAGCCTATCCCTAATTATGCTTTTAAATCCGGCGAGAATTTAAAGTATTTAGCTCATTATGGAATAATTGACGGAGGAGAGGCAATGTTAAGTGTTTATGAAAAAGAAATAAACAACAGGAAAGTTTTTCATGCCGTAGCTACTGCAAAATCACTTGGTATTGTTGATAAACTATTTAACGTTAAAGATACTTACGAAAGCTACATGGATACTAAAACAGGATTACCTGTTAAATCAATAAGAAATATAAAAGAAGACACATACACATTTTATGATGAGGTTTTATTTAACCATGAGGAAAATAAAATTACAAGCAAAAGAAAAGGTGAACAAACTGTTCCTGATAATATTCTCGATATGGTTTCTGCATTTTATTATGCAAGAAGAGTCCTTTTTAAAAATGCCGAGCCGGGAGATGTTATTGAACTAATTACATATTTTGATGACAATGTTTATCCTTTAAAAGTAAGATATAAAGGAGCAGAAATCATAAAAACAAAAATAGGCAGAGTTTATTGTATGAAATTTTGTCCTGTTGTAGAAGCCGGAAGAATATTTGATACAGAAAATGATATGTCAATCTGGATATCAAAAGATAATAACTTTATTCCTATAAGAATACAAATGGATCTTATGGTTGGTTCAGTAAAATGTGATTTGGTTGAATATTCAGGATTAAAAAATAATTTAGCAATAATCAAGTAAAATATCACAAAAAGTTATATCAATAGAATAAATAAATAAAAGCCCCAAATAAAATTTCTTTTTCTGCTTATTTATAATCATTCAATTATTTTTTTGAATTAACTTTGCGTTACATATAAAGTGTTTTTTTTAATGAATTTTTAATAAGAACAGACGATTCCTGTAAACAGGGATGCAGTCGGGCTTTAATGCAACAGGCAGATAGCTCTGTGGGACTTTAACCTTCAGGGCTATAATTGTTTAATATTGAATTTATGGTTAACAACAAGAAAAAAGAAAATGTTGCAATATTATCTGTAGTATCAAATACTACCTTAGTAATCCTAAAACTTATATTTGGTATTATTATTGGTTCAGTATCAGTAATTTCAGAAGCAATACATTCCGGTGTTGATCTTCTTGCTGCCGTAATTGCCTGGTTTGCTGTAAAAAAAGCTAGTACTCCCCCTGATAATAAACATCATTATGGACATGGGAAATTTGAAAATGTTTCCGGAACAATTGAAGCAATTTTAATTTTCTTTGCAGCAGGATGGATTATATTTGAATCAGTTAAAAAAATCACTTCTTCACAACCAATTGAAGATGTCGGTATGGGTATAATAATAATGTTTTTTTCTTCCTTAGTAAATTTATTTGTTTCAAGTAGATTATTTAAAGTTGGTAAAGAAACAGATTCTTTAGCTCTTCAGGCAGACGGATGGCATTTAAGAACAGATGTATGGACTTCTTTTGGAGTTGCCGCAGGTTTATCATTGTATTGGTTAGGAAAGAAAATTTTTCCGGATATTAATCTCAACTGGATTGACCCTGTTGCTGCTTTTTTTGTTGCGCTTTTAATTATTAACGCTGCATATAAACTTACTATTCAATCGGCAGGTGGATTACTTGATGAGAGTTTACCCCCAGATGAAGAAAAAAAAGTAATTGATATTATAAAATCAATGGTGCCAAAAGTTTATAGTTTCCATAATCTCAAAACTCGAAAAGCCGGTGCAGATCGTTTTGTGGAATTTCACTTGATTGTTGATGCAGATATGACTGTCCAAAAATCTCATGATATCTGCGAAGAAATTACTCAAAATATTAAAATTGCATTACCTGAAGCATTAGTTATGATACATATTGAGCCGTGTAATAAAAACAACTGTTCAAAAAAATGTTTAGATAATTGCAACCTTATAAAATAATAACAATATGTATTTTTAAATTGATTAAAAAAGTATATAATTTACAAATATTTGATTATTAAAGCCTGTGATTAAAATTCTGTTTGAATTTTTTTAATAAATAATTATGTGAGTTTGTATATAAAAATCATACACCATGATTAAATTTAATTTTATAATTATTTTAACTATATTCCTGTCATTCAATATTTATTCACAAAATATTGAGTTTAGTAAGGAAAATTTCCTCGGTAAAAAGAAAGAACTGGGTGACGCTTTAAAAAATATTAAAGAAGGGGACAAATATTTTGATTTAGGCTATGGAAATTATTTTACAGCAATTGATTATTATGTAAAAGCGAATGATTTTAATCCAAATAATTCAGAATTGAATTATAAAATTGGAAGAGCATACCTTAATACTAATCAAAAATTTAATGCTTTAGGATATTTTGAGAAATCGTTTAAACTTGATTCAACCGCAATGGAAGATATCAGGTATATGTTAGCTCAAAGTAATCAGGTTAATTATAAGTTTGATATAGCGATAAAGTATTTTCAGCAATATAAAATTTATGTTAAAAAAAATGTTCCGAATAATACTGAAATTATAAAAGAAATAGATAAAAAAATAAAAGAATGCAACTCTGGTAAAGAACTATACAAAAAACCTGTTAATGTATCAATTGAAAATATTGGGAATACTGTTAATACAAAATTCCCTGATTACAACCCTATTATTAATGCAGATGAATCAATGATGATATTTACTTCGAGAAGAGCCAATTCAACAGGTGGTAAAAAATACCCGCAAGATGGGGGATATTATGAAGATATTTATATTTCATATTTTAAAGACGGGAAATGGAACTCCCCTATAAATCCGGGAACTCCACTTAATACTGATTTACATGATGCAGCATTAGGGCTTTCTCCTGATGGACAAAAATTACTAATTTATGTTGATATAAACGGTGGAGATATTTTTGAAAGTATTCTTAGTGGTGACAACTGGACAACCCCTATAAGCCTTGGTGATACTATTAATACGGGAGAAAACCATGAATCATCCGCTACATATCTTTATGATGGAAAGACTATATTTTTTGTTAGCGATAAACCTGGAGGAATTGGTGGCAGAGATATTTATATGTCAAAATTAGATAAGAATGGGAAATGGGGTATTCCTAAAAATTTAGGAAGAACGATTAATACTCCTTATGATGAAGAGGGAGTATTTATGCATGCTGATGGCAAAACACTATACTTCAGTTCCAAAGGACATAATTCTATGGGAGGGTATGATATTTTTAAATCAACTTTTGTAAATGGGAAATGGTCTGAGCCTATTAATCTTGGTTATCCTATTAATACACCGGAGAATGATGTATATTTTTCTATTTCTGCAAGCGGTAAACATGCTTATTATTCATCTGCAAAACCAGGAGGATTTGGAGGACAAGATATTTATAAAATATCATTTCTTGAAGATAATAAAACAACTGATATTAAAAAAGATTCTTTAAAAGCAGTAGCAAATAGTTTAACCTTATTAAAAGGAACGGTTACAGATGCTATAACCGGAGATCCTTTACGTGCATCTATTGAAATCATTGATAATGTAAAAAATATTATAATAGCAACTTTTGAATCAAACAGTAAAACCGGAAAATATTTGATTTCTTTACCTTCGGGGGTAAATTATGGGATTAATATTAACAGTACAGGTTATCTTTTCCATTCCGAAAATTTTGATATTCCTGTTTCTTCACAATTTCAAGAGGTTACTAAAGATATAAAACTTAATAAACTTGAAATTGGAAGCAAAGTTATACTGAATAATATTTTCTTTGATTTTGATAAATCAACATTGAGACCTGAATCTACATCAGAACTTGAAAGATTAATTAAATTAATGAAAGATATACCAACATTGGTTATTGAAATTTCAGGTCATACCGATAATAAAGGTTCTGCTGAATATAACAAAAAATTATCAGAAAGCAGGGCAATTTCAGTTGTCAATTATTTAGTTAGCAAAGGTGTTGCAAATAACAGACTTAAATATATGGGATATGGTTTTGAGCAGCCTATTGCCACAAATGATACAGATGAAGGAAGGCAGCTGAATCGCAGAACAGAATTTAAAATTATACAACGATAGTAAAGTTTGATAAGAATTTTACTCTACTATTATTTATTCCTTGATATCGTATAATTAATTAGTTCAATTAATGATGTTTTAGCTTGATTATCAGGAAATTCAGAAACAATTGCAATTGATTTTTCTTTATAATCATTCATAATTTTTGTTGCATAATCTATTCCTCCATTCTGATGAACAAAATCAATAACTTCGTTTACCATTTTGGTCTCTTTCTTTTTCGCTTTTAAAATTTTAATAATTGTCTGTTTTTGGGATTCTTTAGCTTTACTTAATGAATAAATTAAAGGAAGGGTTAATTTTCTCTCTCTGATATCATTTCCTGCTGGTTTGCCAATTATATTTTTTTTCTGGTAATCAAAAATATCATCTTTAATTTGAAATGCAATACCTGCATACTCTCCAAATTGTTTTGCTTTTTCTATCGTTTGCTCATCTCCTCCTGCTGATTTAACACCGCTAGCAGTACATGCGGCAAATAAGGTTGCAGTTTTTTTATTAATAATTTTCAAATAAATTTCTTCTGAAATATCAAGTTTTCTTGCTTTTTCAATTTGTAATAATTCCCCTTCACTCATTTGACGAACTGCCTCTGAAACAATATTCAACAATTCAAATTCTTTATTATTAACAGCTAATAATAATCCTTTTGATAATAAATAATCCCCAACAAGAACAGCTATTTTATTTTTCCATAAAGCATTAACCGAAAAAAAACCTCTTCTTTCATAAGCATTATCAACCACATCGTCATGAATAAGTGTAGCTGTATGCATTAATTCGATGAATGCCGCAGCATTATAAGTAGAAAGTCCAATATTTCCAACTAATTTAGCCGATAAAAAAACAAACATCGGACGAATTTGTTTTCCTTTCCTCTGAATTATGTAATTTGTGATTATGTCAAGTAAAGAAACATTACTTTTCATAAACGAAGCAAAATACGGTTCAAATTTTTTTAAATCCTCTTCTATAGGATTTTTTATAATATCCAATACTGACATAAAACAAAAAAAGTTATCAAAGGTAATATTTAATTTTTCTTTATTTTATGAATTTTAGCATTATATTAAACTGGAAATGATTCAAAGTAGCTAATTATAAAAATTAAATAATATTTTAAATATACCCTATTTATTTGTTAATGAATTAATAATTTTAACTCCAGCAAGTTTTTCATAGCGGGATTGAATATCTTTATAATAGACATAAATTAAGTAGTCATTTTCTGTTTCATAATGATTTCCTTCAATGGTTGAACTATCAGCAATTTTATTTCCATCTTTTAAAATAACGTATTCATAATTATAATAACCTTGTTTTAATAGCATTTTCAACTGATAACATTTCTTATTAAAATTATATATCATTCTGTTATTGCTACTGAAATTCCATTCTGAAAGTTCTCCTAAAACGTATATATTACCATCAACAATGGGTGCTTCGTAAGGCAAAGTAAAATAAACATATACATAATCAGATTCAATCTCACTATCATTTCCTTCCTGAACTTTTACCAAATATTTTCCGTTAATATCATTGTCAAAATAGTATACTTTAAAAGGTTTTTGCTCATCTGTAAATAATTCAACATTGTAATAAGGTGCGGTATATTCAATATTTTTTATTTTGTCAGACATAAATCTCATGCTTTTCAAATCAATATGGCGAAATTCACTACCTCCGGAAAAAGCATTATCAAAATCGTAGTCATAAACTAATTCATTATCTTTTACAAAAAGTGGTTTTAAACCCTTAATTTCATTATCCTTTCTGTTGTTTTGTGAAATTACAATTTTTATGTCATTATAAGGATCTGCAATAGATTTAGAATTATTTATCAATGAAAAATCAATTTCCTGGTGGGTTTTTCTAAAATCAATCAATGTTGACTGTTTTATCTGTGCATTAATAGATATTGAACCATCTTCAACACAAAATCGGGCAGTCAGTACTAAATTCTCCTGATCATAATTTTCATAAACCTTTAAAATATAATTTCCTGATATTTTAGGCTTTATATTTTCATTGGGAATTAATAGATTATAATGAACATATTTTACAAATGTATTAAATGAATATTTATAATCTGTAATCTGGTTTTCTGCAAATCCATCAATAAAATCTGATGGCATTATGTTTGAAGGATGCCAGTCTGCATCACAATGTATAAGTGTGTAGGTATAATTTTTTACATCATTATCAAGGTCGTCAAAACTTAATTTAATTTTATCATTACTATTTAGTTTTATTATCGGATACGATAATTCCCATCCATCCCTGTAAATTAATATTGTTTTAATATTTTCTTTATAAACAAAATCTTCATATCTGAGATGGTTATTATCATAATAGTCCACAATAGTATCAGCAGGTATAATTATATCTGATGAATAAAGAAAATTTAAATTAATCAAAGAAAAAAATATAAAAATTGTTTTAAATTTCATCAGACAAACCATTAATAAAAATTAAAAATAAAATACATTAAATCCACAGCCTAATCAGATAAAGTTGATAAAAACTTGAGGGTATGAAAATAGACAAAAAAATAAGATAATAATCTCATTTTATGGAATAAATTTTATGATGGTAAAAACTTCTATATTCATTATTTGATATTTGTAGTATATTTGCTGATTATTATCTATAAACAAATGCGATTTCGTTTACTACTATATCCTTTTGCTGTAATTTATGGAATAATTGTTTTTATTAGGAATAAATTATTTGATTTTAAAATTTTACCATCTGTAAAATTTAACGTTCCTGTAATTTCAGTTGGCAATATAACTGCAGGAGGAACCGGAAAAACTCCTCACGTAGAATATTTAATTTCTCTTTTAAAAAATGAATTTAAAATAGCAGTTTTAAGCCGAGGTTATAAAAGAAAAACAAAAAACTTTTTTATAGCTAAAGAAGATTCAACAATACAAGATGTTGGAGATGAGCCAAAACAAATAAAACAAAAATTTCCTGAAATTATAGTTGCCGTTGATTCTAGAAGAGTAAATGGTATAAATAATATTTTTAGACATGATAATAATATTGATGCTTTTATTCTTGATGATGCATTTCAGCATAGGTGGGTAAAACCCGGACTTTCAATATTGCTAATTGATTATAACAGACCAATATTTTCAGATTATTTGTTGCCTGCAGGGTATTTGAGAGAATACCCAAGAGAAATCAAAAGAGCAGATATTATTCTTGTTACAAAATGCCCCGAAAACATTAATCTGAGCAGTAAAATAAATTTTGAAAAAAGATTACATATTACACCAAATCAGCAAATATTTTTTACAAAGATATCATATGGCTTTCCAAAACCTGTTTTTAAAAATGATTTTAATATTGAAGATTTAAAAAATAACATGAAACTTTTTTCAGTATTACTGATTACAGGAATAGCAAATCCTAATTTACTTTTAGAATATCTATCTAATAAATTTGCAGAACTAAACACTTTAAATATAGCGATCATTATAATTATTCAGAAATTGACATTAAAAAAATAATTTTGCGGTTTAAAGAAATTAAAAATAAAAAAGCTATAATTTTAACAACAGAAAAAGATGCTGTAAGATTTCAATATTTCAAAAATAATTATGAAATTTGTAATGTGCCTTTTTTTTATATACCAATTGAAATTAAATTTGATAATCACGAAGAAATAAACTTTAATAATAAAATTACTGATTATGTTAGAACAAATAAAAGAAACGACATCGTTTATACAGAAAAACGTTAATTTTTTACCTGAAGCAGGTATAATTTTAGGAACAGGATTAGGTGGCTTAGTAAAAGAAATTGATATTAAATATTCTCTTGAATATAAAGATATTCCAAATTTTCCAATATCTACAGTTGAAGGTCATAAAGGCAGATTAATATTTGGAATTTTAGGAGGGAAAAAAGTAGTTGCAATGCAGGGTAGATTTCATTATTATGAAGGCTACACTATGCAACAAGTTACATTTCCTGTAAGAGTCATGAAATATCTTGGAATTAAAACTTTATTGGTTTCAAATGCAAGTGGTGGTGTAAATCCGAATTTTGAAATTGGCGATTTAATGGTATTAACAGACCATATAAATTTATTACCCAATCCATTAATTGGTAAAAATTATGATGAATTTGGGGCAAGATTTCCGGATATGAGTGTTGTATATGATGAAAGTTTGATTTCTAAAGCAGATGAGATAGCAAAAAACCACAATATTAAATTACAAAAAGGTGTTTATGTTGGCGTTACAGGACCTTCACTAGAGACTCCTGCCGAATATATATATTTCAGAACAATCGGTGCTGATACTGTTGGAATGTCAACTGTACCTGAAATAATAGTAGCTCACCAAATGAACATCCCTTGTTTTGCAATATCTATTATTACCGATTTAGGTGTACCCGGAAAAATTGTTAAGGTTACTCATGAAGATGTTCAAAAAATGGCTGAACACGTCGAGCCTAAGATGACTTTAATAATGAAAGAACTGGTTTCAGGTATTTAATAGTTTTTATTATTTTTTAAGAAATATCAAAAAACACTTTGTCTGGGTGTTTTGAAATATTATAAAATCTATTATTACATTCTTTAGGTTATTATTTGCAGTCTATTATTTTTCGCGTATTTATTTGAAAGTTTTATATTATAACTATTTTTACAAAAGAAAATTTAAATAAAAAAATATTGTTTTATAAAATAAATTAAAAATTTAAGAGTTAGATTAGCAAGTAATTACTTATTTCTATAAATTTTTTATATGTTCATTAAAAGTAAATCTCTAATAATAATTCTAATAATTCTTTCCTATGTCAACACATTTGGACAAATTGCAGTTGGGCAATGGAGAGATCATTTGCCTTATACTCACGCTTTACAAGTTGTTGAAGGTGGAGATAAAATTTATTGTTTAACTGATGGTGGGCTTTTTGCACTTAATAAAAGTGAAAATAGCATTGAAAAACTATCAAAAGTTACTGGTTTGTCAGATATTGGTATAAGTACCATACAATATTATGATCAGTATAATTTACTTTTAATAGGTTATTCTAATGCAAACTTAGATATAATAAAAAACAATGAAATTATAAATATTTCAGATATAAAAAGAAAGCTAACTTCTGGGAACAAAACTATCAACAGCATATTGTTTATTGGAAAATATGCATATTTATCATGTGGATTCGGAATCGTGGTTGTTGATATTGAAAAAGTTGAAATTAAAGATACCTATTATATTGGAGATAACGGATCACAATTAAATATTTATGAAATAGCATTTGATGGAACATATTTATATGCTGCTACTGAACATGGAATATATAAGGCAGATATTAATAATCCAAACCTTGAAAACTATGTTAATTGGAATAAAATAACTGATATACCTAATTATAACTCAAAATTTAATACAATTGTTTATTATAATAATAAAATTATAACGAATTATTTTAGTGAAGTTTGGGATAAAGACACTTTATATGCATATGAAAACGGGAAATGGTTAAAATTTGATTCTATTTCAAATGATAATAAGTCAAATACAGTAAAATTAATTTGTTACAATAACAAATTATATAATATTAAAACATATTACTTAATTATTTATAAAATAAACTCTAATAATAATGACGTATTATATTCATATATAAATAACTCTTCGAATCCAAATTACGCAATAACTGATAAAAGTCAACAGATTTGGATAGCGGATAATTTATATGGACTTATAAAATATACTGGCTTTAACTCACAAAATATACATCCTACGTCTCCTAACAGCAAAGATGTTTTTGCAATGAATATTGAGGGTGATAAATTATGTGTTGTACAAGGAGGAAGAAATGGTTCTTGGGGAAATATGTATAAAAAAGGAAGTTTATATGAATTTTATAATGAAAACTGGAATATTTACGATAATATGAATATCCCTACATTTGATACAATTCGTGATTTCTCAAATATTGCAATTAACCCCAACAATATTAATCAGGTTTATATTGGTTCATGGGGAAGCGGGGTTATAGAATTAAACAACGGGCAACTTACAAATATATATAACGAAACAAATAGTAGTTTACAAAATATAACAAACTTACCTGCACGAGAATATGTTCGTATAGGTGGTATTGCTTTCGATA
>Ga0247841_10009440_pt1 | contig 13655 bp, 17 predicted proteins | sample LaCruzMarch2015__2_FD_192410 | JGI IMG/M metagenome (GOLD analysis project Ga0247841, IMG submission 192410) | Freshwater microbial communities from meromictic Lake La Cruz, Castile-La Mancha, Spain - LaCruzMarch2015_18m | ecosystem: Environmental > Aquatic > Freshwater > Lake | place: Spain...
ATCATATGCCATCTTTTTTACTTTTTTAAATAGGATTAGGGTTTATTAAAGGTTGTTGTGATTGAGAATTTGTTTTAAGTTTTGTCCTCGGATTTAAGATTTATCTTTCAAAAGGTTTTTAAAGCAACTCTTTCTTTAGTGAAGATGGATGAAAAAAAAGAGCATCATTCTCATGGACATCAGAATAAGGATATTGTTGAGATCCCTCTTAGCGGTTTGAAAAAAAGTTTTAAGAATCCATGGTTTATTGTTTCAATTATTCTTGCTTTGGTTGTTATTGGGATGATTTCCTATCCGTTATTTTCGGGAGTTGGAAAATCTACAATTGAAACGAAGGGATTGGATTTTTTCAATAATGAATTGACACAGGGTGGAGCGACATTAAATTCGGTTGTTGTTGAATCTGGTTTGTATAGAATGAATATTAATTATAATGGTCAAGTTTTACCTGTTTATTTCACAAAAGATGGGAAGTTTGTTGCTCAAGGAAATGAATTAGTTTCTCTAACTGCTGGTGCTGATACTCCTTCAACTAATACTGCTCAGAAAAAGCCTGCTGCACAGGATGTTCCTAAATCTGATAAGCCTAAGGTTGAATTATTTGTAATGTCATATTGTCCATTTGGAACACAGGCTGAGAAGGGAATTCTTCCAGTATTTAGTGCATTAGGGAATAAGATTGATGGAAATATTAGATTTGTACATTATACTATGCATGGAGAGAAGGAAGATACGGAGAACTTTAGACAGATATGTATAAGAGAGGAGCAGGGAACTAAGTTTAATGCTTATTTGCAATGTACTTTGAATTCAACTAGCACATCTGCACCTGCGGATCCAGCTGCTTGTATGACTAAGCTTGGAATTGATTCTGCTAAGGTGGCAAGTTGTATTACTGGAAAGGCTGCAGATTATTATGCCGTTGATTCTCAATTGAGTAAGCAATATGGAGTTCAGGGCTCACCTACTTTAGTTATTAATGGTGTTGAAGTAAGTAGCGCAAGAAGTCCTGCTGCTTTGTTGGCAACAATCTGTGCAGCATTCAATAATGCTCCTGCGGAGTGTTCACAGCAGTTATCTTCGTCAAATCCTAGTGCTGGATTTGGATTCAATGCTGGAACTGATTCTGCTGCTGCCAATTGCGGAGTTTAAATTTTTTTATTATAGACGGGACTTTTTTTTGAATAGAAACATTTAAAATATGGATTTATTAGTAATGTTTACCACAATGAACTTAGGAGAATTAAAAGCAGGACAGGGAAAGGTTGACGTTCTTGTAAAAGTTAAGAGCAAGGCTGAGCCTAGGGAGTTTGAGAAGTATGGAAAGCCATTAAGAGTGTGTAATACTGTTGTTTCAGATGATTCTGGAGATATGTCAATGACTTTGTGGAATGAAGATATCGATAAGATAAATGTTGGAGATAGCGTTAAAATAACAAATGGATATGTTTCTGAATTTAATGGAGCTAAGCAGTTAAGTGCTGGTAAGTTTGGTAAATTGGAAGTTGTTAATGGTGAGGGAAATGCAACCGTAAGTTCAAAGCCTGCAAAGGAAAAGCCTAAGAAAGTCGTTAAGGAAGATGCTGAAGAAGTCGTTGAAGAAGTCGAGTTTTAATCAATCTTTCACAAGTCTTTTAAATCAAATTATAATTATACTAATATGAAACACGAATTAATTAAATTAAAGTATGCCTACGACGCATTAGAGCCGTTTATGGATGCTAAAACTCTCGAGATACATCATGGGAAGCATCACCAGACATATGTGGATAAGCTGAATGCTGCTCTGGCAAATAATCCTGAACTTCAGGGTAAAAAGGTTGAGGAGCTTTTAATGGACTTGAATGCTGTTCCAGAGAGCATTAGAACTGCTGTAAAGAACCATGGAGGAGGAGTGTTTAATCATAATTTCTTTTGGGAGATAATGACTCCAAATGCAAAGGACAGAGAATTAAAGGGAAGTATTGTTAAGGCAATTGAAAAGGATTTTGGAAATTTTGATAAATTTAAAGAGGATTTTTCAAATGCTGCTTTGAATAGATTTGGATCTGGATGGGCTTGGCTCGTTTTGAATAAGGGCAAGCTCGAGATATATAGTACGGCAAATCAGGATAGTCCAATTAGTGAGGGAAAAATTCCTTTGCTGACAATTGATGTCTGGGAACATGCGTATTATCTGTTATATCAAAATAGACGGGCCGATTTTATTAAGAATTTCTTTAATTTGATAAATTGGAAGAAGGTTAATGAGTTGTATGAGTCTGCAGGGAAATAATTTAAATAGTCTTTTTTAATTTGGTTTTTATGAATATCTATCATTTGGCTTTGCAAGGACATTCTCTTAGCAGAGGAATTAATCCTCAATATTTGGATGATAAATCTAAAGATCATAGATGCTTTGGAGAGCATGAGATGCTTGGAAGCACAACTCTTGAGGTTAGAAGGCCTTGGGTGCCATATGCTTTACTTGCTGGGAGAATGAGTATTGAAGAGTGTAATGCACATAGGAAAGAACATGAGGAAATAGGAGCTGGAGCAGTTCCAATATTTTTTGGTTTGAGTAATGATTATATTATTTTTGTAAGTTTGGGTCTTGTTAATCCTAAAACCTTGGAAGTTCCATTACCTAGAATTATTAAGGTGTTGAATAGGATAGATGGAAGTAAGGTTCCAAATGAAGAAGAATTAAAAAGAAATCCTTATAGAGGACCTTATTGGAATGTGAGGGAAATAAAATGAGATTTATACTCGGAATAGATATTTGTTATACTTTATGGGCAAGAGATTTTGTTAAAACTAGTATTGATTATGAGAATAGACCTAAAATAGAAAGGTATTTTTGGGGTGATAAGCATGTTTTGGAAGAAAAGATAAGGGCTGAAGAAGAAATGAGACTAGCAATTCAAGATTTGATTCCTAGAAGAAGATAATTATTTACTCAAAAAATCAATTTCGTCTTCGGATAATTTAAGTTCGTGTTGGACTTCTGGCTTTAGTAAAATGGGTTTGAGGAGGTTGAAGTCACGCATTGCTCTTTTTGTTGAGCAATGGACGAAGGCAGCGTATTTCTTTGAAATTGTTTTCTTTTTTGCCGTTTTTTGGTTGTTGAGCCAGATTTTTAAAACTCTTTTCGGTCTTTCATATTTTGTGAAGCCCAGGTTTGGCATTTTTTTAGCATATGAGACTCCTGCGCTTTGGAAAATGTTTTGATAGACAAGGAATCTCCAGGATTGGTTCTTGTATACTCTTCCTCTGAAGACATCTGCTTGACCTAGGGCATAGTATGCTTTGGCAAGAGATTCGTTTTTGTATTCTCTTGGAATATTTTCCTCTAGCCATAAAAAGATTTCATCTATTGAAAGGGAAGAATTGTCGAAAATATTGAGGAAATCGCCTCTTTCTTTGAATATTTTTCTCATTATGTTAAAAATGCTTTCTTCAATATCTCTTTTTTCTCCAACGTCCACAAATATGTCTTGCCCTCTAGAATAGGACTCAAGGTCATTAAGGGCTGCCCTTAAATCTCCCTGTGATTTTATTGCTATTTGTTTTAGATAGGAGGGTTCTTTTTTTAGACTTTCTTTTTCAGAGACATTCATTAGAACAGTAATTATTGTTCCCAGATCAAGAGTTTTCATTTCAACTAGTTTAGATATTGCTCTTAGTTCCGAGAATTTTGACTGCCAAATGTCATTGCAGGTCATTATTATAGGATATTTTGATGTTCCAATTATCCTTGCTAGTTCTGGAAGGCCTCCAATGTCTGAGCCAGTGACTCCATCAACTTCATCCATGAGAATTAATTTCTTTTTATTGAATAGGCTTTGCTGTTCAGATGCTGGTTTAAGAACTTGCTCTAGTTTTTGTCTGTTTCTTAAATCTGAAGCATTTAATTCAAATATTTCTAAATTATTTTCTTTTGCTGCTGCTAAAACTAATGATGTTTTACCAGTTCCTGCTGAACCATAGAGAATAAGGGCTTTCTTTTTAGGAAATTCTTTTAGAAATACTTTAACGTCTTCAACTGCTTTGTTTTGTGATAGAACTTCAGCGTATGTTTTTGGTCGGTATTTTTCTGCGAATGTCATTTTGAGGGTTAGTGTGTCTTGCCCTGACCAGCCAAAACGAAAGAAGCTAATAGGGCTTGAAGTTGAACGAATTCATCTGAGCCTTCAGTCATTCTAAATTCTGCTTCTCCAGTTTTTTCAGTAAGTCTTACTTTCATTTCAGGTTCTATTTGGAGATTCCATATTTCCTTTTGAATTGATTTTATAATATCTGAGCCGGAAATTGATTCCTTAAGCATTACATCCAGGAGTTTGTCTCTTGCATTGAGGAAATCTCCTGCTAAAGCATAGTCTAGGACAACTTTGATGTCTTTAGGTTTTCCTTCGGAAGCAATCATTCTTACCATTTCATCATTTAAATCTGGAGAAACGGATGCAGCTGCCTGCAGAAGGTTAATTGCTCGTCTGCAATCTCCTTCACTTAATTCATAGAGAGATTCTACTGCTTCATCCGTTATCTTTAGCTTTTCTTTTTCTGCAATTATTTTTATTCTTTGGGCAATATCCTTCTTTTCTAACAATTTAAATCTGAAGACTACACATCTGGATTGGATAGGTTCTATGATTCTTGAGGAATAGTTGCAGGACATGATGAATCTGCAGGTGGAGGTGTAGTTTTCCATTGTTCTTCTGAGTGCCTGTTGTGCTTCCTTTGTTAAAGCGTCTGCTTCATCAAGGAAAATTACCTTAAATGGGACATTTCCTATGGATTTTGTTCTTGCAAAGTCTTTTACCTTTTGTCTTACTACATCAATTCCTCTTTCATCGGAGGCATTTAATTCTAAATAGTTGTCATGCCAGTGTTCTCCATATAATTCTCTGACTATAATCAATGCTAGAGTGGATTTTCCTGTTCCTGCAGGTCCTGCAAAGAGTAAATGTGGAATATTAAGTGCCTGAACTAGAGAACGAACTCTCTTTATTATTTCCTGCTGTCCAACTACCTCTTCAAATTTTGATGGACGAAATTTCTCTGTCCAGATGTCTGATTGGCTCATCTCTTTTTTACTCCTATGATTAATTTAGTTTTAGGCATTATAAATATTATTGTTATGATTGGATATGTTTATCGAGGATAGTAGAATTTACCTCTAACTTAGGGTGAATTTTGAGAAAAAGGTTTTTATAGGGTGTTTTGGTGGGTTTTTCATGACATATGAGCCTAGGGAGCAGGTTATTGTATCTTTGACTGGAAAGAATATTTCCGAGATGAAATCTCAGACAGATGAAGCAATAAGAAGGGGAGCAAAAGTAGTAGAGTTGGCTTGTGATAATGTCGAAGAATTTAGGGAAGAGCAGTTGGATATTCAAGGATTAAGACACTTATTATTTTATAGATCAGGAGATGTTAGAAAATTTATTAGATTTAGAAAAGATGAAGAGGCCGGGATTTGTCCAGGGAAAGGATTTGGTTTAAGAGAGACACACGATAATCCGAATGCTAATGAAGTAATGAGACTTGGATATATTCATAATTCTATGAAAATTGTTGGAGCTAATAACTCGCGTTTTGTTTTTGATGTTGAATTGTCGGCTCTAGAAGCACTAGGAGTTATGCCTCTGGGTTTTGTTCCGCAGATCTTGGCAACTAAACATGATTTTAGGAATGCTCTTCAAAAAGGAGCAGTAAGAAGAGTTTATCGAGCATTTGAGGAAACTCCAGGTTTGTGGGGCATGAAATTTGCAGCTATTGCCCGAGATTATAGTGAGGCTGTTTCTAGTTTGCAGCTTTCTGCTTCACATACTGGTTCAAGAAAATTAATATCTCATTCACTTGGCGCTTATGGGGCAGTGACTAGAATTCTTAATTTATTTTATGGAAGTAATTTTACTTATTCTTGTTTGGATAGAAAGAGAGCTTCTGCTGATGGGCAAATTCCTTTTGAAGAGACCATCAAGATGATTGAGGAAGTTAAAAGATGGAGACCTGGAAGCTTGAGGAGTGCTGACAGTTTAGTCGGCTTAGACCTTGATAAATATGCCAATAGATTGGGAGTCCATGTTTCTCAACTAGAAGAGCAAATTTAAGATTAAATAATTTCTAAAAATAATTAAAAGAATAAAAATAATTGCTTTTTAGGCAGATCTCATTCTATGTAGCTTTCTCTTTCTCTTTTCTTTCTTTAATCTTTTTCTTTGCCACTTCCATCTCATCTGGCCTTTCTTCTTCCAACGTCTTGATGATCTTTTCATATCTTGCTTAGAAAAATTAGATTTATAAAGCTTGCTGAAATGGGTTTTGAATGAAAACGGACAGTATTGCAGGTATAAAACATGCAGAATCTAGACAGGAATTAGTTAGAGATATTCGTAATGGTAAAATCGTAAGTTTTGGTGTGGATGGAAATGCAGTTGGCGGATGCTATTTATGCGAGAATAGCGATAGACCGGCTACAATTTTAGCAGTTAGAAGATTTACTGTTGTAAGTGGAAGATTAAATTATCAAGTTACTGAGAGAATTCCTCTTCATGAAGGATGTTATGATAAGGCAATGAAAAGAGGAAGATGATAATTTAGTTATAGATAATTCTCTTCGACTACAGAATTATCTATCCCGTAAATTCTTACAGAATTTACGATAATCTTATAAGGCTTGTTTAATTGTTTATTATATGAGTTTCTGGATAGCAGCTAAGCATGTAATAAGTGATGCAGACATCATTTTATTTGTCTTAGATGCAAGAATGCCTGAGATTTCTTTGAATGAGGAGCTGAAGAGATTTTTGTATTTGAAGAGAAAGGAGATTATTTTTGTTTACAATAAAATTGATTTGGTGAATAGTAATACTTTGGCTGAGTTGAAGAAGAAGCATAGCGATGGGAGTTTCGTTTCTGGAACAAATAATACAAATGTTTCTGCGCTTAAGAAAAGATTGTTGATATTGGGAAAGAAATTGGGATTGAATAAGATAAGAGTCGGAGTTGTTGGATATCCTAATACTGGAAAATCGGCAATAATTAATGCTCTTGCCCATAGGGCTAGGGCAAAGGTTGCACACTATGCTGGAACTACAAAAGGACCTCAGTGGGTTAAGGTTGGGGGACAATTGCAGGTTATAGATACTCCAGGAGTTATTCAGTTTGACGATAAGGAAGCTAAATTGGGATTGATGGCTGCCAAGAACCCTGAGAAATTGAAAAGACCAGAGAGGACTGCACATCAAATAATTCAAATGTGTCTTGCCACAAATAAGAAAGCACTTGAAGATTTTTATGGGGTAAAAATAGGGAAGGAAAGTGATGAGGAAATACTTGAGATGATTGGAAGGAGAAGAGGCTTTTTGTTGAAGGGCGGAATTGTGGATGAAAATAGAACTCTCAAGCAGGTTATTTTTGACTGGCAAAGGGGAAGGTTGAAGGTTTAGACATTCAATTTAATTCTATTAATTTCTTCCCTAAATATTTGAGTTTTATCTTCTCCGAGAATTGGGGCGAATTCTCTTGCATTGGAATATATTGCTTTTCCTAGACTTCCAGATTCTTTTATTATTTTAGCTATATCTGATTCTATCAAAGAGGTTTTTGAGAGAATTCTCCATCCTTTCACTTGAACGGGAACGAGAGTTTCATAGGCAAGGACACTTAGGATGTTGTCAGAATCTAGGAGTTCATCATAGCTGAGACTTTCTAGAAGAATTTTGGATTTTTTGATATCTAGTTTAGTGTAGTCTTTTATTACTAGATTTGTTTCCTTTTCTATTCCTGCAATGAGCTCTTTTAGTCTTGTTTTAATCAATGAGCCTTCGTTTCCAAGTTCAAGAACATATCTTTTTAGGTCTTCGGAGATTTTTTGAATTAATCTTCCTTTTTGGATTATTAACATTGCCTGGCTTAAACTTGGATTATTTCTTAATTCTAATTTATTCAATTTTTCTATGTTTTTGTCGAACAACTCTCTTTGTTTTTCCAATAGTTGGATGTGCTCGTTCGCTCTTCTTAGAATATCTGGAGTGCCTTTAAGATGGTATTTTAGATTTTTATAGAATAAATTTATTTCATTTTTTCTTTCTGAGATGGCTATAACTAGAGAGGCTGTTTGTTTTGCTGTTCTTTCTGCTGCCTTGTGTCTTGTTCCTGTTTCCGAAGATTTTATTTTGCTGTCTGGAGTTAGAAGGACGTTGGCTAATGAAATTCTCTTCAGGTCTTTGGAAAGGATGATTGCTCCATCCATTTTTGTTAGTTCCATAAGTCTTTGGGGAGTGAATCTGCAGTTAACTCTGAAGCCTCCATCAAGAATTGGAAGAATTTCAGTACTTTCAACTGCAATTATTGCTCCCTTACCCATTTTTATTATTCCATCTAGTGCAGTTCTAAGGTTTGTTCCTGGGGAGACCATTTTTAGTACTGAGAAAAAGTCATCTTCGCTTACTTTTCCGTTTGGAGTTTGGACTATTGGGATAATTGTGCCTTGAACTTCTTTTTTTTCTTTATCTTGTTTATCAAGATTTTCAATAAGATTTTCATCTTGAATGGCTTTTATCTCGCTTTCCAAAATTGCTATTTTCTCTTCCATTTTGCCTCTTTTTTACTTTATTCTCAGATAAACTAATTATTTAAGCTTTTATTTAGTTTTAGGATTATAAGAGTTATGAAATAGAAATGTATTTAAGGCAATTCCCGCTTGGAAAATCATGCCTAAGTTAATGGAAGACCTTAGGGGTGAGTGGCTTGATTTAATCAGGCAGGCCAGGATTGAGGAAGCGGACGAGTTGTACTGGAAAGAGCTTTTTCCGTTGGTTGAATCAAAGTTTCTTAGTGAAAATAAAGCAAAGGAACAGTATGATTGGCTTGTTCTGCCCTGCGGATTGGAATCTTCATATTATGTTCTTCTCATAAGAGCATTAAACCCAAAAAACGTGTATTTTATAGGTACTCAGGAGTTTAAGGATAATTTTTTGAATATGGTTGTTGAGAAATCTGGAATAAAGGCATCACAATATATTGTTGATGTTGTTTCCTATGATGAGATGAATGTTTCTGATGTCTATGAAAAAATAAGGGGACATTTGGATTTATTTGCAGATAAGAAAATTATTTTAGATTTAACTAGAGGAAAAAGAATTTTATCGGTGGGGGCTGGAATTGTTGGTGCTTTCTTTGGTTTTGATATGGTTTACGTGGATGAAGGATGGGATGATAAAATAAAGAGAGGAATACCGGGCACTGAAAGACTTGTAATGGTCAAAAATCCGTTTGAAGTATTTGGCGATCTGGAATTGAGAGAGGCAAAGGAATTCTTTAATCATTATGATTATGGGCCTGCAATATTTTTCTACAACAAGTTAAGGGAGAGAGTAGTAGACCCCAGAGTAATAGAAGTGGAGAGATTGCTTGCTGAGACGTATATGTACTGGAACTCATTTAATTTCAAGGCGGCTTTGACTAAATTGGAGATGCTGAGAGATAGGGAGAAGCAGTATAATTTGAAAGGAATAGGAAAAACATCAAGCCACATAGAAGTTTTGAAAATTTTGATTGATGAAAATAATAAAAATGACGATTATAATTTACATTTGATAGTTGATTTGTATGCAAATGCGCTTAGAAAAGCAGAAATTGGCCTTTTTGAAGATTCAATAAGCCGAATGTATAGAGTTTTGGAGCTTATTTCGCAATATAGGCTTAGAAGTTATGGAATTGAGACTTCACAGCCAAATGTAAAACATATAGAGTCAGAATATAGAAATCTTACAAAAGAAATATATGGGTTTGAGAAGGATTTACCTTTAGAGGTTGGATTGAAGGATGGATATTTGATGTTGTATTCATTGAAGGATTATTTGCTTGAGGGAATTTCAACTAAGGATTTGAAGGACATGTTCGGTGTTATAAGAGCAAGGGATAATTCAATCATTGCTCATGGAACTCATCTTGCTGGAGAAAAGGTTTTTCTTAATATGAAATCGTTGGCAAGAAAGTTTATAGAAAAAATATCTTCCAAACTTGGAAAGAATGTTAATGTTTTGATTGAAGAGCATGGATTTGTTAAGATATAATCATCTTATGAATGCGTGAGTGTTCCAGAATTTTGAATTTGTGAAATCGGGAGCCCATCTTCCAGGATATACGGATTCAAATGCATGAATATTTTCATTTCCTTTAACTGGACCAGCTATAATTGTCAGTTTAGTTGTTTCTGGTTTTTTTATTCCATAGGCAATCCAAACAGTGTATCCTTTGGCTCTTCCCGTTAAATCTTTTCCTCTCCCTCTTATTTCTCTTTTCGTTTTTGTTTTGGAAGGTAATTCAGATATCGGAACTAGTGCTTCTAGTCCAACAACTTCTCCGCAGTCTATTTCTATTCCCATTCTTCTTCCAGCATATCTGTTTTTTATCTTCTCCCAGGCATAGTCTGCTATTTGGCGAGGAGTTTGTAGTTTTGGATTTGTAAATATGGAACCTGCTTTTTTACTATTTGCTAAGTGGGATTTTACGTGTTCTAAAAATGAATGATGATATATTTCAAATTTGTAGGTCATTATAGTTTTTCCCAGGCGTCTACTTCATCCCAATATCTTCTTGCTTGCTCTACATTTACTTGAGGTCTAATAAATTCCATTACTTCATGAAGATTTGAATAAATTGTTTCTGCTAAGTTCCAAATATCTGGATTTATTATCAGTGTTGGCTGTTTTTTTCTTGTTTGTGCACATTGTCTGGCGTGCCCCATTAGAGAAACTACTTTCGAGACATCAGCCTCTATTAATTTTGCTTTGTCAGAGACAAATGTTCTCTTTGCTTTTTGTTCTGGAGTAGCTCTAAATCTTGCAAAAATGTTTCTTTTAGATTCGGCTATTTTTTCTTCTAATCCATTTTGAGATATGTTAATCTGTTTTAATCTGTGCGCGACGCAATACCAGGTAAGTGAATCATATCTTTTTCTGAGTTCTGCTAGATGTTCTGGATCTCTCCATTTTTTTAATTCTACATGCATTTCTACAGCGTAATGATAGTCAAATTCTGCTAAATCTACACGGGGTCCAGTTTCTCCAGAGTGTTGATATGATTCGATGTGAGGTCTTCTAATTAATAATTCTCCAATGTGTAATTTGTTTAGAGGATTTTTTGTTATGTCTAGAGTTGTGTCTACTAATATAAGACTTCCTTCGCAATTTTTTATTTTGAATTTTCTCTCTCCTTTAACTACTTGTTCTGCTTCTTCAAATAGACCCCAGGAAGCGCGTTCATATTTTCCATAGGCTGCGACTATGCTACTTTGTGGGGCTCTGTCTCTTGGAAGCTCTTCTATTGGGCTTGGAATGAAGTGATATTTTGGCATGTTTTGTCTCAGAAGCAGTCTGAGGGCTGATCGCCTCGAAATTGAAGGATTTGGGATATTTTTAAATGTTTAGAATAAAGAATGAGATTATTAATTTCGACTTGCTCTTGCTGCGAAGCTCCTCGCTTACACTGCGGGCTTTCTCCCTGCGGCAAGCGAAATGCCCCTGCCGGGATTTGAACCCGGGTTGCAGCCGCGAAAGGGCCGCGTCCTTGACCACTAGACTACAGAGGCGTAATCGAAGGAGTAGAAATTCGCTTTTAAATCTTCCTTTTTGTGTTGTCTGAAGCAGTAGGGAAAATAAATACCAAAAGGTTATAAAGCCTGAAAATTTTTATTATTATGCAGGTCAACGATTTAATTTTCAAAGAACTCATTAAACGAGGATATACTCTCGCTGGCAATACCAGAGTGTGGAATATAGCCGATTCTAAGCTTTGGTATTTAACTCCTGAACAAGCACAAGCATATTTGGATTTGGAAGAGTCCGAAAACTATAAGTCTTTGGCAACTAATTCTGAATTTGAGCTACTTGATAAGAATATGTCTCTTTTGAAAGATAAACTTAAGGGAGTTGGCGCAATAAATGTTGTTGACTTGGGTTGTGGTGACGGTAAGAAGGCAGAGTTTGTTATTAATAAACTTGGAAAGAAATTCAAAGTAAGATATTGCCCCATTGATATCTCTGGATATATGGTTGAGAAGGCTATTGAAACTCTTTCCAAGTCTAAAGTTGAGGAAATTATAGAATTTCAGTATAACATTTCTGATTTTGAGAACTTGGAAAATTTAACTCCTTTGCTTTCTAAGGGGACTTTCAAGAAAAGTTTGTTCTTATTGTTAGGTTACACTCTCGGTAATTTTGAGATTAATGAGTTATTGTATGCAATCCGTAGCTCGATGAATAGAGGAGATGCATTAATTATAGTTTCAGGTATTGCCAGCGAGAAATGGCAGCAATGGATTGATGATGTAAAAGATCCTAAGAAATTGGCAGTCAATTCTTTCTTTGTCTATACTCCTTTGCAGTTGGGTCTTAGTAAAAATGATTTGGAATTTGGCGCACGATATAAGAATTCAAGGGTCGAGTATTTCTATACTCTATTGAATGATAAGAAGATACAATTTCAAGATAAGACTATTTATTTCAACAAAGGGGATCAGATAATTGTTGCAGTTTCATATAAGCATGAAAAGCAGGATTTGTTGGAAGTATTAAATATGCATTTTGATGAAGTTTCCTTTACGGTTTCTAAAGATAAGTCTACTTTCTTGGCTATGTGTCAAAGATGAATGAGCCCACTGAGATTTGAACTCAGGACCCCCGCCTTTCTTACTTAAGGAAACTACGTTTCCTTGAAGTTCAACCTTCCTTTTCAGGAGTTGAAGTTATGCTTCTAACGAAGCACATTCTTATAAGAGCGGTGCTCTACCGGGCTAAGCTATGGGCTCATCGGTCGAAAACCCGCCATGAGCCAAGATTTTTGCTCAAATTTTGAGCAAACTCAGCGTTCATATTGGACTTAACGACACAAATACTACCATGTTATTAGTCTTTTTAATGTTTCGGTTATTCGTTTTCACGAATGCTGAATATAAAGTCTAATACTTTTTTAGTATACTCTATTTGTTCTTCTGGACTCAAGCTTCTAAACCTATTTTTATCAATATTAATCTCATTCATTGCATTTGATTCTGAAAAGAGTTTTTGTTGCATATTTTGCTTAATAGTCATTTATTTATAAACTAATTAGTAAAATAAATTCTAAATTTTTTTAGAAAAAAACTAGTAAAAAATTCTAAAAATTTTCTAAAAAAATCTCACTAGGCAGTATATAACCTATTTGTTTCTAAAATTTCCATGAAAACTAAACCAAGCAGGAGGTTAAACATGAAAACACAAGTCTATCTTTTGGCATCTATGCTGTTATTGTTGGCTATGTCAACTATTGTAATGGCGGTAGATTTCAATCAGACTATCAGCTCACAGGACAAATCGACTTTTGACCAGATTCTTTCCCCAGTAATGAAGATATACAATTTAGTGAAATACGCTGCTTCTGCTCTTGCAGGAGTTGTTCTATTATTCGCTGGAATTAGCTATATGACTTCTGGAAGTGATCCTAAGAAAAGGGACAATTCCAAGAGCATGGCAATGTATGTCGTTATTGGATTAATTGTAATTTGGGCGGCTCCAATGATTGTCGGGCTTATAGTAGGATAAGGAACAAAACAACATGACAAGGAATTTTATGCTAGTGGCAACACTACTCTTTCTATCGGCACTCACGCCACTAGCCCTTGCCAT
>Ga0247841_10009441_pt1 | contig 13655 bp, 14 predicted proteins | sample LaCruzMarch2015__2_FD_192410 | JGI IMG/M metagenome (GOLD analysis project Ga0247841, IMG submission 192410) | Freshwater microbial communities from meromictic Lake La Cruz, Castile-La Mancha, Spain - LaCruzMarch2015_18m | ecosystem: Environmental > Aquatic > Freshwater > Lake | place: Spain...
GAACTGCCAGGCAAATACGCCGATGATGATGTCCTCGTACGGGATAGGGATCCGCCCTCCCAGCAGGCGCAGGAAGACGATGTAAATGACCGCCATGAACAGCGGCGTCAGGATGGTCCACATAAACCCCAGGATGGAGCCCCGGTAGCGGATCTTTAAGTCCCGCGCCACCAGGTTCCAAAGCAGATCCCAGTACCCAAAAACGTCTTTAATCATTTGGATCATAAAGCGGTCACTTTACTCGATTGCCTCGCGGCGGTAAAGCCCTGTTCGTGAGTCAGACAAAACCAGGCTCCTGCGGTGTCAGGCGACGTGCGTCTGTCGTCAGCCATCCGTCGTCCGTTTCCTGGCTTCCCGCAGACATTTCAGCCGCCGTGCCACGTCCCAGACTGCGCACCGCGCACCCAGCGGCATAATGGCTGCCGCCGGCCCGGCCAGCATGCGGCCGATGGAGGCCGCTGGTTGCCTGAAGTCAAACGCACCCTGATAAATAAACCCATATGTTCCTGCGTAACGTTCCTCGCCGGCAAAGGGCAACGGATCGGAACCGGGAATTACCGTCATGCCGCGCTCGCGAGCCCGGCGCATTGGGCGCGGTTCCGGCCATAGGGCCGGTCTTAAGGTGGTATCGCCGAGGCGCAGGACCCGAGCCTGATCGCTTGCGATCAAATCACGCACCAGCCGCCCGCGCGCAAACAGCCACTTGCCGGGCGACCAGGCCAGGACCGGAATACCGTCCGCTTCGACGACCTGTTTAATCACGTCGCGGGCGGGCAAACCATCCGGGATCTTTACGCGCATGGCCAGCCCGAGAATTTCCAGCCGCTCGCGAGTCACAATCTGGCGGCCCGCCACCAGGCATACCCGACCCGCTCCTTGGACGCCAACCGTCACGCAAACCGGATCCGGTCCGCTTGCCACTTCGAGGCCATTGCCAACGATGGCCTTATCATGATCTTTGAGGCGGCCGAAAAAATCGTGTTCGTGGCTTTCCGCCAGGAACGCCAGCTTGTGAATACCATCGCCAATCGTTCCCGGTCCGGCCCGGCCGGCGGTGCCGGCCAATCGGTCCAGGTTTTGAATCAGGTAGCGGAATACGGCCTTAATGTCATAGGCGGGATACACGTGGACGTGGCCATCGGCTACAACAATGGAGGGCGTCATGTTCATGGCCCGAATCCGTGCGGGTTATATTAAAAGCGGTTTAACCCGAAGTTGATCGCTACGTGTCCAATCAGCGCCACAGCACTCGACGGGAATGCGTTCGATCGCATGCTACGCGTGGTGGATAGTCGCCGCAATTTTCCGCCAGGCCTCAATAAGCTGGTCGGCTGTCTTGACGGAATAGCGATTGGAGCGCGGGGTTGTTTCATAGCCGCCGCGCCCATAATTAAATGAATTCGGGATGTACCCGCCACCCACACGCGGATTCCCCGTGCCGTTCGAATGCGAGACAACCATAGCATGGTAATGCTTGAAAATCTTCTTTTTAATTTCCAGCCCGATCTCGACAAAGGGTTCGCAAGGGAGGGAAACTATGCAGGCATCCCCCAGAAAAATCCCCACGAGATTGCATTTCCGGGGCGCATGGTCGTCGCGCAAGTCCAGCAGTTTCCGGGCGAAATATTTCAACACTTTCGGTTCTTTTCGCGCCAAATCTTCGGAAGTCAAATCGGCGCCGGGCCCAAGGTCGGGAACATCCTTATATGTTTCCAGCACAAGTTTTGCTTCGGCCAATTCGGCATCCGGGATTTCCCTGGGGCCGCAAACCACCTCCGTATGCTGGGTGGACAGGGTGAAGTCCTTAAGGGCCTGCAATTTGGGCAGGGCCTTTTCCACAGAATCGGCATAACCGCCGCCGATCCGCTTCGCTTCCGCATAACAGGTCTGGTTCATGGTGGTGCCGACGTCGAAGTGATTGATGTTGCCGGAGGTCCCGATGAGCGGCAAAATCATTGTGTCGGCGCCAAGAACGGATTGAAGGCGCCGGATGAAAAATCCGGGCCAATCCGCGGAAACATCACTGCCGCCGATTGTGTCGGTATGGTTTACGATGTTGGCAATCAGGACTTTCAGTTTGCCGTCGCGTTTGATGCCGATAAGCGGGATTTCGTAGTCGGCTTTACCTTCGGGGCGGTCAATGTTCGGGTTTAATTTTCCCGGATTGGTAACCACCGTGCCGTCTTTCATCCAGTATCTGCGGTTGAAGCAGAAGCGTTTATCTTTGGTCAGCCCGCCGAACACTTCCCCGCGAGCCATCCCGCCCAAGGCCTGGCGCAGGGCCTCGGCAGCCCTTTTCGCCGCAAACGGGATATAATCAGGGTGACAACCGGGATTTGTCGTCCGCACTTCGGGGGCCGTGTGCGAATGCGTGGCGGTAACAATCATATTGCGGCAGGCAAGCTCTTTTACATCCGAGATTTCCTTGTAAAACGCATCAGCCAATTCCTGGGAGACCGTGACCAAATCGAACTGGACAAGTGCGCAGTATTGTTCGTGCTGTTTTAATACCAGGACCCTGACTTCAATATCATCAAGGACCTTGCGCCACATGCGCACGTTGAAATATCCGGCCAGCGATATCGGCATTTGGGGATTAATGGTCCGCCGTCCTATGCCGTAATCTAATTCGTTGCTCATGGCGCAAATTCCTTGTTGTTTTATTAAAACAGTCTAGGCATTGGTCGCGTGGCATCCCCTGGAATAATCGCAAAGCGGGAGGACAATGGCGGCCAAAACCATTAATTTTAAAATTACACCATGTTCAAGCGGGTTTGCAATCTTATTGTTGTTCACCCGGGAAATACCGCAGGGATCCCTCTGTTAGGCTGTGTCAACGGCAGGCGGGCCCGAGTTCGCGGATCAGGTTGAGGATGGCCGCCTGGTTTTCCTTGGCGCATTTCATCCAGTTGGTCAGGAGCAATCCCGTTCCGCCGGCCTGCAGCACGGCTTGTTTCCACTTCTGCACCAGCTCCACCGTCCGCCCCGGCGCCGCCCAGAATTCAAACTTTTCGGCGGTCAGGCGCCTGGCCGCGTTCGCATGCGCGTTGCGGTAATCCCAGAGTACATGGATAATATCCTTCGGGAGCAATTTCTCGGCCGCCATGCTCTTGCACGCATGAACATGGGCCGAGCTTTTGATGTCGTCATGGCAGGAATCATTCCAGATGATTGTCCGGAGCTTGTGCTGTTTGACCATTGCGCGGAGCTTCATGATTGTATCCACATATTGCGGCACGCTGCGGCAGTGGTCTTCGTCCATCCCGATATGGAAAAAGCGTTCCGGCCGGCACACGGCGACCAGTTCGGCAATGGTATCTTTGGCCACGCGGTAGTAGTCTTCCATCCCGCCCGTGCAGTGGTAGGGGTAGGTGTGCGGGAGCAGCCAGTAATCGTGCTGGTTGCGGATGCTCTTCGAGAAGTTCAGCTTGGGGACCACGTCAATGCCCGCCTTGTGCGCCGCGTCGCAGACTGATTTCACCGCCTTCATCGGGACGGTGTAGTGCCGGGCCATTTCCGGGTGCGACTTGTAGCGTGCGCCGTCGGAAACGTCGAGCACGAGCAGGTTCATCCCCGCTTCCGCCATGGCCGCCACCACCTCGCAGCCGATGGCGCTGTCAAACGGAGTTTCGCTATCCAGCGGTTTGCGCATGCACCACGACGGATCGTAGTGCGAAACATGCATCAGATACCCGCGATACCGGATTTTCTGTTTGGGAACGGACATATGCTCCTCCTCCTGGCTTTGTTTTTAGAACACAACGGTTCGATTTTGGTCAAGCCGGCGGTGGTGTTGTTGACGCAAGCGGGGGGACAAACCCGGCTTGCTCCTGTTTTTTTTCGACGAAATAGAATGGGTCGGCCTGCAAGTTCTTGTGGGCCACTTCCCATAGCGCTTTCGCCTGGATGACATGCAGCGTGCCTTGCAGGAAAGGCCGGCACCTTAATTGATCGCTGTTTAACAACGATTCTATCCGGTCATACCTCTGGCGCCATCCCGCAAAACCATGGGCTTGATAAGTTTTGACGCGCTCGGTTCCATCCGGGAGTTTCAACGTATAGGCTATTTCCGGCCCGAATAAATAGGGCGGCGCTACGAGTTCCTCGACGGCATGCATCGAGGTGTTGGGGCGCAGGCCGCACCCCAGCATGATGATCCAACCCTGCACGTCAGGTAATATGTGGAACGGCGAATGCGCTCCGCAGGGCGTAGTATCCAAAATATGATCGCCCAGCATTTTTTTTGCCAGTTTCCCGATTCCGCAGACCGAATGCGTGGGATGAATGCTGCGCAGCGTACCCGCACGGGTGCGGAAATATTCGGGCAGTGTCCCCACGCAGGCGGGCGTCAGCTTGGCATCGAATACCGGATTTGCCGGGGTAACATATTTATAACTCAAAGCCGGCATCAACAGGGTGCCTGCGCTCCCCAAGACCTCAAGGAAAGCTCGAATGACGGTTTCCGCCCCACCGGGCACATTGCCCAATGGCCGCAGGGCGGCATGAACAAGAACAACCTGCCCTTGTTTGACGCCCGCCTTATCCAGGGCCATGGTCATATCCGCAATACATGTTGATTCATTCATCTTAAAATCCAGGGACAGCCCTTAAATATTAAATAGTAGAACCAAGCGGTTGAATATTTTATGGTGTTCTGGTGCCGGATGTTGACGTAGCCGCTTCAATTGCAAGCTGACCGCCGCGCCGGTGGTTAGTCCTAAATGCGCGGCCACTTCCCTCTGCGTTAATCCCCCCACTTGGGTCAACAATGCCGCCGCCACCGGCTTGATATAATCGTTCAGCCGATGCTTCTGCAAATCTTCAGCCGGAATTTTATAGGCCTGGCATACCGCCCGGATGATTGCCTCCGGTGATACGGCCCGGACCGGTTTCCGAAACACCACGTCTTCCGCCTTGATCCGTGTTGATCCCCGTTGATATTGTTTCCACACGTCCTTGACAAAGTCTGCCGACCCGATTCCCAGCGGCGACCGGTTTATTAATGTCCGGAATTCTTCGTCGGTCTCCGCCACACCTGCCTCCACATAGTCGCGATACCTTGCTTGCCGATCCCTGCCTTGCCCTGGTGTCATCGCTAGGATCGGCCCATAGTCCACATAGCCTTCCGGATTCGCCGTGCCGACATAGGACCGATAGCTGCTCCAGCGATATTCCCGAAGTTGCTGAAGACGAACCGCCATAGGTGCGGATAGCAGACGTTTCACAAATATCGGATTCAGATGAATATACCGGCTGAGCCGCAACAGATAGGCGTCGCCCTCCACCAAGGCCGAGTAATAACGGTTCTGCGTGAGATGACCAACGCGCCGGTGCCTGCGATTGAAATACGTCGCATAGCTGGTCAGCAAGCTCCCCAGAAACGCACTTACATTCGGCAAGCGGGTTTCAATCAGGAGGTGGACGTGATTTGGCATGAGGGCGTAGAGATAGAGCCGGATCTGATAGCCCGGCACCCGTTCGGCCAGAGCGATCAGAAACCGCTCCCGATCATCATCATCACGAAAGATGTCCCGGCGCTCATTGCCCCGAAACGTGATATGATAGATTGCCCCCGCAAAAGCCAGTCTGGGTTTTCTTGCCATACAGTTATCCTTACCTCATCGTTGTTACACCGTCAATGATATTTAACATTTAAGGGCTGTCCCCTGGTTTCATTATCCTTCGGGCTTTACATCTCGGCCCCCTTTTGACACATTGCACCATAAAAAAGCTTTATCAGGTCGGTTTCGATGGGTGGGCGTCCATGCTGCTCGAAAAGCTGTTTTCCATTAGTTCGCAGTCCGTAGCACCGGAATTTAAGTGCGCCGAAAATTTAAAACGTGATTGCACTAACCCGGCAGCGGCTTTGTATTCTTCCGGCGCTAAAATGAGGGAAAATTCAGCTGGTGCGCCAATATTTCGAGAAGCATCTCCGGTATGGGGAAATCATATTATGCAGATGGTGAAAGAACAGGTTGACATAAAATGTTAAACCGGCATGACATGCTTGCTTTAGGAATAGAAGGCCGGAGAGAGGCTGTCCTGAATATGGCCGTGCCTGTAGCCTGTTTTCCTGACGGCGCTGTTGAACGGATGAGAAAACTGATCAGAGGCGGAGACAAGCCGGCTTTGCCGGCAGTGGTGCGGCGTTATGACCGGGCGGAAATTCCACGAAACAGGGTGGCGGTGGGGTTCAGCAGCCCTTTCCGGGTTCATGGCATGAGGCTGCGAGTGGCCAGCTATGTGCATAAAAAATGGATCAAACAGCTCCGTACTCCGTTCGAGGTCTTTAAAACGGGCTGTGACAGGGCCGGCATTTTGGCGGATATCCTGCGTGGTCTGCCGAATTTCGCCGACCGTCGCCGGATCGGACTTTTAGGGTCGGCGGCGCAGACCGTGGCGACCGGAGAACGGAGTTGGCATGCTAAGTCGGATATAGATCTGCTGGTCAGCGGATTTTTCCTGGAACAGTTGCGCGACTTTGAAAGGGAACTGAATATAGTGGCTGCGCGCTTTTCCGTAAGATTTGATGTTGAGGTGCTTTTGCGCGACGGCGGCGGGGTCAAACTGGCTGAATTATTGTCTGAGAGCAAGACGTTTTTGGTGAAGGGAAGGCACGCCATCGCCATTTTCAGCCGGGACAGGCTTTATGCCATGATGTAACCAATGCGCATTGACTCAGCGAACTGCGGTTAAAAAGGGGATTGATGAATGCAATTATCCTGGAGGGCTTGAAAACCACGATACTTGGCATGGGGATTACTTGCCTGGGAATGGGGCTGTTATGGCTGGCGGTTAGAATAATGAGCATTGTGGTCAGGAGGGTGGAGAAATGACGGCGAGTTTGGTCGCTTTATTAAAATCAACCGGTTTAAGCGCCATGACCTTAGGCAATGGTGTTATGCTGGTGATTGCCTGCGTCCTGATCTACCTGGCCATTGCCAGGAAATATGAACCGTTGTTGCTGCTGCCGATCGGGTTCGGGATGCTGCTGGCGAACCTGCCCTTATGTGATTTAATGGCCCCGCCTACCGAGGGTTCTACCGGTGGCCTGGTCTGGTGGCTGTATCAGGGGGTCAAGTATGGTATTTTTCCCCCGCTTATTTTTCTAGGGATCGGCGCGATGACAGATTTTGGCCCTTTGCTGGCGAATCCCAAGACCATTTTTCTGGGAGCGGCGGCGCAGTTTGGCATCTTTGCGACTTTTTTCGGCGCACTTTTCCTGGGGTTCAATTCACCGCAGGCGGCGTCGATTGGTATCATCGGTGGCGCGGACGGGCCCACGGCGATTTATCTTACCGCCAAGCTGGCGCCGGAACTGCTGGGGGCCGTGGCGATAGCGGCTTATTCCTATATGGCGCTGGTCCCGCTCATTCAGCCGCCGATCATGAAGCTTCTAACCACCAGGAAAGAGCGCGCCGTTGTCATGGAGCAGTTACGGGAAGTATCCAGGATGGAGCGGATTATTTTCCCTATAATTTCAACACTGGTGATCAGTCTGCTGGTGCCGCCTTCCGCGCCGCTGATCGGCATGCTCATGTTCGGGAATCTCTGCCGCGAGTGCGGGGTGGTGGACCGATTAAGTAAAACCGCCCAGCATGAACTTATTAATATTATTACGATTTTTCTGGGAATATCGGTCGGCGCCACGGCCAGTGCGGACAAGTTCCTGCAGGCTGGCACCCTTCAGATTATCTTTCTCGGACTGCTGTCGTTCTGTATCGGGACGGCGGCGGGTGTGCTTTTCGGCAAGTTAATGTGCTACCTGACCGGCGGCAAGGTGAACCCGCTGATCGGGTCGGCCGGGGTTTCCGCCGTGCCTATGGCGGCCAGGGTTTCCCAGATTGTAGGGCAGCAGGCCAATCCGCAGAATTTTTTGCTGATGCATGCCATGGGTCCCAATGTTGCCGGCGTTATTGGATCGGCAATTGCCGCCGGGGTGTTGTTGTCGTTGTATGGTTCATAAAAGGACCTCGCTCCCGGCCGCGGCCGGAAAAAGTTCAACCGATTTTTTTATAAGTTTTAAAAAAAGGGGGAAAGATGCTTAACAAAGAATCATTACTTGAAATTATGCGGGAACTCGGCAAGACCTGCGTTAAAGAGCTGATTGTGACTCATGACCGGGTGGAAATGCGCACTTATGAGCGGGGAGCCACGGAAGCTTCAGGCGGAAGGAACGTGGCGCCGGCGCCCGAAATCGTTTCTTCCCCGGTCCCGGAGACGGGTTTGAAGGAGAAGATCAAGGAAAAGCTGCGCGAGAATTCAGTTGAAATAAAGTCCCCGTTGCCTGGAACGGCGTATTTGGCGCCAGGCAAAGATACTAACGGCAAAGCCTTGCCGGGCGAAGGGGCTTCCGTGAAAGAAGGAAGTCTTATTGCCCTGGTGGAGGCGATGAAGATGTTCAATGAAGTGTTTTCTCCGGTGAAAGGAACCATCCGCAGTATTAAAGTTGGAAATGAAACCAGCGTCAAGGTTGGCGATCTTATGATGGTAATTGAAAAATCAGCTTAGCCCGGAGTCGTCGCGCCTTAATTCTGAAGGGCTGATCAAAGATGACTGCTTCGACACCTGAAACGGAAGAGAGTTTCCTGGCCAGTATTTTCGACGTGGCTGTGCCAAAAGAAGCATCCTTGCCGGCTGCCGTCAATAAGCACCGGCAAGGGTGGGACAACCTGAGCCGGAGTTACCTGCAAAAATGTCGGCGGGTGCGGCATTTATGTTCAGGCAGTTCGAAAATAGTTGAAACGGGCAAAGCCGTGGAGCTTCTGGAGGGCGTGCTTGAGCCCTTTGACCGCGTTGCCATTGAAGGGGACAACCAGAAGCAGGCGGATTTTCTGGCGCGCACCCTGGCGAAGGTTGATCCCGGCAAAATCCATGATTTACATATGGTCCAGTCGGTCCTGGCGCTTCCTGAGCATCTGGAGATTTTCGAAAAAGGGATCGCCCGAAAGGTTGACTTCAGTTATTCCGGGCCCCAGGCCGCCCGGCTTGGCGATCTGCTCGAGAGCGGTAAAATCGAAATAGGTTCAATCCATACCTATCTGGAACTTTATGCGCGCTATTTTATTGATCTCACCCCGCAGGTGGCGCTGGTGGCGGCCGATTATGCCGACCGGCAAGGCAACCTTTATACCGGTTATAGCACGGAGGACACCCCCGTCCTCTGCGAGGCAACCAAATTCCGGAACGGCATTGTCATCGCCCAGGTGAACGGCATTAAAGACCGCTTGCCGCGGGTGGATATCCAGGGTGACTGGATTGACTTTGTTATTCAGGCCGACAAACCTTATCACCTGGAACCGCTTTTTACGCGTGATCCCGCCGCGATTACCGAAACCCAGATTCTGATTGCCATGCTGTGTCTGAAAGGCATCTATGCCCCTTATCAGGTGCAGAGCCTTAATCACGGGGTCGGATTCAATACCGCGGCCATTGAATTGCTCCTGCCGACTTACGGGGCGCAGTTAGGCCTGAAGGGAAAAGTTTGTTCCTATTTTGTCCTGAATCCTCATCCCACGATGATCCCGGCCATCGAAGCCGGCTGGGTGAAGGGCATTCATTCGCCGGGCGGAGAACTCGGCATGGAAAATTATGTGCGGGCCCGGCCCGATATATTTTTTGTCGGCTCGGACGGCAATATGCGTTCCAACCGGGCTTACGCGCAGATGGCCGGTCTCTACGGGATCGACATGTTTATCGGTTCCACCCTGCAGATTGACCAGTACGGCAACAGTTCCACGGCCACGGCTCGGCGTATTACCGGATTCGGCGGCGCGCCCAATATCGGCGGCGACCCGCCGGGCCGGCGCCATGCTACCGGAGCCTGGATCAAGGCCGGGGCGGAATATGCGTTTCAGCCACAGTTGATCGGTCCGATGCCGAGAGGTAAAAAACTGGTTGTGCAGGCGGTTGAGACTTTTGCGGAAGGCATGCGCCCGACCTTTGTCGAGGAACTCGACGCCTGGAAACTGGCGGAAAAATACGGATTTCCCCAGCCGCCGGTGATGATTTATGCGGACAACATTACGCATCTGGTCACGGAAGCCGGCATTGCTCAGCTTCATAAGTGCGGCTCGCTTGAGGAAAGAAGCGCGGCCATCAAAGCCGTGGCCGGCTATACCCCGCTGGGAATAACGGCTTCCGCTAAAATGACTGAGCGACTGCGTAAGACGGGTATTGTCCAGACGCCGGAGGATCTGGGAATTGATCCGGCACAGGCGACCCGGTCGCTGCTGGCGGCGCAGAATATCCGTGATCTGGTGGAAATTTCCCACGGGCTATACGCGCCGCCCACCCGGTTCAGAAATTGGTAGGGGGCAATATTTCAGAGATCAGAGTGCTCGCGTTTCGCGATTTTTTCAACAGCTGGAGGAACAATGGCCGTAACCGCATTGGAATTTTCCTTTAAAACCCCGCGGCCCAGGACGATCAAAGCGGACTGGGCCCATGCCGGGGTAGTCGGATCCGGGGACCTGGAAGTCCTGGCGCGCCGATGTGAAAATGACGGGCAAGCCGTCTTTAAGATTAAAACCAAGGTCCAGGGCTTCGATGAAGTCTGGAAAGCGGTCCTGGAAAGTTTTGTCAAAACGGAACAACTCGGCAATATCGAAATTGAAATCAATGACAACGCCGCGACCCCGCCGGTTGCTATTCGAAGATTACAGCAGGCGCTGAGTAACGCGGAAGGCTTGCAGGAGGCGCCGGACCGATGAAAATAGCAGGCCAGCGCTGGCAGAAAATCCAGGAGCAGAGCTTTTATCGCGCCACGGCCCGGGAACGCGCGGCGGGGGTGGCGGACGACGGCACCTTCCGGGAGCTTTTGGGGCCGCCGGACAAAATCTGCAGTCCGCACCTGCCGCTGCTCGGGGAAGTTGCGCAGTTTGATGACGGCATGGTGACCGGTATCGGCTTATTGGGCACAAGACCGGTTTTTATTATATCCATGGAAGGAACTTTTCTCGGCGGCGGAATCGGTGAAGTCAACGGCGCGAAAATGACTGCGGCCATTCGGCTCGCCTGTTATACCTGCGACGCTATCCGGGAAAAATATGACGGCCAGGTTCCCGAAGATAAACGGCCGGTGCTGGTTATTTCTTTTGACACCGGCGGCGTGCGTCTTCACGAAGCCAACGCCGGACTCCTGGCGCATGCTGACATTATTGACGCTATTCAGGATGCCCGCGGCAAAGTGCCGATGCTTTCGCTTTGCGGCAGCCGGCTCGGCGCCTTTGGCGGCATGGGGTTCGTCATCATGGCCACGGATGTCGTCATTATGAATGAACAGGGGCGGATCGGCCTGACGGGGCCGGAAGTCATTGAAGAAGAAGTCGGCCGGGACGAATTTGACGCTTCCGACCGGGCGCTGGTGTGGCGCACTACCGGCGCGAAGCATCGTTATATAATGGGTGATTGCGATTATCTGGTGGCAGACCGGGTGAGCGCCTTTCGTGAAAAAGTGCTGGCAGTTGCCGCGTTCCCGCTCGCGCGGATTCTCCGGATGCGTAAAACCGGGTCAGCCCAGCTGGTTAAACGCGAACAGGAACTGGTGGCGCTCAGTGTTAAGGAGAAAATCAAGGATTCGACGGATTTCTGGCGGTATTTCGGCAATGACCAGGCTGAAAATATTCCTGAAATGGAACTCGAACGCTTTTTACAGACGGTCAAAAGACGGCCGGAGGCGAAATGAATTTTATCGGTAAAGGACGCCAGGTTATCGAGATGATAACCGATCCCGGCACTTTTATTGAGAATAAAGTCGGGAACGCGGAGCTGTCTCCCGGACCGGGACCGGGCGCAGTGGTGGGTACCGCGAAATGCGGAGGGCAGGTCATCACCATGATCGCCAATGACGCCAAGCAGCAAAATCCGCGGTTTAAAGTCGTTTACAGCGGCATTATTGGCTTGGAAGAGGCTTATAAAATGGCCGAGGCCGTGTATTGTACAATGGCGGCGGATCAGGCTGAACCAGTTGCCGGAAAACGCCCGATTGTCCTGATTGTGGACACCCCTGGAAACGCGCCCGGAAAACTGGAGGAGATTGTCGGCATGAATAAGGCCACGGTCGCCTATCAGCTGGCCCTGGCGGAAGCGCGCAAACAGGGGCATCCCACCGTGGCCCTGGTTATCGGTCGGGCGATCAGCGGCGCTTTTCTCTGCCACGGCCTGCATGCCGGCAAAGTGCTCTGCCTGGCCGATAAATTCAATATTATGATCCATGTCATGCCGGTGACCAGTATTGCCCGGATTATTAAAATGCCGCTGGCCGTACTGCAGGAACGCGTGAAAAGCAATCCGGTCTTTGCTTCCGGCGTCACTTTTGCCTATCAACTGGGAGCAGTGGACGCTGTGCTGGAGGACAGTGCGGCGATGAAAACACAGGTGTTGGCGGCCATCAGCAGTGTCCGTTCCGCCCAGCTCAGAGGTGAATACAGTTCAATCGGGCCGGAAGGACGCCTCCAGGCGGCGATTGAACGCGGCGGAAGAAAAACCGCCGGGATTGTTATGAAAAAAATGCGGGAGGAAGCCGATAACATTTTGCGGGCGCTGGAAATATTATAGGCGCTTAGCCCGGCATGGGCTTGAATTTGGACTTTTCCCATGGCAAAAGACTATTTTAAGCAATTACATGAAACCGTGGCGTCTTTCGGGACGGCGCCGACTTTCGCAGCAATGCCGCGACGCTCCCTCGAAAATAAGGGGATTGCCGGTCCGACTGCCGCGCATGTCATCGAAGAAGTACATGTCCCTCTGAATCTGGCTTATGTGACTTTTACTACCGGGACTTCCGCCTTCCAGAATATTGTCGGGGTCGCCGCCGAAGAACTCCCTGACCGGCAGGCGGCCGGCAAACGCGTCCTGGCCATGGCCGGCGTCAGTCCGGGTGACCGTATCCTGTTCTGTTATCCGCCGCTGGTCAACGTTTTCACTAAACAGGCCCTGGACGAGGCCGGCGTCAAGATTTTATTCCTGAGAAGGTCCAGTCGCGACGCTTTCCTGGACGCCCTGTACCATGCGCGGCCGGAGGCGATCATGGGGGAGTCCGCCTTTATCAAGGCGGCCCTGGAAGACGCGATTAAGCTCGAGGTCCAGGATCAACTGCCACCGGTGAAATGCGTCATGGTCGCCGGCACGCCGCTGGATACCGATATGCCTCCCGTTGCCGCCGCCATCCTTGAAGCACGGACTTTTGATGTGTACGGGTGTCAGGAGTTCGGCTGGCTTGCGGTAAACGGCGAAATCATCAGGGACGACATTTCCCTGATTGGTTCCGCACTCGGCCAAGACTACAAAGAAGTGGTGGTGGGCGGACTGCCCATGGGCGATAGTTTTCCCGTCACCAGCCATCCCCATCTGCTCAGCGACCGGGGCCGGCTGATTACTTATCGGCGCCGGCGGACCGTGCCTGACTATGAAGTGGTGGTCAAGGCAGCGGCCACGGGCTCGCGCGAAGCGCTGGAACGGACGGCCCGCACGATCTTGCGGATCAAGGCGCGAGTGGTTAAAATTCACCCGGAGGTGGAACTGGGCGCTGATAAAACCGTCCTGTGGCTGAAGTCCTCGCTGGACAGCATTGACGCGCCGGCCGCGGCCGTAATCGCCGGCCCGGAGAAGACCCGCTGTTTCGATGTTTTGCTCCGGGCCCAGTTGCATTATCA
>Ga0247841_10009443_pt1 | contig 13652 bp, 13 predicted proteins | sample LaCruzMarch2015__2_FD_192410 | JGI IMG/M metagenome (GOLD analysis project Ga0247841, IMG submission 192410) | Freshwater microbial communities from meromictic Lake La Cruz, Castile-La Mancha, Spain - LaCruzMarch2015_18m | ecosystem: Environmental > Aquatic > Freshwater > Lake | place: Spain...
GGCCTTCCACATCTCCATGACGCCGCCCGTGATATCGCCGCTGGCATATATCCCGGGCACGTTGGTCGTCATAAACTTATCAATGATTATCTCTTTTTTAGGGCCGGTTTTAACTCCGACCGGTGTAACAATTTCCGAGCGTGGCGTGCACCCTGTTCCCAGGTAGACCAGGTCGGCCTTGATTATCTTTTCTACCCCGTCCTTTCCCTTCACCGTCACCGATTTAACCGAGCCACTGCCGTTTATTGAGACCAGCGTGGTCTCGTCAAGCACCGGCAGGCCTCTAATTTTCATCATGCGAAGTGTGTATTCCCTCACGTCATCATCGATGGGGAACTGGCTGAGCGCCGGCATCATTTCCACCACGGTAGTGTTACAGCCGACCGCATTGAAAAAGGCAGCCCAGGGCAGCCCGCTCTTGGAGGCGCCGACCACGACGACGTCTTTGGGTTCGTAATCGAGCTCCAGGAAGTCTGCATAAGTATATACGCCCTTGAGATTGGTCCCGGGCACGGGGGGCACAGATGGCCCGGCGCCTGCGGCCACGATAATATTCTTAGTTTTAAACTCTCCCTTGCCCTGAACTGAGACAGTGTGAGGGTCAAGAACGGAGGCACGCTGGTTTAGCAGGAACTGGAGCTTGAGCTGCTCCTTGCTCTGGTGGAACATGAAATCAAACACGTACTCGCGGCCGATAAGGTAATCCCTCAGGATGGGCAGTATCTCGACTTTCCCATTCTTCCTGGGGACCTTGGGCCAGTATTCTTTTTTATCCCAGATTCTTGCCTTGTCCAGCTCAACGGCTATCTCGTACAAATAGTGATGCAGCACGCAGGCGTTCTTGCAGCATTTGCCGCCCAGGTGGTTATCGGCCTCGATGGTAAGCTGGTTGCCGCCCATGGCGCGGAAGTACGAGGAGCCGAACCTTCCTGAAGCTCCCCCGCCGATAAAGATGGCATCCCATTCCCTGGTGGTCGAATCATAATTGTCATACGGCCTTCTGTTATCGTAAAAAGTTGTCATTTTCTCTCTCCTGCATCTTAAGTCAATGGGATTCAGTCTTTCAATACGTGTGTGACTGTACGTACACAATTAAGCTTATTACAGGTTGTCTCCAACTTCTCGAAATTGCGGAAAGCCAATCCGAAGTTATCCGTGCCGAGCTTGACCTTGCAGACAAAGCATTTTAGCTTCCCGGCAACGAGGTTGTCCCAGATTCCCAGATATTGCAGGTGGTCCTTGATTTCGCCCTGATAAGACTGCAGACGCATCTTACGCCTCCTGATTAATATGATAATTGGTAATTATGTTACTTTACGAAAAACCTGGGCCTGATCCTGGTCCAGAAGGACGGACAGGCCATGACCCGGGGATTTTTGCCGACAATTTTCTCGGCGATTTTCATAGCTTCGTTAAAATCCCTGGCAGGAGTGCAGCCGACATCGCGCACCGATCCGGGTCCGCCGGTGCCGCTGACCTGCACCTGCGCCAGTGGATTGTCCATGCCCGGCACACCCGCCATGATGATTTTATTGGCCTGATTAAGGGCGTACTCGCTTTCGTACATCAGCCAGAAGCCGTGCACTGGAGCATAGGCATGGGCATGCCGGTACTTGAAAATGAGGTCCTCGCGGTACATGAACTCCTCTTCATAAACAGACAACTCACGCATGGAGAAGCAGTTTCGGTAGAGGTCGAGTATCTCTGGATAAGAAGGGTGAGACCTCTCGTCCATGGTACCGTCGCAGTGCGCCAGCGCTATGACTACACCACCCTCCCTCAACAATGGCTTGTTGACCCACATGCGTACGGGGGCACATGCCGCCGCAAGCGCAATCAGAGGATTGCTGGTCTCGCCGTAAAGCGAGTAGCGGGGCACACCGTAAATAAGCACGTCGGCCTGCGGCACCTCCATGTGATAGATGCTTTCGGCAAATTTCCAGGTGGGCTCATTGATCTCGGGTGAATAACCGGCAAAAACTCCGGCCGGGACTCCCCCGGTAGTGGGGACAACGTCCAGATAAAACACGCGCTTGCCGGTATGTTTTTCGATCTGGGCCATGACTGCTTCCTTATGAGAACGGTACATCATGGTGTGCTGATTGCCGTGGCAGGAATCAGGGTGGCCGACTACCGGAAAACCGTGTGTCGAGGTCATGCTGCGCGTGCTGGGAAAACCGATTATCACTCCGGTCCCGGTCATGCCGCCCCAGTTAGAGACAACAACTGTGCCCGTATATATAAAGAGTTCGGAATCTTCCAGCGCCCTGTTGTACTCGACGTAATCGCCCATGGAAGACGTGCCCATATATACCAGGTTCTCATCATCATGGCAGTCATGGTTAATTACCCTGGAGGCACTTCCTGCGGGGGCGAACCTGTCATATATGGCCGGACCCAGATAAGCCCTTAATTGCAGGTCGGTCCATTTACAGTGATTGCCGCTACCGCACAGCAAATATATATTTTCTTCCTTCACACCGGCTTTAAGCAGCTCCTCTACGAGTATGGGGATAATCATCTGCCGCGGCTTCCCGGGCCGCGAGGGATCATCAAAACCGATAGTGACTTTGCCGTCGCGTGCCCTTTTAGCCAGCTCGACCAGGGGAGGAGCGCCAATGGGTTTAGCGATGGCTTCACGTATGGCTTTTTCAGGGTCCTGCAGCACCGGTGGATTTGGGATCTCTCCAATCACCGTGTCTCCCGGCACCTCTATGTCTATCTTTCTGTCCCAATAATCTGCCTGAATGACTTTATTGCTCACCGTTATCCTCCTTAACAAATAAGTTAGATCGGCATTAATCTCATGATCAGATTCACGGGCGGCTTCATAATATCATAGCGATCACATCAATCCAAACCATGTAACTCATATGGTCGGCATTAGACAAATTATACAAATATTGTATAATTTAATCAACCGTCTGTTGCTGGTATAATTTTCCGAATCGGGGGTACTGGATGAAACTTGTTTTCAAGCTGCTAACCAATCTCATCCTGGCGTCGCTGCTTCTCACTTTGATCAGCAGTCTATCAGCCTGTTCACCCCCCGCGCCTTCGACAGTGCGCATTGGTTATCTGTTAGGCGATCTCCATCAGTTGCCGTTTTTCGTGGCGCAGGACAAAGGTTATTTTGCCGAGGAGGGCCTGAATGTAGAGGTGGTAGGACCGTTTGAGGCCGGGCCTGCTGAGATGGATGCGCTGGCCGCTGATCAGATCGATATAGGCTATGTCGGAGTTGCCCCGGCCGTCATGGCGGCGGCGCGTAAAATCCCTCTTTCTATTGTATCGGGTGTCAATCTGGAAGGATCAGGGCTTGTTACCAGCCTCGATATCAACAGTGTTGCCGAATTGAAATCCAAAAAGATTGCCACTCCCGCCCCCGGGTCAATACAGTACGTGATGTTTGGGATGCTGCTGGCAGACAATAATTTAGGTTTCAACGACATCGAGCTTTTCCCCGGCACTATTAAACCTCCGGACATGCCGCCATCTTTACAAACCAAACGCATTAACGGGTACTTTGTCTGGGAGCCCTTTGTGGCAAAGTCCGTGGTTGGCGGGTACGGCAAAGTACTGGTGGAATCAAAGGAGATCTGGCCCGGTCATCCATGTTGCGTGATCGTAACGGGGGGTGATTTTGGCAGGTCACAGGGCGGCATAGTGGCATCTGTTATACGTGCGCACCGCAAGGCCATCGGCTTTATAGAAGCTAATCCAGCCGAGGCAAAAGCCATCGCGGGCAAATGGACCAAGCTGGACGCTGCGGTCATTGACAACGCATTCCAGAGAGTTGAGTATACTTATTCGCTCAATAAGGACGATATCAAGAAATTCGTCAATGAGATCATCAGCCTTGGTGAAAAAGGGATAATCAAGCCCATCATAACAGCTAATGATGTCCCGGATGTAAACACGTTTGTGGATGCTATTGTAGATACCAAATAACTGCAGAGGTGAAGCCACGCGTCCGTTAAGGATTATTTCGATCGTCTTGTTCCTGCTGATCTGGGAGGGCGCAGCCCTGCTGGCAGATATACCTCAGCTTTTTCCGACTCCTGTTGCCGTCATCGTAGCCCTGGGCCAGCTACTGGTCGCGCCCGGCCCGCCCGGAATGGTGTGGGCGGGCGAATTGATGAGCAATACGCTGATCAGCCTGTGGAGGGTTGTCGTGGGTTTTGCCCTGGCGGCTGTGACCGGGGTATTCCTCGGCATTATCATCGGCTGGTGGCGAAATGCACGTGACCTGCTTGAGCCCGTTATCGAGATATTACGCCCCATTCCGCCGCTGGCCTGGATACCGCTGGCCATGCTGTGGTTTGGACTTGGCTTTAAGCCGGCGGTCTTCCTCATCTGGCTGGGCGCCTTTTTCCCAATATTGCTTAATACGGTGCTCGGCATGGAGAACACGCCGCACAAACTGATAGAGGTGGCCAGGACACTGGGCGCCGGACCCTGGCAGATACTATTTAAGGTAGGTGTGCCCTCAGCGGCCCCCTCCATCATGGTAGGCCTGCGAATCGGCATCGGCATCGGATGGATGTGTCTGGTAGCTGCTGAATTGACCGGCTCCAACTCCGGCCTCGGATACATGATCATGTATTATTACTCCACAATGGAGGCATCCAAGACAGTGGCCGGCATGCTTATGATCGGTATCGTGGGCTACCTTATGTTCCTGGGCCTGAAAAAGCTCGAAGATAATATGCTTTTCTGGAAAACAGCATGAGCAGTCAGAAGCTGGTTATCGACAGTGTTAGCAAGACCTTTCTAGAAAAGAAGGGCGGCAAGTCCACCGTGGCCCTGCGCGATTTCAGCCTGAAGATAGGTGAAGGTGAATTCGTTTGCCTGGTGGGTCCCTCCGGGTGCGGCAAGACCACCCTCCTCAAGCTCGTCGCCGGGCTCGAGCATGCCAGTTCGGGATATATCTATCTCGACGGGAAGCTTGTCACGGCGCCAGGTCCGGAGAGGGGCCTGGTCTTCCAGGATTTCGCACTATTCCCCTGGAGGGATGTCACCGGCAATGTGGCATTCGGCCCCGAGGTGCTCAAGGTTCCCCTCGCAGAACGCCTCCGTATCACTGAACACTGCATCGACCTGGTCGGATTGTCCGGCAGCGGTCATAAATATCCGTCCGAGCTTTCCGGCGGTATGAAGCAACGGGTGGCTATTGCACGTGCTCTGGCCAATAATCCTGAAGTGCTGCTGATGGACGAGCCATTCGGTTCTCTCGACGCTCAGACGCGCAACCTTATGCAGAAAGAGCTGTTGCGCATCTGGCAGGATAACCAAAAAGCAGTGGTCTTTGTCACACACAGTGTGGAAGAGGCTGTTTATCTCTCGAACCGGGTTGTGGTGATGACTGAAGGTCCGGGAACGGTCAAGCAGATTTACGCCGTGGAGCTTTCTTATCCCCGCTCGCGCACCGACCATGGTTTCATCTCCCTGCGTGAGAAAATAACAGGCTGCATGGCCGAAGAATGCAGGTAAAAGCAAAATAGTCTATTATTAATCAGGTTAATAATCTCGGGCAGGAGGTGAAAGTATAGTGTATTCAGTTCGGTTAACCGTCCTTTAGCTGGATCGCCAGCTCATTCTAAATTAAATACTTGGAGGTTAGAAGTTGGATAGCACTAAAAGTAAGCCAATAACTATAATTCCACCCAGAAGCCGCGGCTATATGGCATATTTAGTCGTGCTCATGACCATCGTCGCCCTCATGGACTGGTATATATCCACGATCAAAATGACCGCTCTTCCTTATATACTAAAGGAATACAATTTAACCGCCGCCCAGTTTTCATGGACCGAGTCACTTTTCCTGATCCCAACTTTCCTTGTATTCTTGCTCAACGGGCTGAACGATATTATCGGCAGGAAGTGGTCGCTTTTAATTCTAATGCTGCTCATGGGGACTTCGTGCATTTGCATAGTGTATTTCACACCATCATTCTTAATGTTCATGACATTTTACGCTGTTGCCATGCTCACGACCGTCTCCAATATGTGGGCCATTCCCATCGGCGAGGAGGCGAAGGCTGCCAACCGAGGCAAGATGGTCGCGCTGGTATATACTCTCGGTATGATCCCCCTGAGTGCACTATTGCCGTCCCTTCTCATCGATAAGCTGGGATTGGACTGGAGATGGATGTACGGCGTGATGTTCTTCATGATGATGATCGGTATCATATTGTGGTTTTTTATGAAGGAAACAGCCAGGTACGAACAGATTAAGGCCGAACGCAAAGCCGGCACCCGTAAGGAGCATATCTTCGGTGTGGGAGTTATCACAAAGGGCGATATAAAATACATTGCTATTGGCGCACTGATGTGGATATGCTGGCTGCTCGACCAGTTTCTCTTTTTCTGGGCAGGACATTATTTCATGGATATCAAGGGTTTAACCCTGCAGCAGTGGACTTACGGGGTACTGCTGTTGGCCATGATAGCCACGATAGCTGGCGGTTTTGTAGCCGGCTGGTTACTGGATAAGATCGGCAGGAAGGTAACATGGGTCATCGGGTGCCTCGGCATGGCGGTTTCCATGGCGCCTATAGGTTTCCTTCCGGATTCACTGGTACGCATTGCGGTTATCCTTGGCGGCTTCTTCATGGGTTTTTCCTACGCATGGATTGTAGTATATATCCCGGAGATATTCCCCACGGATAGAAGGGGCTCCTGCCTGGGATGGACCACAACCATCACCCGCATTTCTTACGTGCTCGGTCCCATAGTGGCAGCCATTTTATTAACACTATCTCCCAAGATGGAGTGGTTCTGGGTAGTCACAGGCGCAATCATGATCATTCCGGCAGTCAGCCTGATGCTGATTAAACCCTATGAAACGAAAAACAAGGAACTGGAAGAGATAGAGTACAGGCTTTAGACCAATTTATTAGACCACTTAGAGATCGCATGCACTGCTGCAAACATCGGCAAAAGCAGCAGTGCATCACATTGCAGAGCGGAATAGCCGCAACCATGGAGGTAATTTGGCATGAAGGGCAAAGATAAAATAGCCTGTAATGTTGCAGTAATCGGTGCCGGCACCATGGGCCCCGGCATTGCCCAGGTTTTCGCCCAGGCAGGCTGTCCGGTCCAAATTATTGATATCGACAAGGTCGCCTTGAGGCAGGCACGAGAACGCATCGAATCCAGTGTAAGCGCGTTTAAGCAAGCCGGGATTTATGGGGCGCGTAAAGCGGCAGCTACTCTATCTAATATCAGTGTCACGGCTGACCTTGCCGCCGGGCTTAAAGCGGCCGATTTTATCGTTGAGGCGATCGGGGAAAACCTGGAGTTGAAAAAAGCGCTGTATAAACGGGTTGAGAAATTAGCCCCGTCCGGTGCTATTATCGCCAGCAATACCTCGACGTTCTCCATCGATGATTTAGCCAAGGGTTCTAAACGGCCGGACAAGTACATGCTGACACATTTCGTAAATCCTCCGCATGTTATACCGTTAATTGAGGTCGCACGTGGAGCGCAGACTTCCGATGAAACTTATAAATTCACACTGGCACTGCTAAGGAAGGCGGGTAAACGTCCCCTGATACTGAAGAAAATGATACCCGGGCACCTTATTAATAACTTCAATTTTGCCATATTGAGCACTGCCCTGGGCTTCATGGGACAGGGTATCGCCTCCATTGAAGATATCGACCGCGCCCTCACCGAGGCGCTCGGCCCGCGTTACTCGATAATGGGACCCTTCAAGACCATGGATTTGCTCGGGCTCAATATCATATGGCAATCGGTAACCTCTTTTGATCCCAACGCCCATAATGACCCACGTATCAAAGAATTGAAAAAATTGTACCAGGCGGGCAAGCTGGGAATGAGAGCCGGGGCCGGGTTCTATGACTATGGCGGTAAAACATACTTCGATACACTCAACCACTATAATCGCAGGATTTTAAAGGCTTACAAAACAGCACAGGAAAAATAATCCTTCAGCATCGGCCATTTGAAGAATTTATTGATTCGGAATTGACCGCTTTCAGATATTATGGAGCTCCACAGGTTACTTGAAAAGAAAAAGACGTTCATTCTTGATAAGTGGCTCACTGTAATCTTTGATATATACACTGATGACACTGCCACGTTCCTCAAGGATGAGAAGGACATGTTCGCCAACCCGGTCGGTCAAACCATCACGGCCAATGCTGGATATATACTGGAAGGGCTAATTAAAGGTGAGGATACGGACGCGCTATCTGTCTACATAGAGCGGATCATCCGCATCCGCGCGGTACAGCCTTTCACTGCTGCCCGGGCAGTATCTTTCATTAACGGTTTGAAAACAGTTATAATCGATCAACTCAAACCTAGTATAAGCAGGCACAATCTATGGGATGAATGGGAGGAGTTGCAGAGCACCATCGATAAACTCACTCATCTGGCTTTTAAGATATTCACTAAGATGAAGGAGCGGATAGAGAGTATCCGCACGAGAGAGATCGAGAAAAATGAGAGGTTCCTGATAAAACTCATGGGAAGCCGAGCTCGATGAACCGCTCAATAAAAATATTCCTCCCGCTGGCCGCAGTGACGTTGCTTGTTCTACTGCCGCTGCTGACATTGCTTGGTCATGTGTCTGAATATATTCTCGCGGTTGTCATACCCTACCTGGCGTTAACCTCCTTTTTCGCTGGTATCATTTACAAGGTTATACGCTGGGCGCAGTCGCCCGTCCCCTTCAGCATACCAACTGTTGCCGGGCAAGAGAAGTCACTACCCTGGATCAAGGAAGATAAGGCTGAAAGCCCCACCGATAACTGGGCTGTGGCATGGCGCATGTTCCTGGAGATATTCTTCTTCCGCTCGCTTTTTCGTAACAGCAATATGCAGCAGGCAAATGAGCACAGGCTGATCTATGGCGGCAGCCGCTGGCTCTGGTTGGGTGGTCTGGCCTTTCACTGGTCACTGCTCATAATCCTCATACGCCACCTGCGCTTTTTCACGGAGCCGGTCTTTCTGCCGTCAACATGGATCTCTTCGTTGGATGGGATATTGCAGCTGGCCCTGCCGGCCCTTTTCATCACGGATTTCATCATACTTGTTGCAGTATCATACCTTTTAATAAGGCGCCTCGTATCAGTGCGGATCAGATATATTACTCTCGCCTCAGATTACCTGGCTCTTTTTCTTATCCTGGCAGTGGTGGTCTCAGGCATCCTCATGCGCTCCGTGTTCAAAGTCGACCTTGTTGCAGTCAAGGAACTATCCATCAGCGTTATCACTTTCAGCCCGGCGGTCCCCACAGGCATCGGCCTTCCTTTCTACATTCATTTCCTGCTTGTATGCACTCTAATAGCCTATTTCCCTTTCAGTAAGATGATGCACGCTGCCGGCATATTACTCAGCCCCACCCGCAATTTAAAGAACGACAGCCGCATGGTGAGGCACATAAATCCCTGGAACCCGCCTGTCAGGGTGCACACTTATGCCGAATACGAGAACGAGTTCAGACAGCCTATGATTAAGTCCGGTATCCCCGTCGATACGAATAATTCACCGGGGAAGCAATGATGGCAGATAAAATAATCAGCACGGAGGAGATGGCCAGCATCGACTATCATCCCCCTGAACGGGACTGGATGGATCCCTCCGTCGAATTCACAAAGGGTTCCTACTGCTACGCCTCCCCTCTGAAGAACCAGGAGAGTTTGCACCTGCCCAACCCGCGCCAGTGGAATCCTCAGGACGCTGACTGGAAACTGCCGCCGGATTTCAAGCGTATCATCTTGAACGGAATGAAAGATCGGTTAGGAAAATACCGCTCCTGGAAACTATACCTTGATATATGTGTACGCTGCGGAGCTTGTTCCGACAAGTGCCATTATTTCATCGGATCGGGTGATCCCAAGAACATGCCGGTCATGAGGGCCGAGTTGCTGCGATCGGTATATCGGCGCTATTTCACCATCGCAGGCAGGCTCCTGGGTAAACTGGCCGGCGCCAGGGACCTGGACGAGCAGGTGATCAAGGAATGGTATTACTACTTCTATCAGTGCTCGGAATGCAGGCGTTGTTCTGTCTTCTGCCCTTACGGTATCGACACCTGCGAGATCACCATGATGGGACGTGAGCTGCTGAACCTGGTGGGCTGTACCTCCGAATGGGTGGTTGGCCCGGCGTCCAATTCGTTCCGCACCGGCAACCATGTGGGCATCCCGCCGCACGCTATGAAACAGAGCCTGGAATCTGCTCAGGATGATATCAAATCGATCACGGGGATCGAAGTGAATGTACCCATCAATAAAAAGGGCGCAGAGATACTTTTCGTCACACCGTCCGCCGATTTCTTTGCCAGCCCGGCCTGGTACACACTGATGGGTTACCTCATGCTGTTCCACGAGATCCGCCTGGACTATACATTCAGCACCTATGCGTCTGAGGGTGGGAACTTCGGCCTTTTCCACTCGGCCGACCTCGCAAAGAGCCTGAACGCTAAAATATACGCCGAAGCCGAGCGGTTGAAGGTCAAATGGGTGCTGGGTGGAGAATGCGGACACATGTGGCGCGTTATCCACCAGTACATGGACACCTTCAACGGTCCACCATCCTTCCTCGAAGAGCCTGCCTCGCCTGTAACCGGCACCAAATTTGAAAACGCCAGGTCGACTAAAATGGTACATATCTGTGAGTTCACTGCAGACCTGATACACAGCGATAAGCTGAAGCTTGATCCCGGGCGGAATGATAAGTGGAAAGTGACCTACCACGATTCCTGTAATCCGGCCCGGGCCATGGGTCTGTTCGAGGAGCCCCGCTATATCATCAACAACACATGTAACCAATTCTATGAGATGCCGGAGAACACCATCAGGGAGCGTACTTTCTGCTGCGGAAGTGGGGCCGGGCTGGGTCCCGACGAGAATATGGAGGTGCGGCTGCGCGGCGGTTACCCCCGTGCCAATGCCGTGCAATACGTGCGGGAAAAGCACGGCGTGAACCTGCTGGCCTGCATCTGTGCCATTGACAAGGCCTCATTCCCGCCACTATTGGAATACTGGGTGCCTGGAGTGGAAACTGCTGGTGTGCATGAGTTGCTCGGCAATGCCCTCATCATGCAGGGCGAGAAACAGAGAGAGACAGATCTGAGAGGTGAGCCACTGAGCGCGGAACAATCTTCAGAAGGCGGACAACTGGGTGTATGATAAAGGCAAGATAATCGGCGGCCTGGCCATTTTCCTTTGCCTGGCCAGCTTCCCCGTATGGTACATGGCCGCCAGCGGTAAGGCCGATTACCGCCCTGATCCTGTTCTACCGGTCAGTGAGAACCAGTGCGTGGAGCCCGCACAATATATGCGGGAGTATCATATGCAGCTTATGCAGCAGTGGCAGGACCAGTCTGTCAGGCAAGGGGACAACACATACATAACCAGCGATAACCGGACTTTTGACATCAATCTCACAGGGACCTGCTTGAAATGTCATACCAACAAGGCTGAGTTCTGCGACCGCTGCCACAATTACACAGGCACAGCCCCCAACTGCTGGGACTGCCATAACGTACCGCCGGTGAATACTCCACCGCAGGGAACGGAATAAGCGATATGAACATCGACCGCCGATCTTTCCTCAAACTCACAGCGCTCGGTCTGCTTGCCCTGGCTGCCAAACCGGCCCTTGACCTCATATCAAAGCCTTCCGCTGCCAGGGCGCTCGACGGTCCGGTCGCCGCTAAACGGATGGCAATGGCAATAGACCTGAAAGCCTGCACGGCAGGAAACGGCTGCGTAGCCTGTATAGACGCCTGCCACCGCGTGCACAATGTCCCCGACATCGGCAACCGCAAGGAGGAGATCAAATGGTTATGGGAAGCTGCCTATAAGCAGGCCTTCCCCGATCAGGAGAACAAATTCGCTACTGTACCACTGCAGGACCGCAGGATGCTTGTCCTTTGCAATCACTGTGATAATCCACCCTGCGTAAAAGTATGCCCTACACAGGCAACATGGAGGCGGGACGACGGCATAGTCATGATGGACTACCACCGCTGTATCGGCTGCCGCTATTGCATGGCTGCCTGTCCCTATGGTTCGCGCAGCTTCAACTGGCGCGATCCTCGCCCCTATATCAAGGTCATCGATGACGGCTATCCTACCCGCACCAAAGGCGTAGTCGAGAAATGCAATTTCTGCGAAGAAAGGCTGGCCGACGGTCTGCAGCCTGCCTGCGTGGAAGCATGTACAGAGGGTGCGCTGACATTCGGAGACTTGAGATCCGGATCGGAGGTGCGTCGGCTGATATCATCCGGGTTTAACCTGCGACGCAAGGCTGAACTGGGCACCAGTCCGCAGGTCTACTATTTGCTATAGGTCCGACATTGATAGAGAACATATTTAGAGGCGGAAAGAAATACTGGCTGCTGATAAGCGGCCTGCTCTTACTTATAGCAGCCGGCCTGGCCGCCTATATTCAACAGTGGAATATAGGCCTGGCTGTGACAGGCTTGAGCAGGGATATTTCCTGGGGACTTTATATCGCCAATTTTACATTCTTCGTAGGCGTAGCCGCCTCCGCTGTCATGCTTATCATCCCCTATTACCTGCATAACGGCAAGGAGTTTTGCCGGATCATGATCCTGGGCGAGTTTATGGCCGTAGCAGCCTGCCTGGTGGCAATAACCTTCATCCTGGTCGACCTGGGCCAGCCCGCCCGTGTATTCAATATCATTCTTTATCCTTCCCCCGGCTCGATTATCTTCTGGGACGTGGTAGTGCTCACGGTTTACCTGCTGCTCAACATCGTCCTCGGCTGGGTGGCCCTGGATGCAGAATACAAGGAAGTGGAGCCCCCAACCTGGCTAAAACCCATCGCTATCATATCTATAGTATGGGCGATCAGTATTCACACGGTGACCGCCTTCATTTATGCCGGGCTGGCAGCCCGCATCTTCTGGCTGACCGCACTGCTGGCTCCCCGTTTCCTGGCCTCAGCTTTCGCCTCAGGGCCCGCCCTCCTGATACTACTGGCACTGGCGATGAAAAAGTGGGGCAACTTCGATCCGGGCGACCAGTCACTGGACAAAGTGGCCAAAATCGTAACATACGCAATTATAATTACCGTGTTTTTCCTGCTCTTAGAGGTTTTCACTGTTTTCTACAGCCAGGTGCCCGATGCTATGGCACATTTTCAGTACCTGCTTTTCGGGCTGGATAATCATTACGGCCTCGTACCCTGGATGTGGACGTCCATCCTTCTAGCCTTTGCCGCCATCATTATGCTGGTCACACCTTCATCGCGTAAAAACCACGTTACCCTGGCGCTGGCCTGCGCGGCCGTTTTCATCTCCATCTGGATCGACAAAGGCCTGGGGCTGATCATACCGGGCTTTATTCCCAATCCTATGGGAGAAATGACCGAATATATGCCCACCATGATTGAAATACTCATAACAATGGGGGTCTGGGCAATGGGAGGACTGCTGCTGACTCTACTTTATAAAGTGGTGATGGGCGTCAGGCAGGGGAGGCGGTAAACCGACTTCCTTTGAAAAATAGCGAACTGATGGAGACAAGGAGGCTGCAGATATGTATCACCCTTTAAACGGCATACCGGGGAACAGGAGATTACGGGTCTTTTTATGGCTACTGGCCGCAACAATAGGGCTCAGTGTGGTATTCCGCTTGATCGGCCCCGTC